>ENA-UEOJ01002755-UEOJ01002755.1-human-gut-metagenome-genome-assembly--contig:-NODE-2755-length-9865-cov-3.343380_pt1 | contig 9865 bp, 12 predicted proteins | sample MGYA00242885_ERZ507886 | MGnify/ENA primary metagenome ERZ507886 (study PRJEB26167, sample SAMN06115505) | human gut metagenome | host: Homo sapiens | place: China:Anhui | collected 2015-08-07 | study... | reverse complement strand
TTGAAGGGAAATCATCAAGTACATAGCACGCATAATAGGCTCCTTTACCCCTTGCAACCCCATTGCCTGATAGCATTTCATGTTTAAAGCTCCACGACAATGCTTCATATTTAGTTTCCGCAACAGGATGTTTAAACGGGAGAGGCTGCAAGCACTCTGCCAAAACATCATCATTCAGAGTTTCCAGATTCTCAATACAGATTTGATGAATTATTTCCGCTTGTTCTCTCAATTCAGCAACTGGAATCAAGTCCTTTTCTATGGAACGATGCAATGTTCCCATACCATTGAATATTCTATTATATTTTTGGATAGGCACTAATCGCCCCACCTTTTCGTTCACTCCGGTAACAGCTGTCAGTGTATGGAAATTCTGCGAAACAAGCAGATGTCCCACTTGCCAAATAAAGTTAGAATCTGTCCCTTCAGGAATAACATACCACAAATCTTCCGGCAATTCAGACATCAAACGATTCACAAATGTGCGAGCTTCTATAATCTGCTCCTTTAAAAAGTCAATTTTACTCATAACTATATGTTTTTTAATTATACATATAGTTAGTGGAAAAGCAAATGAGCTTTGTGACAACTTACTGCAAGAATTTCTCCCAATAATTTTTCCTCGGTAGTTCTTTTTCAAACTTCCTATATAAATCGGCAAGCCTCATCATTCGTTGCACCATTGTATATTCTTTATCCATATCAATAGAATATACCGGTTTGCAAATGCGACATTTACAAGCACCATCGGGATTATATAACGGGCAAGTATCATTCATAAAAGCTGTGATTTTCTGAATGGAACGATTATAGATTTGCCGCACATTACTTTCTTTCAGTTCCATGATTTCGCCAATCTGTCGATAAGGCAACCCGATATTTTCTCTAAAGATAAAAATCAGACGAGCATCATTATTCAGACAATGATTTAAAGCGGTGATACACCAATCGCACCTTTCTTTTATCCATTCCCGCTTCGCTTCTTCCCCACCGGAATATTCAATTTCCGGCAACGAACGGAAATATTCGATTTCCGACATTTTCACATGCTTTTCACATGCTGCATATCTGCCAATAGTGCGACGAGCGATAGTGTATATCCATGTAGAAATCTCCGAATCGCCTTTAAAGCTACTGATACTTTTGCAAAGTTCATACCACACTTCCTGTGCTGCTTCGCGGGCGATTTCTTTATTCTGAATCATCCGGTGAGCAATCATGGAAATCATATTTCCATATTCTTTCACCAAACGATTGATATCTATTTCCATCGTTACACACTAAAATGTTTTCTTCAAATATATCATATCCACCAACTGCACACCATCCTCATACATCGGATGATCGTAGTTGTCAGTAAAGAAATTCTTTATCCGGTGAGAAATCGCAAAACCACAATGTTCATAGAATGATCTGGAAGAAGGTACATCTCCTGTGCCCACCAGCATTTCAGAGCACTTCCCCTGATAATATTCAAATAAAAACTCTATTAACCGTTTTCCGTACCCCTGTCGTTGGAAGAAAGGAACAGTAGCAATATTCTTGATTTCATAAACACCTTCCCCCTCACGTGTCACCACACAAAGAGCTTTCAGCCCGTCATCATAAAGAACAAACATATCACCGCGTTCCAGATATCGGTCAATCATACTTTCTTGTTCATCAGCCAAGAGTAACAAATCAAGGAATTCTTTTTTATCTGAAATAACTTTTTTTATCTCCATATTATCTAGTTTGCCATAAAGATATAAAAAACTAAAATACCATACTCTACTTTAACGAAACTTATCCTGATATTTGGAATAAATAGATTATCTTTGTCTAGGAAGAAAAAAAAATATCAGAAGAAAAAGAAGTCAAAGCCAAAGCGCAGAAACCAAAAAAAAAGAAAGTAAATAAGACATGGGAAGCATTTGGTAAACTAAAGGGAAGCCTTATAGTGAACGATCCTAAATTCTTACTATAAATGAGATATTTGATAGATACTAATATCTTTGTTTATGCAGTGATCGACAGAGACTCGTTAGATCGTGATGTAACAGCTATACTACAAGAGCCTGATACTGTACTTTATATGAGTGCAGAATCTGTTCGTGAATTGATTGTAGGATATCGAAATAAAGGTTTATGTTCCAAACGCTGGAAGTCAGTAGAAGCAATGGTCACTTCAATCGAAAAAGAGTTTTACATCAAAATACTTCCCCTGAAAAAAGAGCACATGCAGACTTATGCACGATTAGAAATTAATGAAGCACAAGGACATAAAGACCCTTCCGACCACGTTATCATCGCCCATGCCATTACCGAACATTTGCCACTTATCTCAAGCGACACCCGTTTTGAGTTTTATCGCACTCAAGGACTTGATTTGATATTCAATAAAAAATAAAACACACGCTATACATGTATTTGTCTATGTTCTAAAATAGTACTCATATTCTCCAAGGCCCATCCCACCAGTCCTTCAATATGAGGAATCAATGTACCTCCTGTATCTGTCAAGCAATACTCCACACGGGGAGGTACTTCAGCATACACTTTCCGTTCAACTAATCCATCTGATTCCAAAGTACGCAATGTAACAGTCAACATTCTTTGAGAGACATCTTCTATCGTTTTATGGATATCACTAAAACGCATAGTTCCATTTGCGTTCAGCGTAATAAGCACCAGCATCGACCACTTATCTCCCAAGCGGCTGAGCACATCTCTAACTGGACAATTTCCTGTCGGGTGAAAGTTTTTCATCTTTTAACGTTTTGTATTTAACTGAATTACAACAATAGTTACTTCCATGTAACTTCCTTATTCAGAGGTGCGTTCTTGCTTTTCTCAACAAAGAAAAATACATTTGCATCACAAAAGTAATAAACTTACTAATAATAACTATTGTTTCATTTAAATAATTATGATTATGGCAAAGAAAGTTGCAGTTTTAGCAGTGAATCCGGTAAATGGTTGTGGATTATTCCAATACCTGGAAGCATTTTTTGAAAATGGCATTTCATATAAAGTATTTGCCGTATCGGATACGAAGGAGATTAAAACAAATTCAGGAATCAGCCTGATAGTGGATGATGTGATTGCTAATTTGAAGGGACACGAAGATGAGTTTGACGCACTCGTTTTCTCTTGTGGCGATGCAGTGCCTGTATTTCAGCAGAATGCTGATAAAACCTACAATGTAGATTTAATGCAAGTCATTAAAACTTTCGGAGATAAGGGAAAAATAATGATCGGACATTGCGCCGGCGCAATGATGTTTGACTTTACAGGAATTACCAAAGGGAAGAAAGTAGCAGTTCACCCATTAGCCAAACCAGCCATTCAAAACGGAACAGCTACTGATGAAAAATCAGAGATAGATGGTAACTTTTTCACTGCTCAAGATGAAAATACCATTTGGACAATGATGCCACAGGTAATCAAGGCGTTAAAATAGACATTAATCAAGTCCTATACCACTTAAAGCAAGTTTAACATAAAAAAGAGCCAGAGAATTCATATAATATAAGTATTCCGGCAAATTTAATCATGGAAATAGTTTTTTAATCCGTTTTTTCATTATTTTGTAACTGTAAAGGAAACAACCTATTAAAATATCACGGACAAACATTTCCCATGAATATAAAAAAATGCTTATGGCTCTTTTTTTATGTTTCCTATCTGCGCCATCCATCCAAGCACAAAGAAACTATATATATTCCGAATTATATTTTAGATTTTCAGCGGTTTGACACAACCATTTGAGGAATAAACATTTAGCGGAGTATTTGAGAAATAACAGTAACGGATTGGCAACCGTACGGTTTTCAGCGGTTTGCGGTGCTATGCTGTCAAATAACTCCCTCATTTGCAAATATAATCTCTTTTTCCGAAAGAACGAACTTTCACGGCACTTTTTACCCTGATAACAACCGTTGTTTTACGCTTTCCATATTTTCTGTTGTTTGCAACTGCACAACGGACGGAAATTGCGGTGTTATATGCAATCTGTCAATTGGCACGATAATTTTACTTGGTTGGGTTCAGATAATTGATACAATTCTTTTCAATCTTGTCTAAGATATGAAGAAATGTATCTTGTTCTTCTTGTGATATACCTTTTAATGAGATGTTTAGAGATAGCATTTGACATTTATTTATATGCGGCATAATTGTTTTTACTTTATCGGTGCAATATAAAAGAACACTCCGTCCATCTTTATGATTTTTCCGCTTGATGATATATCCGTTTTTGGATAATTTTTCAACTATTCTCGTAACATTGGCAAAGTCTTTTTGCGACTGCGTGACTAAATCACCAATGGTCTGACCATCGTTTTCCCATAAATAGACTAAGATAACCCACTGTTCCGGTGTTATGTTCAGCCCCTCTTCTGATATGATTTGATATATTTGACGTTTGATTATACCAGAAAGTTTGGCTATTTTGTGATTTACCATTTTATCTATATCCATATTATTTGGTTTGTTAAAAGCTGAAAAATATATTTGTCATAGCAAATAAATAACTATATTTGTCATGACAAATATAGTTATAATGTAATTAGTAACCAAATGGAAGTAAGCGTTTTTATAGAAAATATCCAAAAGGCTTTCGGAGAAAAGGTGCAATTACCCTTTGCATTTTGGTATTCCGATGAACAGATTAATGATGATTTGAAAAAAATCAACGGTTGTTTTTTTAAGGAGTTTGAAAAGCTGATTGGTGGTGAACCGATATCTTTGAGTGCCGATAGAATCGGGTGTATGGGTGGTAAGTTCTATACTGGTTTTTCGACCATGAATGAAAAAATACCTATGTTTGTTTCAAGCAAAGAAAAATATAAGAAGTCTTCAGAATTGGTTCTTGATTTCGTGGAAAAGGCAAATGTGCAGATGACGACAATGCGGTATTTGAATATTTCACCTATTACTGAACTTGAAAACTTTAATAATGTGGTGGGAATTTTCTTTTTGGCTACCCCTGATATGCTTTCAGGACTTGCTTCATGGACATTTTACGATAACAATTCGGATGATGCAATTACTGTAAAATTTGGTTCAGGATGTTCTTCTATTTTTTCAGAAGCAGCATTGGAAAACAGCAAAAATGGGAAACGTACATTTATTGGACTGTTTGACCCCTCTGTGCGTCGCTATATCCATGAGAATATATTAAGTTTTACTATACCAATATCACGTTTTCGGGAGATGTATTATACGATACAAGATAGTTGTTTGCCGAACACACCTGCATGGGGAAAAATTAGAGAACGGATTTGTCGGGAGTGAAGTGTAGGCCCATCCTTAATTATCAGAACAATTAAAGATGGGCATATTGTCGTATGTTGTGACTTAAATCCCCGATTGCTTTTCCTTGGCTGCCGTATGCTCTGCCTTAGTTTCTCAAACAGCTCTCTGAACCATTCTGCAATAGGTTTCCTGTCAATTTTGAGCACCTGTTTTGTCTGTATGGCCTTTCAACATTTGAAAAGTTACCTTTTCAGTTGTGAACGTGCGTTTGTGTTCCTCCGAATAGAGCTCACCTGCATACTTCAACAGTCTGCCGCAAACGAGTATAGCTGTCTGCCTCTCGTCGAAGCCGATAATCCAGCAAAGGTTCTCTATTCTCAGGACTTCTTTCGCCAACGGGAACCAAGCGCACTATCCACAAGCTGTGTAAGCCTTGATACCTCTTTGTTGTGCTCTGCAGGAGAACAAGAACTTGTAATTTCCTCATTTAACTTCGATTTTTTTAATAAATTTGGCAGGGTTGCCAGCTACAATTGTCATAGGCGGTACATCTTTGGTTACCACGCTGCCGGCTCCGACAATTGCACCGTAACCGATACGCACTCCCGGTAGTATAGTCGAATTGATACCAATCCATGCTTTGTCCTCGATGACAATCGGACGACCATAGGTGGCACTGCGATTTTCCGGATTCGGATCGTGGTTAATCGTAATCAGATTGACTTTAGGACCGATAAATACATCATTGCCTATCGTGATACCGCCACGACCAAAGAACGTACAGCACTGTTGTATAAAGCACCCTTTGCCGATAGTGATTGGTTTACCATAATCTATATAGAGCGGCGGCAGCACAGTCGTACTCTCTTCGAGTGGCTTGTCGAGAATCCGCCCCATATACTCATGCACCTCTTCAGGAGTGCGATAACCTGTATTCATTTCAGTCGCAGTCTTGATAGTTGCAAAAATATCGTTAATCAATGCCTCGTAACCCTGCTCATTGGGCGAAACCATTTCACCCGACAAATCTTTTTCAAAAATATTCTTCATACTTTCCATGTTTTTATGTTTCTGATGCAAAGGTAATGGAAATGTCACACAACGACTTTGCTGTATGGTTCAAAATGCTTTGCTGCAAGGTTCAGGAATAAAAAAGTCCCGCAATCTATGCGAGACCCGTTTCATGCTGTAAATACCCTTTCGGAGAAATACCGTATCTTTCTTTATAAATCTTCGAGAAGTGTGAGAGATTCTTGAACCCAACCTCAAAACAGATTTCCGACACCTTGAGTCCGCCCTTCCGTATCAACTCATGAGCGGCTTCGAGACGGCGATGAATCAGCCATTCGCGTGGGGAGAGCGTGCTGCACTTTTTGAAATCCCGCTTGAACGTGGACAAACTGCGCCCGGTATAGTTGGCAATCTCTTCCATCGATATGTCATTCATGTAATTACTCTCCAGAAAATCCAATATGTCGATTTTCCACGGGTCAGTAAAATCGAAAACCGAAGCATACAGATTCTTACTTGTATTGAGTAGCACATACATTCCCTCGACCATTTTTAGTTGCAGTAACTCTTCTGTCGGTTCAATGTTTGAATTGAAATAAGGAGTCATGGATTCGAACAAGCTTACGATGTCGGGGCGGTTGGAGGGCAACTTACACAGACTTATCTTATTCCGTTTGGCATCTTTGGGCAGGGTGTTTTTATCTAACCTATTATAAAAGCTACGCAGAAATTTCGGGGAAAACATCAAGAAAATAGCTTTGAACTGTTCTCCGTTCCATGCTTGCTTGGTCATCTGTACACTGAAATCCTTGCGGATAAATGCACACTCTCCTTTATGCAATCGGGTCGTTTTACCCTTCTCCTCTATGACTATTTCACCTGAGTACATATATACTAAAACATGGGAATGATTCCGATGCAAGCAACTTTTTCCATCATCGAAATACATCGCCAAAAAAATATCTGAATAACGTAGTGTATTGATTCCGTCTGTCATTTCTTCTATTTGATTATAACAATGATTTCTTTTGCAAAGATAACTCTTTTCAAAAGAAATTATTTTGTTGTATGGCTCAAAGTGTCTTGCCTTTTTCTTTTTATAATATCATAGCTTCAGCAATGTTTCCTGCTTGATGCCGATACCGAGATAGCGTCTTTGAGTTTGGCGGCGGTACATAACCGTCCGTCTGCATCAGTTCTTGATAACGGCGGTTTACCTCCACACGGATTTTATCTACCGCAAGGTTGATTCTCTGCGCTTCGACGCTCTTGCCCGAAGCACGGCTGTTCTTCACGTCCCACAACCGTGGGGGAACGTCCATCTTGCAACTGAACTGTTTAATCTCGCCGTCCACCGTGATACGGCACATCAGAGGCAGGTTGCCGTTTGGCTTCGAGGTGGTATTTCGTTGGCTCTGCCCCATAGAAAAACAAAGCGTAACGAACGCTCTATCAGCCAATTCGCTACGCTTTGCCCAAATTTACTTTTTCGCTATGTGTTTTTAAGAAAAGCAATACGTTTTATGATGTAATACTTAAAGGAACACAACATAACAATATCATTGACGTATTCTGTCTGGACAGCACAGAACTGCACAAGGCACAACAAAAATTAAGTACAATCAACAATAAACTTTCCATGTCGATCGAAGTGGCTAATATCGTACCATGGAAATGGAACTTACAGAGCCACACTATTTTATGCGATATAAATAAGCCGATAGAGCTTAACGCATCCGGGAAAGACGTAGCTGAAGAACAATTGGCAGTGCCCTATAATCAATATTTCGCCAAAATATTCAAAGAAGACCGTACACGGGTAGAGCAAGCTTATAAAGATTTGATAGAAGGTCGTTCGGACAAAGTAAAAGAAGAATATCGTATCGTCAACCCTCACAAAGGTCTTCACAGAATAGACAGGGTAATCCTTACAGGAGAAAGCTCAACATCCCGGCATGATCTGATGCTGGACGGTATCTTACACCATTACGAAAATCGTATTTTCCCTCTGGATAACGAATACCTGCTATGTATGTGTCGCGATATATCCGAACAATGGAATGCGGAACAAACCAACAAGAAACAACAAAAAGAGCTGGAAGCCGCCAGAATCAAAGCCGAAGAATCGGACCGCCTGAAATCAGCTTTTCTTGCCAACATGAGTCATGAGATCCGTACCCCCCTGAACGCCATCGTCGGATTTTCCAAATTAGTCATCGACGCTGAATGCACAAACGAGAAGGAACATTATGCTGAAATCATCGAGAGAAATTCAGAAATATTACTGAATCTGTTCAATGATATTCTGGATTTGTCATCACTCGAAGCCGATTCATTGAGTTTCAATATCCGCCCTATCAAATTAATAGATATCTGCCTGCAACTGGAACAGCAATTCTGTTATAAAGTCAAAAACGGTACTAAACTGATTCTGGACGATGTAGACACCGAGCTTTATGTATCCGGAGACTGGAATCGTATCATACAGATTATAAGTAACTTGCTTAGTAATGCTGCCAAATTCACCCCAAAAGGAGAAATTCATTTCGGCTATCGGGAGAAAGAAGATTTCGTGGAATTTTATGTCAAAGATAGTGGTATCGGTATCCCGGCAGAAAGAGTAGCTACTATCTTCCAACGATTCGGTAAAATAAACGACTTTGTACAAGGTACCGGACTCGGATTAACTCTTTGCAGAATGTTAGTAGAGAAAATGGGAGGACGTATATGGCTGCGTTCCCAAGAAGGAAAAGGAAGCAGATTCTACTTCACCCTGCCTCTGATTCGTCAATAAGAACAACCGAATAAAAATAGCCGGATTATCAGAAACAAAAAAACGACGAGTATTTGCATTTACCATACACCCCGTCGTTTCTTTATTTATTATCACACGTATACCCTATTTCTTGGCAACCGGCGCACTTAGCATTTCCTTGTATTTCGCTGGATCATTCAGAATCTTCACAGCTTCCTTCAAGCCGTCATCATCCTTCAACTGCTGAATGATATTACCACGCTGATAATAATAGCGCTTTATAATTTCAGAAGCTATCATCTTCTTTATATCACCAGAGAAATAATCTAAATCGCGCTCAAGGTCATGGTTCAACTTCTTCTCGAGTGCCTTGAACTCTTCCGAAGCACCCTCCATATAACCTTCAAATTCGGCAGCCTCCTTCAAAGTTTTCAGAATTTTCTCACTTTGCTGGTCATATTTGAAATCAGCCTTCTTCACCAATGTCTTAAAGTCATTATAATCAGCGTCCGTAACCTCGAACTTTTCAGGCTCTACGATAGTAGGATGTTTCAGGCAGTACTGAGTTGCATAATCGAATATCAGATTATCCCGAACCAAATAAAACAGGATATTCGGCAACTTTTCCTGTTTGATAGCAACATCCGGCATCACCCCGCCTCCGTCGCGCACTTCACGTCCGGCAGCCGTATAGAACACTTTCGTCAAACTATCAGGAATAGTACCTACACTTCCGTCTTCATTCCGATTGCTGTATTGGTAAATAGTGGCACAGCTTCTGCTTCTGAGATTCTGTCGGGTTCTTTGCAGGACCTTGACCGTGCTGTAGTTGTCGGCAGTCGTACTTTTGGCAAAGGACTG
>ENA-UEOJ01002753-UEOJ01002753.1-human-gut-metagenome-genome-assembly--contig:-NODE-2753-length-9876-cov-2.947648_pt1 | contig 9876 bp, 6 predicted proteins | sample MGYA00242885_ERZ507886 | MGnify/ENA primary metagenome ERZ507886 (study PRJEB26167, sample SAMN06115505) | human gut metagenome | host: Homo sapiens | place: China:Anhui | collected 2015-08-07 | study... | reverse complement strand
TCCGTTGTCGTTACAGGATCATGTATCTCCGATACAACCTTTATGAGAATATTGTCTGTGAGTGCAACCTGCTCAGGCCAGTCCTTGATGTTCGGACCAAACTTAATTTCAACAGAAGGATCTGCGACTCCCTTGCTGTCAAATACTCTGTTCTCATATATTGTCTTATCAAAATGATATGTAGGATTGGTAAATTCTACATCCACATCCGTAGCTGCTGTGAGATAGCCCTTGTTAGCCGCTGTTGCAGCAATTGAACGTGCATCCATAAGCGCAACGGAGGCAATCTGTCCGTTCTGCAGCTTAGAACCCTCACGGTTAGGGAAGTTACGCGTTGAATGACGGATACTGAAAGCATTGTTGGCAGGTGTGTCCCCGGCTCCAAAGCAAGGACCGCAGAAAGCTGTCTTAACAACGGCTCCTGTTGTCATAAGGTCTGCAAGTCTTCCGTTCCTTGCAAGCTCCGCATAGATAGGCGTACTTGCAGGATATACGCTGAGAGTGAACTCGTCCGAGCCAATGCTCTTTCCCTTAAGTATATCCGCTGCTGCACATATATTCTCGAAGCCGCCGCCTGCACAGCCTGCAATAATTCCCTGCTCAACATAGAGCTTTCCGTTTATCACCTTGTCCTTGAGTGTAAACGGAACCTTATTGTCCAGACTCACCGCTGCACGCTTCTCTACGTCATCAAGGATATCCATCAGGTTAGCATTGAGTTCTTCAATGGTATATACATTGCTAGGATGGAAAGGCATTGCAATCATAGGCTTAATGCTGCCAAGGTCTACATAGACAACTCCGTCATAGTAGGCCACATCACCCGGGTTAAGCTCACTATAGCACTCACCACGGCCATGTACCTCATAGAAATCCTTAATTTTATCATCCGTTCTCCATATTGATGAAAGACATGTTGTCTCCGTTGTCATAACATCAATTCCGATTCTGAAATCAGCGCTCAGGTTAGAAACACCCGGTCCTACGAACTCCATAACCTTATTCTTGACATATCCGTTGCCAAATACGGCACCGATAATCGCAAGTGCAACATCCTGAGGTCCCACACCCTTCATCGGTTCCCCTGTAAGATATATGGCAACCACACCCGGCATGGCAACATCATAGGTCTTGTTGAGAAGCTGCTTTGCAAGTTCTCCGCCGCCCTCACCTATAGCCATTGTACCGAGAGCACCATAACGCGTATGAGAATCTGAGCCGAGAATCATCGCGCCGCACTCCGCCAGTCTCTCTCTTGCAAACTGATGGATGACAGCCTGATGAGGCGGAACATACACTCCGCCGTACTTCTTCGCACAGCTGAGTCCGAACATGTGGTCATCCTCATTTATCGTTCCGCCGACAGCACAGAGACTGTTATGGCAGTTAGTAAGAACATAAGGCATTGGAAACTTCTCAAGCCCCGATGCTCTTGCAGTCTGTATAATTCCGACAAAAGTTATATCATGGGATGTAAGCTTATCAAATCTAAGCTTAAGCTTATCCATGTTATCGGATGTATTGTGCTTCTCTAATATAGAATAGGCAATAGTTTCCTTTGCCGCCTCCGCCTTAGATACCTCATGACCTGTCTTTGCCTTGATTTCCGCCAATGCCTCAGGTCCGTCTTCAATAACCTCTTTTCCGTTTAAGAGCCATGCTCCGGAAGTGCCCAACTTAATCATACATATCCTCTTCCCGCGATGATAACGCTATTTTATCTTAAATCAGAGCGGACATTCACAATCATGTCCACATCGTTTCATTCTTCCTGCGAGTCTGCCTTGTCATCCATCTGAGAATCCGATGCATCGTCATTCTCAGTATCTGCCTCATCATTCTCCTGTGCATACTCTGAAATTCTTTCCTCCGTCCAGCGCAGAATATCCTCATATACTTCTTCCTTGCCAAGCTCATTGAGAATCTCATGTCTCATCTCAGGGTAAATCTTCACCTGAAGGTTCTCGATTCCCGCCTGCTTGTACTGCTCATAAGTCTTCATAACCCCTTCGCCATACTGTCCGACAGGGTCCTCAGCACCTGAAAGTATATATATAGGAAGCTCTTTAGGAACCTTATGTGCTGTTCTGTCATCACAGTCCTCTCTCACCAATGTGAGTAGAGCCTTGAAGCCATCTACAGTGAAAATGAAATCGCACAGAGGGTCATTCTTAAAATCGTCTACAACCTTCTCATCCCTTGAGAGCCAGTCACTCTCAGTGCGTGGATTCTCAATTCTTGCACAGTATTTTCCGAACCCAAGCTCTGTAAGGAAATCGCTTCTGTGGCGCTCGCCCCTGAGCTTTCCGATTAAACCTGCGATTGTAAGACCTGCACCTGTCTCAGCAGCAGACTGGAAGCCTGTTCCCAGAATGAGACACGCATCGACGTCATCCCCATATATCGAAATGAATCTTCTGGTAATGTAACTTCCCATGCTGTGTCCAAGTATAATATATGGCACAACCGGATATAATTGCTTCATGTGTCTTTGCAGCCTGTGCTCATCCTTCACAAGAAGATGTGCACCATCCTCGCCGATATATCCAAAGTCAGTCGGAGCTGCCGCCGTCTTACCATGACCTAAATGGTCATCGCCAACAACAAGATACCCCTTATCCGCCATAAAACGTGCAAAATCATCGTATCGCTCAACGCGCTCCGCCATACCATGTACAATATGAAGTACAGCTCTGACCACACCATCCTCCGGTGACCATTCAACAGTGTGGATACGATTTACCCCATCGCATGATTTAAAATAAAATTCTCTCTTTTTTGCCATGCTTGCGCTCCCTTCCGAACATTACGCTGTCTTATCTCTTTATCTCATACTCCTGCTTCATAAGATTGTAGATAGACTGCTTATCATCAATGATATTAAAATCACCATGAATAGTGTGCTTGATTACCGAGGTAGCCACCGCAAAATCAACAATATCCTTAGGCTCCATCTTCTCCATAAGTGCATAGATAAGACCACTTGCGAATGCATCCCCGCCGCCGACACGGTCAAGAATATTAAATCGGAAGGTCTTGCTCTCATAAGTCTCGCCGTCATACCATAAATAACCCTTCAGTGAGTTCTCACTTCCGGTATGAACATAACGCACATGACGTGCTATCGCCATGAAATCGTATCTGTCATGAAGCTCCTTAAATATCTTATCCTGATCCTTGAATGAAGGCTGCAGGCTCATGCCATCCTTCAGATCCTTACCATCAGGTCCTATAAGGTTGAGCGGCTCTATTCCGATAAGTACATCTACATAAGGAAGATAGCTTGTTATACAGTCTCTTGCCTCCTGCCATCCCCATAATGCACTTCTGTAATTTCCATCGAAGCTGACTATCATGTCAAGCTCCTTAGCAGCCTTAAGTGCCATGAGAATCATGTCACGGCAGTTCTGTGAAAGTGCCGGTGTTATGCCGCTAAGGTGCAGCCAGTCGAAATCCTTTAATAGCTCCTTAAAGTCAATCTGTGAGTAATCATACGTCGAAAATGAAGAATGTGCCCTGTCATAGATTACCTTGGAGGAACGAACCGCATAGCCCTCCTCAAGATAATATATTCCAAGACGCTCTCCGGCATATATAGTCTTCGACATATGTACATCGTTAGAACGAAGGAAGCGGACAGCCGACTTACCTACCGAGTTATTCGGAACAACCGTAAAGAGTGTGCTGTCAACTCCCATATTTGAAAGACCTGCTGCCACATTCGCCTCAGCTCCTCCATAATTGATGGTGTATGAATTCGCCATACGAATCTTCTCAAAATTGGGAGGTGACAGACGAAGCAATACCTCTCCTATCGTAATAAACTTAATATCCTTTATATCCTTTAATACCTTTTTTGCCATAGGATTATCCTCTGCTTTCTTAATTAGATGTAACTATTTCCAGTTATCATTGACATCACCAAGACGATGTTCAATATCGTAATACGGCTTATGCCAGCCCACATACTTATATGCCGGACGAATGATTTTGCCCTTATTTACAAGCTCCTCAAGACGATGGGCACTCCATCCCGATATACGTGATATTGCAAAAATCGGTGTGAACAGCTCTTCAGGTATTCCAAGCATAGTATATACAAAACCACTGTAAAAATCCACATTGGCACAGATAGGCTTGAAAAGTCTTCTTCTCTGTGCAATGAGCTTACCGGCTATGCGCTCTATACGTTCAAGCAGCTCGAACTCTCTTGTAAGCTCCTTCTCCTCCGAAAGGCTCTTCGCATATCTCTTTAATATAACCTCTCTTGGATCGGACAGTGTATATACCGCATGCCCCATACCATAGATAAGACCTGCTCCGTCAAATGCCTGCTTGTCGAGAATCTTCGCAAGATATTCCTCAATCTCTGCCTCGTCCTCCCAGTCCTTGACATTCTCCTTGATATTCTCAATCATGTGTGTAACCTTAAGGTTGGCACCACCATGCTTAGGTCCCTTAAGTGAAGCTATTGAAGCGGCAATGGTCGAATATGTGTCTGTTCCTGAGGAGGTTACAACGTGCGTTGTGAAGGTGGAGTTATTACCACCGCCATGCTCCGCATGAAGCACAAGCGCAACATCAAGAACCCTTGCCTCAAGCTCTGTATATTTTCCGTCCGGTCTCAACATACGAAGAATATTCTCAGCCGTTGAGCAATTTTTATCAGGATTTCGGATTAAAAGAACGTCATCCATCTTAAAATGACGATACGAATGATATGCATAAACTGAAATAATCGGCATCTTGCCGATAAGCTGCAAGGACTGGCGCAGCACGTTCGCCGGAGAAATGTCCTCAGGATTCTCATCATAGGAATACAATGTGACAATACTCTTCAAAAGAGCATTCATAATATTCGCACTCGGTGCCTTCATGATAACATCGCGCACGAAATGTCCTGACAGCTCCTGTAATTCAGACAAAATACCTATGAACCTCTCAAGCTGCTCTGCTGTAGGAAGCTCACCGAATAAAAGCAGATATGTGGTCTCCTCAAAAGCATACCTCCTGCCATGAAGGCCTTCAATCAGGTCTGCGACATTATAACCCTGATAATACAGCTCACCGTCTATCGGTGTCTTAACGCCATCTATCGACTTATATGATACGACATCGGATATCTCGGTAAGACCTGTAAGCACACCCTTACCATTGGCATCTCGAAGTCCTCTCTTTACATCATATTCCTCGTACAAATCAAGATTGATTGCACCGGAGGTCATACAATATTTTACCAGCTCCTCAAATTCTGCATTGTGCTTTTCATCAAGAGCCATCATCTCATGATTGTTCATGGTACTGCCTCCTTCAAACTTTAATACAGTAAAGCATACAACAAAATTGTTAAAAAAGCAATCATTACTTGTTATTGCTTGAATCGTAAAGCTTTTTTTGGTATAATTATTTAGTCCATACGCAACGCGTATGCGCAATGCGTATGCGTACTATGCCGACACATTGTACTTACACAGCATACCTGCACAATGTATAAGAGTACATTATGTACATGCTGTTGTTTCATGAACATGTGTTGTTTTTTAGAAAGGAATCTTAAATTTATGAATATCATATTATTATCCGGCGGTTCAGGGCAGCGTCTCTGGCCGCTGTCAAATACCGTGCGCTCCAAACAGTTCATTCCGCTTCTCACCAATGAGAATGGTGAACAGGAGTCAATGGTCCAGCGTGTTTACCGCCAGATTACAACCGTAGACCCGGACACCAACGTGGTTATCGCCACAGGCAAACGTCAGGTCGGAACCATCAAGCATCAGCTCGGCAACAAGGTATCTATCTGTATTGAGCCTTGCAGAAGGGACACCTTTCCGGCAATCGCTCTTGCGAGTGCATTTTTAGCCGGTGTAAAAAATGTTGACCCGGACGAACCTGTTGTAGTATGCCCGGTTGATCCTTATGTTAATCTCGATTATTTTGAAGCTGTGAAGAAGCTGTCAGAGCTTGCCTCCGATGGTCAGTCCAATCTGTCACTTCTCGGAATAGCGCCTACATTCCCAAGCTCCAGCTATGGCTACATTATGCCCGAGAGCAAGGACAGTGTAAGCCGTGTAAACCGCTTTATAGAGAAGCCGAATGAGACTGCTGCTGCAGAATACATCGAGCAGGGCGCACTCTGGAACGGCGGTGTGTTCGCATACAAGCTTTCGTACCTTCTGGATATTTCCAGAAAAATGCTCGGCAGCGCCGATTACCAGACCCTGTATGACAATTACGAGAGCCTTACCAAGATAAGCTTCGACTATGCCGTTGTCGAGAAGGAGAACAATATCCGCTGCCTCCGCTTTGCCGGTCAGTGGAAGGATGTCGGCTCATGGGACGCCTTCACCGATGTTATGGTTAATGACACAATAGGAAATGTCCAGATTGCCGACTGCACCAACACCAATGTCATAAACCAGCTTGACCTCCCTGTTATATGTGTGGGTCTTAAGGATGTCGTTGTGTCCGTAGGCTGCGACGGAGTACTTGTATCAGATAAATCCAAGAGCAGTACAATCAAGCCTTATGTCGATAAGCTGGACCCTATGGCAAGATTCGAGGAGAAGGCATGGGGAAGCTTCACAATACTAGACATACAGCCCGAATCGCTCACCATCAAGATTATCCTCCGTCCGGGCAATGAGCTTAAATATCACAGCCATGAACACCGCGACGAGGTCTGGACTGTGCTTTCCGGAACAGGCTATACTATTGTTGACGATGTACGCCGTGAGGTAAAATCAGGAGACGTTATCACTCTGCCTTTAGGCTGCCGTCACACCATCCATGCCACAAGCGAGCTTCAGGTTACAGAACTTACAGCAACGATTGCTGAGGCAGAAGAAATTCTTAATGCAGAAGATAAAGATAAATATTCTGAAGCAGCTCTTGTAGAACTTCAGGAACTTGTAGATGCAGGAAAGCTGTTAACAGCAACATCTACTCAGGAAGCTGTAGATAAGATGAAAGATGAAATCACAGCAAAACTTGCTGACATCCAGACACAGTTTACAATCACAGCAACAGCAGGTGAAGGCGGAAAGATTGCACCGGAAGCCACAACAACAGTTTATAAGGGAACATCCAAAGTGTTCACAATCACTCCTGACAAGGGATACCATATTGAAAGTATTACAGTTGATGAGACAGACGTAAAAGATATTGTAAAAGAGTATACTTTCAAAGATATAACAGAAGACCACACAATTGCTGTAACATTTGCAAAAGATGGACTTACAGTAGCAAAAGAAAACCTGCTTGCAACAATTAATACAGCAAAAGAAAAACTTGCAGAGAAAGATGCTTATACTCCAGAATCTGTAAAAGAACTTGAAGAAGCTGTAGAAGCTGCACAGAAGGTTTATGATAAGGAAGATGCTACTAAGGAAGAAGTAGACGCAGCAGAGAAAGCAGTCCAGGCAGCACAGAAAGCTCTTGTTAAGAAAGAGACACCGAAGCCGGAAGCACCTGTTAAGAAGGATGAACTGAAAGCTGCAGTAGAAGATGCAACAAAGGTTGTAGGAGATACAGAGCAGTATACAGAAGAGTCCCTGAAAACCCTTCAGGCAGCAATCGATGCAGCAAACAAAGTGGTTGACAATGAAAAAGCAACACAGGCTGAAGTAGACGAAGCACTGAAAGCAGTCAAAGCAGCACAGAAGGCTCTTGTGAAGAAAGAGACACCGAAGCCGGAAGCGCCAGCTGCAAAAGACGAGCTTAAGAATACTGTCAAAGAAGCAAAAGAGCTTGTAGAAGCAAAAGATCAGTATACAGAAGAGTCACTTGCAGCCCTTCAGGCAGCGATCGATGAAGCAAATGCAGTACTGGATAACCCAGAGGCAACACAGGCAGAGATCGATGCAGCAGTGAAAGCAGTCAAAGAAGCAAAAGCAGCTCTGAAAGTAAAAGAAGACAAGAAAGACGACAACAATAAGGGCGACGACAAGAAGGAACCGTCAATGTTCAGATAATCGGGATCTTCTTCCGGATGAAAATAGAATACACCGCCAATCCGTTCCCGGTCATTTGCCCGGATGATACAGACATGTAAGCAGCCGGAACGGATGTCCTGTGTAGTCAGTTCTAACGGAGGATAGTTGTCCTTCCACTGGTCAGGGTTTCCATGTTCTTTCATATATTCCCGGGCATAGGCATAGATTGCAAGGATATCCGGGAGGTCATTCATTGTCGCTTTTCTGATCTGCATAAAAATCTCCTTTATATATAAAGCGTTCGTTTATTTTCGTAATTGTGGGAATATCTCGATACTCCGTTCCAGAATTCCCTTCATGTATGCAATCGCAGTGCCGTAATTTGTGATTGGGATATCTGCATCATCGGCACATTTCAGGCGGTATTTCATCTCACGCTCGTTCAGCATACATCCACCACAATGGATGATCATCTTATAGCGAGTCAGATCCAGAGGAAATTCGGTTCCGCTGGTAAATTCAAAGGACACGTCTTTTCCGGTATATTTGCATACCCAGCGAGGCAGTTTGACAGTACCGATATCGTCACACTGACGATGGTGGGTGCAGCCTTCGCTGATCAGAATGGTATCTCCGTCTTCCAGTGTGTCTAATGCACGTGCGCCTCTGACAACGGTTTCCAGATTCCCCTTGTATCTTGCAAAAAGGATAGAAAATGAAGTTAAAAGGATATCAGAAGGTGTATCTTTGTCAACTTCTTTAAATGCCTGACTGTCGGTGATCACAAGCGCAGGTTTTTTGCCCAGTGAGTCCAGAGTGCTCTTAAGTTCCGTCTCTTTTACCACAATGGCAGTTGTACCGGCATCGAGAAGATCACGGATCGTCTGCTGTTGCGGAAGAATCAGTCTTCCCTTTGGTGCCGCCGAGTCGATCGGAACCACCAGCACGACAAAATCCCCGGGTTTTACAAGATCACGCACAATGAATCTGGAAGAATCCTCAGAAGGAACCAGAGATCCGAGCCGTTCCTTCAGTTCATGAATATGAAGATGTTCTGTGGTATTGGTCCACAGAATATTTTCCAGAGGAATCTTATATTTCAGGTGTGTGGATACAATCATTTCCTGGTGTACATGTTCGGATACCAGATCAGCTTTATTGAGTACGAGCAGGAGAGGAATTTTTTTATCCTGTATACGTGTAAGAATTGCATTGTCCTGTGGGGTGATTCCGGTGGTTCCATCAACTACCAGTACAGCAATATCTGTCTTGTTCAAGACCTGATAGGCTTTCTGGATACGAAGTTTTCCGAGTTCTCCTGTGTCATCGAGACCTGGAGTGTCAATCATGACAACCGGACCAAGCGGAAGTAGTTCCATGGCTTTGAACACCGGATCGGTCGTGGTTCCGCGTACATCGGATACGATTGCCAGATTCTGTCCGGTAAGTGCATTGATCAGGCTTGATTTTCCGGCATTACGCCTGCCAAAGATTCCGATATGTGTACGTTCTGAAGAGGGGGTGTTGTTTAAACTCATGATGTATTCCTCGCTTTCTGACAGCTATGTGTAAAGCTGACCATATAAAAATGTTAAAACTGTATGAATCTGTGGTATTATTTCAATGATTAAATATTCAGGGAATCTCCACGGTCTGTTACAACCTGATATCCAACGGATTTCATCCGCATTTCCAGACAATGTCTGCACTGGGCGGATTCATCTCCGGTACAGATCTTATTATCATATAGAAGATAATCTTTCCGGACTTCCGTCGGTGAGAGATTTGGCATTACGACATTGGCTCCGGCAAGGATTCCGAGTTCACGTCCTTTCGGATGGATGGTTCCAAGTGCAGTTGTGGCCGGAAGCAGAACCTTTGGAATCATCAGACGAATCAGACCAAGCATATATAAGGTAAGCTCCAGTGTTCCCGCAGCTTCTCC
>ENA-UEOJ01002746-UEOJ01002746.1-human-gut-metagenome-genome-assembly--contig:-NODE-2746-length-9901-cov-6.698392_pt1 | contig 9901 bp, 7 predicted proteins | sample MGYA00242885_ERZ507886 | MGnify/ENA primary metagenome ERZ507886 (study PRJEB26167, sample SAMN06115505) | human gut metagenome | host: Homo sapiens | place: China:Anhui | collected 2015-08-07 | study... | reverse complement strand
TCCGCTGCATCCGCAACAGCGGGACTTTTCTTTGCTACTTTCTTTTGGTCACAAAAGAAAGTAGGAGTTCCCGGGAGGCTGCCGTTCCCGGGCAATCTCTCACTTCCCCCTCGCTGACTGAATATACTGCCGCGGCGTCTGGTTGTATTCCGCCCGGAATGCGCGGTAAAAGTTTGCGTAATCGCCAAAACCGCAGTATTGGCAGACTTCATTCGGCGGGACGCCGCCGGCTAAAAGCTGCTTCGCGTTTAATAGCCGCTTCTGCAAAATATAGCGATGCACCGTCGTGCCGACCTGCGCATCGAACTTTCGCAGAAGATGATACTTGCTGATGAAGAACTTCTCCGACAGCTGGTCCAGCGTCAGGGCCTCGCTGTAGTGCTCGTTGATGTAGTGCAGCACCGCGTCCACGACCTGGTCACTCGTGCCGGTGGGGCGGGCGTCGCCGCGCTCGGCTGCGGCACGGTTCAGGCCGACCAAAAGCTCCACCAGCGCACTCTGGGCCAAAAGGTCGCTGCCGTACGCCTTGTCCGCCTTTAACGCGCACAGCTTATCCACCGTTGTGCGCAGCGGCGCGCCGGTGGCCCCGGGCAGCCGCAGCAGGTTCGTGTGGCCGGGGACTGTCGTGTCAAAGCAGCGGGTCAGACTTGTGCGCGGGGTGGACAAGCCCTCCAGATAGGGCCGCGCGATCCAGAGCACGATGCGCTCATAGGCGTCGGCGTCGGTGGCAATACGCGCCTGGTGCAGCTCCAGCGGGCTGCACAGCATCCAGTCGCCGGGGCGCACGCGGTAGAGCTGGTTCTCGACGATGTACTCCACCCGCCCGCGCAGCAGCAGGTAGATCTCATAGAAGTCGTGGTGGTGCAGCTCGACCTCGTTCATGTAGGTCGAGCGATAGCGATAGACCTCATAATCCGGCGCGATCATCGTCTGGCGCTTGGTGTAGGGATTGTAGTTTGACATAGGTGACTCCCAAAAAGCCTTCCCCTCCGGGACAGACTCCCCCGGTACGGGGGAGGTGGCGCATAGCGCCAGAAGGGGAGTAGGTGTCTGAGCGAAGCGAAGCCGGATGAGGGCCGACCTTGCCGCTGCCGCCCTGCAAGCGGGATTTTGCGGCCAGCTCTCCCCTCATCAGCCGCCTGCGGCGGCAGCTTCTCCCCCAAGGGAGAAGCCTTTTCTGCGTTGCTATGATTTTACCGCAATTTTCGCAATTTTTCAAGCAATCAGCGTTATTTTCTTGCAAAAAATCACGCGGTATACTATAGACATCGCGGGCGGTCGTGTGCCGCCCACCCCCACAGCAACAAAAGGAGCAAATCATTATGCAGATGAATGCGTCTTCCATCGTCAACCAGAAAGCCGAGTGGGAAAAGCTGGGCGTCAAGCTGCCCGCCTTTGACCACGCTGCCATGACTGCCGCCACCAAGGAGCACCCCATCTGGGTCCACTTCGGTGCGGGCAACATTTTCCGCGGCTTCATCGCCGCGCTGCAGCAGCGCCTGCTGAACGAGGGTGCCGCTGACCGCGGCATCATCGCAGCCGACACCTTCGACTACGACATCATCGACAAGATCTACACCCCGTATGACAACCTGACGATGAACGTCACCCTGAACCCGGACGGCACCACCAGCCGCGAGATCATCGGCTCTGTGGCCGAGGGCCTGCGCGCCAACTCTGCCGACGCGGAGATGATGGCCCGCTTCAAGCAGATCTTCACCGATCCCAGCCTGCAGATGATCTCCTTCACCATCACCGAGAAGGGCTACGCTCTGTACCGTCCCGACGGCAGCCTGATGCCCGTCGTGCAGGCTGACATCGACGAGGGCCCCGCCCACGCCCGCCACGCCATGAGCATGGTCGCCGCCCTGCTGCTGGAGCGTTTCCAGAACGGTGCCTATCCTCTGGCCGTCGTCAGCATGGACAACTGCTCCCACAACGGCGAGAAGCTGCAGGCCAGCGTTATGACCGTTGCCAAGGCATGGCTGGAGAAGGGCTTCGTCGGTCAGGACTTCATCGACTACCTGTCCGATGAGACCAAGATCACCTTCCCCTGGTCCATGATCGACAAGATCACCCCGCGCCCCCACAAGATCGTCGAGGAGTCTCTGGAGAAGGACGGCATCGAGGGCATGACCCCCATCGTCACCTCCAAGAACACCTTCATTGCCGCGTTCGTCAACGCCGAGCGCCCGCAGTATCTGGTCGTCGAGGACAAGTTCCCCAACGGCCGCCCCGCGCTGGAGAAGGCCGGTGTCTACATGACCGACCGCGAGACCGTCAACAAGACCGAGCGCATGAAGGTCACCACCTGCCTGAACCCGCTGCACACCGCCATGAGCGTGTACGGCTGCATGCTGGGCTATGACCTGATCTGCGCCGAGATGAAGGACGAGGACATCGTCGCTCTCATCAAGCGCCTGGGCTACGTCGAGGGCCTGCCCGTCGTCGTTGACCCGAAGATCCTTGACCCGAAGGCCTTCATCGACGAGGTCATCGAGCAGCGCCTGCCCAACCCCTTCATGCCCGACATGCCGCAGCGCATCGCTACCGACACGTCCCAGAAGGTCGGCATCCGCTTTGGCGAGACCATCAAGAGCTACGTCGCCGAGGGCCGCGACCTGAACAGCCTGGTCTCCATTCCTCTGGCCATCGCCGGTTGGCTGCGTTACCTGCTGGCCATCGACGACAACGGCAACGCCTTTGAGGTCAGTGCTGACCCGCTGAAGGACGAGCTGCAGGCCAAGCTCTCCGGCATCGAGTTCGGCAAGCCCGAGACCGTCACCGACCAGCTGGACGGCATCCTGTCCAATGCGTCCATCTTCGGCAGCGACCTGACCAAGACCGTCCTGGCCGACAAGATCAAGGCGTACTTCAAGGCCGAGATCGCCGGTGCCGGTGCCGTCCGCAAGACCCTGCACGAGGCCGTGAACGGCTGAGAGCAGCTTCCCTAAGCCTTCCCCCAAGGGGGAAGCCTTTGCAGCTACGCTGTAGGGGCCGGACATGTCCGGCCCGCCACGTAAAATGTATAACCCGCTCACGGGTTCGCAACCGGAAACTTGCGGGCGAGGCATGCCTCGCCCCTACGCAAACGACTATACAAACAAAAGGAGCACCACATGTCTATGAAAATGGGTTGGCGCTGGTATGGTGAGGGCAATGACCCCATCACCCTGAGCGACATTAAGCAGATCCCCGGTGTTGAGGAGATCGTCTGGGCCCTGCACAACAAAATGCCCGGCGAGATCTGGGAGGAGGCCGAGATCAAGGAGGTCGTAGACCAGATCCATGCTGCCGGCTTCAGCGCCACCGTCGTCGAGTCCGTCAACGTCCACGACGACATCAAGATCGGCCTGCCGACGCGCGACAAGTACATCGAGAACTACAAGCAGTGCATCCGCAACCTGTCCAAGTTCGGCGTCAAGACCATCTGCTACAACTTCATGCCCATCTTTGACTGGACCCGCACCGACCTGTTCCACCCCGTCGGCGACGGCTCCACCGCCCTGTTCTATCAGAAGGACCTGATCCAGGACGACTACAAGGGCATGGCAAACTACATTCTCGAATTCACCGAGAAGTACAACATGACCTTCCCCGGCTGGGAGCCGGAGCGCATGGCCAAGCTGGACGAGCTGTTCAAGGCCTACGCCCCCGTCACCAAGGAGAAGCTGTGGGATAACCTCAAGTACTTCCTTGAGGCCATCATGCCCACCTGCCGCGAGTGCGACATCAAGATGGCGATCCATCAGGACGATCCCCCATGGGACATCTTCGGCCTGCCCCGTCTGCTGGTTGACACCGAGAGCATTGACCGCTTCCTGACGATGGTCGATGACCCGTACAACTGCCTGACGCTCTGCTCCGGCAGCATGAACGCCAACCCCAACAACAACGTGGCCGCCATTGTGCGCAAGCACTGTGACCGCATTCCGTTTGCCCACGTGCGCAATATCCACCACTTCGAGAACGGTGACTTCTCCGAGGCTGCCCACCGCGACTGCTGCGGCGAGACCGGCATCATTGAGATCCTGCGCGCCTACCACGACTGCGGCTTTGACGGCTGCATCCGCCCCGACCATGGCCGCCAGCTGTGGGAGGAAGGCCCCGGCAACTGCCGCCCCGGCTACGGCAAGTATGACCGCGCCCTCGGCGTGCAGTACATGCTGGGTGTCTGGGACCTGCTGGACCGCCTGGACGAGGAAAAGTCCAAGTAATTTTTGCCATCCTCAAATTGCTGTATAACAAAAAGGACGCTGTAGCGATACAGCGTCTTTTTTTTGTTAGAGTTTTATTGTATGATGAGCCGCTTTGCCTCCTTGCCGCCATTGCCCCTGCCCGACACCTTACCCTTTTCACCTCCCGGTAGGGGCCGGGCATGCCCGGCCCGCCACCTCACGGCTGCCGCCATTGAATCCTCCCTTTGTAGGGAGGGGTCTTGACCCCTCCGCCGCACCTTGCCCCTACCGCTGCTTTATCTTCCACGCCGGAGGGATTCCCGCAGCCTTGCCTTTACCGCCCTTCCGCCTTCCTTACCCCTTCACCTCGTTCACCAGCTTTTCCCCTCTCGCAAACGCCCGCGCGTTCTCCATCGTCGTAATGGCAATGCTCTGCAATGCCGTCCGCGTGAAAAATGCCTGATGGCTCGTCACCACCACATTCGGGAAACTCATCAAAATCGGCACGACCTCGTTCTGCAAAACGTCGTCCGAGAAGTCCTCGAACACCTGCCCGTCCTCGTCCTCGTAGACGTCCAGCCCCACGCCCGCAAATTTGCGGGCCCGCAGCGCGTCGATCAGCGCGTTGGTGTCGATCAGCCCACCGCGGCTCGTGTTGACAAGAATCGCGTTGTCACGCATCATTTTGATGGTGTCAGCGTTGATTATATGGTGCGTCTCGGCTGTCAGCGGGCAGTGCAGACTGATAAGGTCTGCCGTGCGCAGCAGCTCGTCCAGCTCCACATAGCGCACAATGCCGTCCAGCGCGGGGTTCCTGTACTGGTCGTAGGCCAGCACCGTCATGCCAAACCCGTGACAGATGCGCGCCATGGCCGCGCCGATGCGCCCTGTGCCCACAATGCCCGCCGACGAGCCGTACAGGTTGTACCCCAGCAGACCGTCCAGCGCAAAGTTGTTGTTGCGCACCTTGATATATGCCTTGCAGATGCGCCGGTTTGCGGCCTGCGCCAGCGCCATAGCGTGCTCGGCCACGGCCTCCGGGCTGTAGCCCGGCACGCGCAGCACCGTGATGCCGCATTTCTGCGCCGCGGCCAGGTCCACATTATTGTACCCCGCGCACCGCAGCAGTAAGCAGTGGATGCCCACCTGCGCCAGCTTTTCCAGCACCGGAGCCGAGCAATCCGCATTGACGAACGCGCACACAGCGTCCCCGCCCTGCGCCAGCGGCGCGGTGTCCGCATCGAGATTCGCCGTCAAAAACCTGATCTCGCAGCCATATTCCGGGTCCGCCGCCAGCACATCAAAGTAATAATGGTCATACTCCCGCGCCCCGTAAAAGACGATCTTCATAGCAATCCCCCTGTCATAGCCAGTATTTGCAGTTTACCCGCCTGCCATACCGCCCATATCCTTATGCGTAGGATAAAAAAGCACCCCCGCACGGTTTGCACCGTGCGGGGGTGTTGTTGTGTTGAATCACATGGGGCTTGGTGGATGCTAACGCGCCCAACCAGGAGCGGCAGCATTGGGTACCGCTACCCTATGGGGAAACCACACAATTAGTCTTTCTTGCGCAGAACGAGGCCGTAAACGCCGTAGCCCATCAGCAGGGCAACAACTGCCAGGCTGCCGCCGATCAGCGGAGCAGCATTGGTAGCACCGGTCTTAGGCAGAACCTTGGTGGTGTTAGCCGGGGCAGCGGCAGCCTTGACGACCTGCTTCTCGTTAGAAGCAGTGGTGGTCTTGTTGCTGGAAGAGGAAGAGCTGGAGGAAGTGTTGGAGGAAGAGCTGGAGGAAGAGTTGCCATTGTCGCTCTTAACATCCTGGAAGACAGGGGTCAGGGTAACCCAGGCATTGCCTTCGTTATCCCAGTTGCCGTTCAGCAGAGCCTTCAGGGTGTCAAACTTGACATGCTCGCCCTTGACAAAGTTAGTGGTATTGCCACCGTTCTTGTACTGCCAGCCAATCAGCTTCTTGCCAGCGGGAACCTTGCCGTCGTACAGGTTGTCGGTCAGGATGGTGAACTCGTCCTTAGCGGTGAAGTTGTTCTGCGGAGCAGCAACATCTTCCTGAGCGCCGTCCTTATCCTCGACATACTTGATGGTGATGTTCTTCAGCTCGACATCGGTCTTGAGGTCAGCGTAGAAGTTCAGGTAAGCAACACCGTCCTTATCGACGTTCTTGCCAGCCAGTTCCTTCAGGGACTTGAAGGTGACCTTCTCACCAGCGGCATACTTAGCGCCGTTCTGGAACAGAGTCCAGCCGGTCAGCTTCTCACTGGCAGTCAGGTTGATGACGCCAGCAGCGTCGGGCAGGACATACCACTCAGACTCAGCGGTCAGTTCGCCAGTAGCGAAAACAGAGGTAGCGCCGTCAGCCTTGGTGAAGATCATCTTGATCTTGGTCAGAGAGACTTCCGGCTTCTTGACTTCGCGAACCTTAACGTTCACGGTGTCATTCTCGCCAATGTAAACATCGCCAGTCTCGCACAGCTCATAGCCAGCGGGGACTTCCTTCAGCACAGAGGTGTTGAAAGTGGTAGCGCCATTCTCCAGCTCGATCTTCTCGATAGCGTTGGCCAGAGGCTCACCGTTCTCCAGAATGTAGCTGACGTAGACAACCTTAGCAGGCTTTTTGACCTCGCGAACCTTAACGTTCACGGTGTCGTTGGTGCCGATGTAAACATCGCCAGTCTCGCACAGCTCATAGCCTGCGGGAACCTTCTTCAGCAGAGAGGTGCTGAAAGTGGTGGCGCCATTCTCCAGCTCAATCTTCTCGATAGCGTTGGCCAGAGGCTTGCCGCTCTCCAGAATGTAGCTGACGTGGACAACCTTAGCAGGCTTTTTGACCTCGCGAACCTTAACGTTCACGCTGTCGTTGGTGCCGATGTAAACATCGCCAGTCTCGCACAGCTCATAGCCAGCGGGAACTTTCTTCAGCAGAGAAGTGCTGAAAGTGGTAGCACCGTTCTCCAGTTCAATCTGCTCGGTAGCGTTGGCCAGAGGCTCGCCGCTCTCCAGAATGTAGCTGACATAGACAACCTTGGCAGGCTTCTTAATCTCGCGAACCTTAACGTTCACGGTATCGTTGGTGCCGATGTAAACATCGCCGGTCTCGCACAGTTCATAGCCAGCGGGGACTTTCTTCAGCAGAGAAGCGCTGAAAGTGGTAGCACCGTTCTCCAGTTCAATCTGCTCGGTAGCGTTGGCCAGAGGCTCGCCGCTCTCCAAAATGTAGCTGACGTAAACAAGTTTGGTAGCGGGCTTGAACTCGTAGCTGATGTAAGCAGTCTTATCGTTATCGCCAGCAGCCCAGCGATTCATTTCAGTCCAAGTGAGGGATTCCCCACCAGTCAGCTCAGGAGCACCGGAATCAGAAACCCACTTACCGCCAGTAGCTTCAGGCGCCGTCGGGCTGATGCCATTCTCCACTACTTCACGGGAAGTAGCATTGCCATCTTTTGCGAAATTGACAACAATTTTCTCACGCTCAGCAGGATTCGTTGTCGCTGCAAACGCTGCAAACGGTACGCACATGACAACCATGAACACAGCCGTCAGCAGAGCAAGCAGACGAGTTTTGAAAGTCGTTTTCTGCATGTTATTTCTCCTATTCTTTAAGTATTTATCTAAAGCGTTTTGCAGGCAGATGCCCCAAGCGCATCGGCTTACTGGCGCAGTAGATACGGACATATATCCAACGCCCCCACTTGGGATGAGAGCGGTGAATCAGAGGTTATTATTTCCTTTGAAAAAGGAAATACAAAAGCCCTAGGGCTTTTCGGTTATTGCGAAAATCATTTACCCGCAGGCCAGCGGGCGGGCAGGAGCGGGTCGCTGTTGATGTGTACCTCATCCGCCGCAGTAGTCTCGCCGTCCCGCAGGGGGCGGGCCAGAATGACCATACGGGCATCGTCCATCTGGTAGGTACAGGTGCTTAAAGTCAGCAGACGCTCGGTGGGGTAGGCATAGTCACCGGTGGTATAAAACGCGCGCTTTGCCACCTCGTCCAAAAATGTCTGCTCGGTGGCATCATCCAGATTGATATACTGGTTGAAGTAGAACACATCGCCGTCACTCTCGCGCGAGGTTACGGCATAAACCGCTACGATTTTGTAAATCTCACTTTTATATAAGGTATCCAACTGCAGGTAAGGATGTGCTGTGTAGTAATCAGCATCGCGGTACTTTTGCAGATTGGAGAAGCGGTCGGTATTATTTACACCCATGTTATGCCCGTAGATGATGAGATGGCGGCCGTTTTGCATGTCGCACTCAAAATCTGCAAAGGGCATGCCGCGCTTATCATCGGCGCGATCCAGATCATGGTATAAGTAAAAGTAATTATCTGTCGTTTGCAGGATCGGCAGGTCAATGTCCACACCCGGTATTTCGATCCAACCCGCAAAATCCGGGTTGCGGGCGATAAGGTCCGCATATTTAGTCCGCTGGGCAGCTTCCTCAGCGGCCGGGTCAGGGGTGGCCTCGGGCTCCTCTATAATAGGTGCAGCCGTTTCTACCGGCTTAATAGCTTCCATCTCTTTTTTCTGCTTGTAGGAGGGAAGCCAGAGGATCAGCCCGCCGACCAGCCCTGCAAAGGCCGCGCCGGAGATAACCCCCGCCAAAAGTGCTTTGGTGCGTTGTTTCATAAACTCAGATCCACAAAATAAGCGTTTCCGTTACTGCCATCTGCCAGCATTTCCTGATAAGCAACAACAAAATCATTGGTGTCCTGCGGCAAATTTACCAGCATCCAGCCGGAAAGGCTCTCGCCTGGCTGCAAGGTTGTCGCATCAGGCATCATAACATCGTCCACAGCATCCAATGCTACGCCAAAGTCATCCTTGCCCCATTGGATTTGAAAATCGTCTTTAAAAATATCGTAGGTCTCATTGCTGGTATTTGTTACAGTCATCATAAAAATGACAAGTTTTTGTCCATCGGGAGTTGTAATGTTGTTATATCCATCCACCACACGGGGGGTATCACAGGTAAAATCGAATAATGCCGTCTGTACCGTCTCACCGGCTTTTGCCCGAATAGAAGCATCCGATCCGCCGCAGCCGGCCAGCAACAGCGCCGCCACCAAAGTTAATACACAAAGAACTGTTCTGTACAAATTAAATGTCGTTTTACTCAAAACCGATTTATCTCCAAAAGTAATTCTATTCCATCGCACATTTTCTACGATGACCTCTATAATGATACAACAAATCCAAGAAAATTTCAAGAGTTACACACACTTTGTCCACCGCTAAAATGCACAATTATTGTCCAAATTTTGCGGCAAATTGTGATTACCGCGTTTTAATAGTGTATTTAGTGCGTTGTACCACAATTTATAGTGTTCGGTAAAAGTTTGGCAGGCAACAAATATTCCCGTAATTTCTTGCATCAGGCAGCGCTCCGCAAAACCTCACCTTTCAGCGCTTGCCCCTCCGCCCGCGCATGCCTCCCCGGAAAACAGCAATAAAAAATACCCCGCAACTTCTTGCGAGGTATCTTTTTGGTGACCCGTGCGTCCATCTCCCGCGGACTAAAAAACAATCCGCAGGATTGTTTTTTGCCGCCTGCGGGCGGCCGTCCTGTTCGATTCCTCGCACGGAAGCACCAAAAAAACTCCCCAGCCTAAGCTGGGGAGCATTTTTTGGTGACCCGTGCGGGAATCGAACCCACGTTAACGGCGTGAGAGGCCGCTGTCTTAACCGCTTGACCAACGGGCCA
>ENA-UEOJ01002742-UEOJ01002742.1-human-gut-metagenome-genome-assembly--contig:-NODE-2742-length-9907-cov-3.225534_pt1 | contig 9907 bp, 9 predicted proteins | sample MGYA00242885_ERZ507886 | MGnify/ENA primary metagenome ERZ507886 (study PRJEB26167, sample SAMN06115505) | human gut metagenome | host: Homo sapiens | place: China:Anhui | collected 2015-08-07 | study... | reverse complement strand
TTTGTGACCGTCAGGGTGTGGTGGACGGTCTTTCCCTCCAGCCGGAAGGTGCTGGCAGGCTGTTCGGTTGCCTCCGGCTCCGGCTTTGCGGTGGACTCGCCCGACACAGGCGTCCAGTGGGCATACAGGGTCTGCCCATCTTCCTGGAACTCGTACTCCGCCGGCTTGATCTTATCGCCGCCCACAAGATCCGTATACCAGCCATCGAAGAGGTAGCCTTCCATGGTGGGGGTGGGCAGTCTGGAAGTCCGGTAGACCTCCGTGCCGTCCAAAGTTTTGATGCGGTAGACGAAGACGTACTCCGGGGTGCCGATGCCGCCCTGCCGCTCCAGATAGATGGTGTAATAGTTGGGGTTGTCCGCAAATGCCAGCGGCGTCACGCAGCAGAACATTGCCAGCGTCACCACACCGAGCATCAGCCGCTTCAGGAATTGCTTCATCGTTGCTGCCTCACTTTCCAGTCTTGCCGGTGCCGGGCAGACTTTCTCTATATAGGTTATACGATAAACACAGCATTTTGTCAATCGGAACTGCGCAATTTTCGCATTTTCATGTTTTCCGAAACCGCAGCCCCCGCACCGTGCTGCGGCATCAGGGCGCTGCGAGCAGGGAAACCACGGCACCAGCGCAGGGTCTTCGGCAGAATGCCGCCTGCCAGGTGATGTGTTCCGGCTCCACCGGTTCAAAATAGCAGGAGGAACACGCCGCAGCCACACCTTCTGCCTCATCTGCACTCCCGCGCACCGTGCAGAACACCGCCGTCGGGCCGTCGGCCCCGCCAATGACAGCGATGGCCGCATCCCCTTCCCCCTGCGGTTCCAGTCCATACTTCTTTTCCAACGCTGCCCGTTCGGGCGGCAGATTCCGGGGTCGGCGGCGCGGGTGGTCCCCCTCAGCGCAGTCGGAGAGGAAGAAATTTTCGGCAGCCGGGGTCAGGCGGTAGGTCATCATACAGAAGCGGTTGGGCCACTCCCAGCCATCACAGTCCGGAAGTTCCAGCGTTTCCGACCGGACATCCAATGCAGTCAGCTGATAGGTCTGTGCGTTTCCCGGTTCGTGCAGCGTCACCGACCCGCCCACCGCAGGGGTCCGAAACCGTTCCGCCGGGTGTTGTTCCAGTTCCGCTTCCAGCCGCACCTCCAGGACACGGAAGCGCTTCGGGCAGCTCTTCCGGCTCCGGGTCGCCCAAGGGTAGCTTTCCCGCCAGAACTTCCAGACCGTCGTTTCATCCAGCCCATAATGCCGCAGGAACGCTGCGACTGTATCATCGCCGGCCATCTCTCCCGGAAGATAACCCACCCCGCAGCCATCTCTGGAATGCAGCCGCATCCCATTCAGTTCCAGCTCCGCGCAGAACCCCACATTCAACGGATTTTCCTGTTCCATCTGCTGTTCCTCGGCTCTGGTCAGGGTGCGGCTGCATTCGCCGTCTTCGGTCAGGCCCCATTTTTCCATATAGGCCCGCAGTTCTTCCTGCGGCACCTCCATCGCAAAGTCCACGACCAATCCCTGTCGGCACCGGTAGACCGCCGGAATGCGCCACTTGTATCCATGCCATTCAAATTCGCGGTCTACGCGCAGTTCCTCGCCGGGGTCGTTTCCCTCCTGTGTTCCCCAGAAATTTTTCCCAAAGCAGACCTTCCAGCGGCGGTGTTCGTGTCTCATGGCAGTTGTCCCCTTCCGTTTTTCTCTATTTTAACACCATTTCATCGGCCCCGCAATTTCTTTGCGAATTTTTGCCGGCTCCCAGCCGCCTGCCCCTACACAAACGGCGGCGGTTGTGCTATGATAAGGCTGAAAAATCGGTTTGGCACTGCCAACCCACGAAGAAGGTGTCGTTCATGTCTGATCTGCTTGAGACCCTGCGGCAGGAGGGCGTCGATCCTGCGCTGCTCGCCGCTGTGGAAGAATACCGCGCAGCCCACCCGCTGGCCGAGGCGCTGCGCCCCCGCATCCCGGTGTCGGCTTTTACCTATTATGGTAAGGACGTCTGGGAGCAGGCTCTGGCCGCGCTGCTCTGCGGCGAGAACCTGCTGCTGGCAGGCGGCAAGGCCACCGGCAAAAACGTGCTGGCCGAGAACCTCTCCGCCGCCTTCGGCCGCCCTGCGTGGGACATCTCGTTCCATGTGAACATGGACGCTGCCTCCCTCATCGGCATGGATACGTTTGAGGGCGGCGCGGTCAAGTTCCGGCCCGGCCCGGTCTACCGCTGCGCCCAGTGCGGCGGGTTTGGCGTGCTGGACGAGATCAACATGGCCAAAAACGAGGCGCTGGCCGTCCTCCACGCCGTGCTGGACTTCCGCCGCGCCATCGACGTGCCCGGCTATGAGCGTATCCCGCTGGCCGAGGAGACCCGCTTCATCGCCACAATGAACTACGGTTATGCGGGCACCCGTGAGCTGAACGAGGCGCTGACGTCCCGCTTTGTGGTTATCCAGATGCCCACCATCACACAGGACAACCTCGAAAAGCTGCTCCGTGCCCAGTTCCCCGACCTGCACGCAATGTCCACCAGTTCGCCCTGCTCTTCCTCGACCTGCAAAAAAAGTGCGACAGCGCGGAGATCTCCACCAAGGCGCTCGATCTGCGCGGGATGCTGGATGCGCTGCGGCTGATCCGCCGGGGCGTCCCGGCCGGGGCCGCGCTGGATATGGGCATCACCAACAAAGCCTTTGATTCCTACGAGCAGGGGCTGATCCGGGACGTCATCGCCGCCCGCATCCCGGCGCAGCTCACTGCCGCAAAGCTGTTCCGCTGATGGAAGCGCAGAGCTACACCGCCGAACAGCGGCGCGCAGCCAATCAGGTCTGGGCGGCAGCCGGTGCCTATGGGTTTGAGCCGCTGTTCCTTGCACACAACACCGACGGCACGATCGATTTTTACATGAACTGCATCGTGGGCCTGGTGCACAAATATTACGGCGACGATCTCATCCGGAGCCTGTTCGGGCTTTGGGATGGCGACATCCGGGAGGCCGAACTCGACGACCTGACCTGGCTCTACCTCGAAAGCGCAGCCTATGCGCTGGAGCTGCCCCGCCGCCCGGTGCTGGCCGAGCTGCGCCGCGCCCATGCGGACTACTTTTTCGGCATCCAGTACAAGCTCTCCCGGCAGGAGTGGATGGCCAAAAACCAGCTCGTCTACACCATGCAGGCAGACCGCTGGCGCACCGTGCAGGGCCGCCGCCCGCCGGTGATGACCCCTTACGAAGCCGACCTTGCCGCCGCGCTGGCCCCGCAGACGCCGCCGGAACCGGCTGCGCTGAAACCGGCCCTGCTGGCCCTCTTTGCCCGCGCGAAGCTGTTTGACGGCACCGTACACAAAAAGGCCGCGCTCCACCTGCATCTCGAAGGGCTTCTGGCTTCGCTTGCCACCAAAACGCTCCCCACCCAGATGATCAAGACCGACCGCGTCATGGTCGAGCACTCCAGCGCGGTGGATGCCGCAGGCAGCGGCGGGCTGACGGTGGACAAGCGGCTGGCCCGCATCACCCTCCGGCAGAACGCCGCCGAAGACCGCGCCTACATCGAGAGCTGTTTCGGGCGCTCCCTCTACCCGCCGGAACGGCTGCGCAAGGCCGAGCAGGAGCTTTGCACCGGCGATCATCTGGGGTGCCATCTCTGGTTCGCCGCCGGTGTCCCCAGCCCCGAACAGGCCCCCACCCCGGAGGCAAAGCATCTGGCCGAACAGGCGCAGCTGCAGGCCGACCGGAACCGCGCCTACTACGCCAAGAACCGGGAGCTGCACCGCAGCGTCGTGCTGCGGCTGACCGAACAGATCCGCAACTGCATCCTCGTGCACCAGCAGCCCCATGCGCGGGTGGCTCGCAGCGGCAGTCTGGACCCCGTGCGGGTCTGGCGGGCCCCTGTGCTGGACGACGCCCGCGTCTTCCGCTGCGCTGAGGAGGAGAACCAGCCCGCCTTCACCGTAGACCTGCTGCTGGATGCGTCGGCCTCCCGCCTGCACTGTCAAGAGGTCATCGCGGCGCAGGGCGTCATCCTTGCCGAGAGCCTGACCGCCTGCGGCATCCCTGTGCGGGTCAGCTGCTTTTCCAGCCTGCGAGGCTATACGGTCCTGCGGGTGCTCAAAGGCTTTTCGGACAAGAACCTACAAAACATCCACCAGTATTTCGCCTCCGGCTGGAACCGCGACGGCCTGGCCCTGCGGGCTGCGGGCGATCTGTTGGACTTTGCGCCCGGCCCCGCGCCGCGTCATCTGCTCATCCTGCTGACGGACGCCTCCCCCAACGACAGCCGCCGTGTGCCGCCCTCTTCGGAGAACCCGCTGGGGCACGACTACGGCGGAGCTTTCGGTGTGGACGATGCCGCTGCCGAGGTGCGCACCCTTCGCCGCAAGGGGCTGCGGGTCTCCGCTGTCTTCATGGGCGAAGACCGTTCCATCCCTGATGCCGAGCGCATCTATGGCAAAGATCTGGCCCGCATCCGCGGCATGGACCAGCTGGCCCGCGCGGCCGGGCAGCTCATCCAGAACGAGATCCGCGAGCTGGGCGATTGACTCCTCGCACCAAAAGACCGGGACTGCATGTTTGCGGCCCCGGTCTTTTGGTTACAACCATAGTGTTTGTCTTTTCCCCCAATGTGCAAAAATATTTTTGCAATCTTCAAACTTTTAGTTGTAATTCGTGACAACTTATGCTATAATACAGCCAGAAAAGAACGAATCAATGGTTGTACGAGGAAGGAGACCCGCTATGGATGCCAATCGTTACTTTGAGCAGATGCACCAGGTCATGTCCGCACAGAAGCGCGATTTCTCGTTGATTTTGAGCGTAAAGGTGCAGGACCTTGGCGGCGCGGATGCTTACATCGAGCTGCGCCGGAACGCATCCGGCCGCGCACGGGTCTTCTATTCCACCATGGGCCGCCGCAACCTCAACTTCCAGTTGTTCCGCCAGGGCTGGCAGTTGTGCCACAACGCATCCGGCGAAATGACCGGCCGTTTCCCCACCAAAGCGGACGCCCTGCTGGACGCAGCGGACTTTTCCGCCTGCATCCGGGACGATGCCTTTGACCCGGCCCGCACGGAATTTCTCGTGAACCAGCTCCGGCGTCTTTCGGACACCTCCTGCCCTTCCCTGCCGCAGTCGGCCCGCGAAGGGGCGCTCATCACCGTGGACAGCTTTGTGGGCCGCGGCGGGCACTGGTGCTATTGGAGCACACAGGCTGCTGACTGCCTGCCTCTCGCCGCGCTGCTCTGCTGGCTGGGTGATTTTCTGGCCGGGAGCGAGCGCCGCACCCTGCAAAACTGCCCGCAGGCCATGGAGCTGGCCGCGCAGTGGCAGGTGGAGCTTTGCTCGCCCTTCACCCGCCCGGCGGACGCCGTCCGTTCTCCGGCCCAGCGCCCGGCCCCGCGCCGCGCCGCCCCTGCCGCGCAGAACCCCCACTGGCAGAGCATCCTGGCGGTGCTGGCCACCGTATGACAAAAGTGCCCCGCCCTCTGGTTTTCCAGAGAGCGGGGCACTTTTTCAATATTCGATCCCCTGCCGGGCGGCGATGCCCTTCTGGTAAGGGTGGCGGCAGCACTTCATCTCGGTGCTGTAATCCGCCGCATCCAGCATCCACTGCGGCGCAGCGTGTGCCGTCAGAACGCATTCCTGCCCATCCGGCCGGTGCAGAACGGCCGACTGAAGCAGCTCTTTGTCCACCATATCCAGTTCCCATGCGGAACCGGCTTCATCCATAAGAAGCAGATCGGCCGACTCGGCCATGGCAGCCCGGAGGTTCTCATTTTGCAGCGCCCGCGTAGCCGCCTTTTCGGCGTCGTTCATCTGGAAGACGAACTTCTGCCCAGCCTTGCCGCGGTAAACTTTGGCCCCCAGCTGCTCCAACAGCGGGATCTCGCCGCTTTTGCCGCCCTTCAGGAACTGCACGATGACCACACGCTTCCCGCTGCCCAATGCGCGCAGCGCAAGGCCCATGGCGGCTGTGGTCTTGCCCTTTCCATCGCCCCAATAGAGATGCAGCAATCCGCGCTCCATCATGCGTTTTCCTCCGTGTACTGGACGGTTTTCACCACGTGCAGGATGTGTTCCGCCTTCCAGTCGCAGGCGTCCAGCACATAGCCGCCTGCGTTGGGGCCGCACCATGCGTGGAAGGTCTTGTGCGGCACCGCGAACCGCTCCATTGCGGCCATCTGGGTGCCGCCGTGCGCCACGATGACCAGCCGCTCCTCGCCGTCGGCAAGTGCCTTGTCCACCAGAGCGGCAAACGCCGCGCAGACGCGGTCACAGAAATCGCTCTTCCGCTCCCCGTCCGGGTGAGCGCTGGCTTCGTTCTGCCGGACCCACTCCAGATACTCCGGGTCCTGCTCCACACGGACGAACTTCCGCCCCTCGAACCGGCCGAAGTTCATCTCCTTCAGCCCCTCCACCGGCACCAGTTTTGCATCCGGAAAGAGGATCTTTGCCGTCTGTGACGTGCGCTGCAGCGGCGTCACGTAGACGACCTCTGGGGAAAAGTCCGCCCGCCGCAGCTGGGCCGCGCTTTCGGGCGAAAGCGGGATGTCCCGCTGGCCCTGATACCGTTTCTGGGCGTTGTATTCAGTTCTGCCATGGCGCAGCAGATAGATCCACATGGTGTTGTCTCCTTTTTTCATCCTTTTGCCGCCCCATTATAGCCGATTTCCGCAAAAGATACAAGCCGCTCACGGTTCATTCTTCCCCCCGCCTGCCACAGCATTCTTTTTGGTTTGCAATATCCAACCACGCGTATCTGCATGGCATGCCCGTGCGCCTTTTGTCAAGCGCAAAAAGCACCCGCCGCAGGATGTGCAGCAGGTGCCGGAAATTTGACCATTCTTATTCGTACAGGGGGAACGCCTTGGTGAGCGCCAGAACGCGGGCGGAGATGTCGTCCCGCTTCTCGTCATAGTGCCAGATGCAGTCGGCAATGCAGTCGGCGATGATCTTCATCTCTGCCGGGCCCATGCCGCGCGTCGTGACAGCAGGGGTGCCCAGACGGACGCCGGAGGTCACGAAGGGGCTGCGGGTCTCGCCGGGCACGGTGTTCTTGTTGGCCGTGATGTGCACACTGTCGAGGCGGGCTTCCAGCTCCTTGCCGGTGCACTCCTCCTCCCGCAGGTCGAGGAGCATCAGGTGGTTGTCGGTGCCGCCGGACACCAGCTTCACGCCGCGGGCCTGCAGCTCAGCCGCCATGGCCTGTGCATTCTCCACGATCTTGCGCGCATATTCCTTGAATTCCGGCTTCAGTGCCTCCCCGAAGCAGACGGCCTTTGCCGCGATGACATGCTCCAACGGGCCGCCCTGGGTGCCGGGGAAGACGGCGGAATTGATCCGCTTGGCCAGCACCGCGTTGTTGGTCAGGATCAGGCCGCCGCGCGGGCCGCGCAGGGTCTTGTGGGTCGTGGTGGTCACAACATCTGCATAGGGCACCGGGCTCTGGTGATAGCCGCCCGCCACCAGACCGGCGATGTGGGCCATATCGACCATCAGGTAAGCGCCATAGCCGTGGGCGATCTCGGCCAGCTTTTCAAAGTCGATGGCGCGGGGGTAAGCCGACGCGCCCGCCACGATGAGCTTCGGGCGCACCGTTCTGACCTGCTTTTCCAGCGCCGCATAGTCGATGACGCCGTCCTCGTTGACGCCGTAGGAAACAAAGTGGTAGTTCTTGCCGGACATGTTCACCGGCGAACCGTGGGTCAGGTGGCCGCCCTGCGACAGGTCCATGCCCATGACGGTATCGCCGACGTCCAGCAGTGCAAAGTAGACGGCCAGGTTGGCCTGTGCACCGGAGTGCGGCTGCACGTTGGCATACTTGGCCCCGAACAGCTTGCAGGCGCGCTGGATGGCGATGTTCTCCACCTCATCCACATAGGCACAGCCGCCGTAATAGCGCTTGCCCGGCAGACCCTCGGCATACTTGTTGGTCAGCACCGTGCCCATCGCAGCCATCACGGCAGGCGAAACGATGTTCTCGCTGGCGATCAGCTCGATGTTCTCCCGCTGGCGGGCCAGCTCGCGGCCCATCGCCGCAGCCAGCTCCGGGTCAGCCTTGCCCACCAGACCGATGGTATCCATCATTTCATCGTACATTTTTACTACCCCTTTCTGACAGATCGTTCCGGGCAGAGCGGCTCCGAAGTGAGCCTTGCTCCCCTCCTCTTTATGATAACAAAATCAGCCCCGATGCGCAACCATATTTTCGCCTAAGCCCTTGCTTTTTTTGCGGCCAGCGTTTATTATATCTGTATAAAAATCCGTTCCCGCGTTTGTGCAGCTTTTCAGAATCGACCCACACAAACTCCGACGGAAACGAAGGAGGAAACCGCAGATGGATCATTCCCTGCAAAAAGCAGCCCAGCGCAAGGCGGGCATTGCAGCAAGGCGGGCGCTTCCCGCCGCCGCACGTTCTGCCGCAGACGCCGCGCTGTGCCGCCGCATCGCAGCACTGCACTGCTTTCAGAATGCCCGGACGCTCCTTGCCTATGCCGCCTTCGGCGGGGAGGCAGATCTGTCCGCTCTGCTGGCGGAGGCCGTGCAGCAGGGCAAGACCGTCGCCTACCCCATCTGCGGTGCGGGCTTCACCCTGACGGCCGCTGTGCCCGGCCCGGACGGCTGGGAGGTGGGTGCATACGGCATTCGGACCCCCATCCCGGAGCGGGCGCAGCTGCTCCCGCCCGAAGCACTCGACCTGGTGCTGGTGCCCTGCACGGCCTTTGATGCCGCCTGCCGCCGCGTCGGGATGGGAAAAGGCTACTATGACCGCTACCTGCCCCGCTGCCGGAACGCCGTACTGCTTGGCGCTGCCTTTGAGGCGCAGCGGGTGGAGCAGGCCGCTGTGGACGCGCACGACCAGCGGCTGGACGGATTTGTAACAGAGGAGGGGATCTATCGTGGAACTGATGAATTTGAGCTGTGAAGCGTTTTTAGAAGACCTTGCCGGCAGCGCCCCGGCACCGGGCGGCGGCGGGGCCGCAGCTCTGGTGGGTGCCGCCGGTGCCGCCCTTGGCAATATGGTCGGCAGCCTGACCGTTGGCAAGAAAAAATATGCCGCCGTGGAGGCGGACATCCTTGTCCTGAACCGCCGTGCCGCCGCCCTCCGCAAGCGGCTGGAATGGCTGGTACAGGCCGACGCCGACGCCTTTACACCGCTGGCCGCAGCCTACAAGCTGCCCAAAGAGACCCCGGAGCAGCAGGCCCACAAAGCCGCTGTGCTGGAGGCCGCGCTGGAAGGGGCCTGTGCTGTGCCGCTGGAGATCATGTCCGCCTGCTGTGAGGGCATCGCGCTGGCGGCGGAATACGCCGAAAAGGGCAGTGTGATGGCCGTATCGGATGCCGGGTGCGCTGCACTGTTCTGCAAGGCCGCCCTGCAGGCCGCCGGGCTCAATGTCTCCATCAACACCCGGCTGATGGCCGACAACGCCCGCGCCGCCGCCCTGAATGCACAGGCCGACGCCATGCTGGCGGAGTTTGTGCCGCAGGCCGACCGGATCTACGAGAAACTCACACATTCATTGAGGGGGTAATTCTGATGGCAACGATTTTGAAGGGCGCGCCCGTTGTGGCCGCCATGAACGAAGCAAACGCCGCCCGCTGTGCTGCAATGCAGGAAAAGGGCATCGTGCCCACGCTGGCCGTGGTGCGCGTGGGTGCCCGCCCAGACGATCTATCCTACGAAAAAGGCGTCCTGACCCGCTGCGGCAAGGTGGGCGTCGTCGTAAAGCAGTTTCTTCTGCCCGAAGATGCTGCACAGGACGCGCTTCTGGAGGTCATCCGGAAGATCAACGCGGACCCGTCCATCCACGGCTGTCTGCTCTTCCGCCCTCTGCCCAGGCAGTTCGATGACCGCGCCGTCCGCGCGGCGCTGGCCCCGGAAAAGGACATCGACGGCATCACGGACGGTTCGCTGGCTGGTGTGTTCACCAACAC
>ENA-UEOJ01002738-UEOJ01002738.1-human-gut-metagenome-genome-assembly--contig:-NODE-2738-length-9919-cov-3.532615_pt1 | contig 9919 bp, 8 predicted proteins | sample MGYA00242885_ERZ507886 | MGnify/ENA primary metagenome ERZ507886 (study PRJEB26167, sample SAMN06115505) | human gut metagenome | host: Homo sapiens | place: China:Anhui | collected 2015-08-07 | study... | reverse complement strand
TCAAAAGCATTCATGTGTCTGTGTAAAGTTGCCTTTGAATAAACATATAAAGGAGTGCCGTACTCTTTTGCTAAATCATTCCCCTGAAAATTTCCCTCTTCATCGATGTGGCTTGCTGATTACTTTACTTCCCCCAACCATTAAATATCTGCGCAAGCGGTGAATCTGCTGACAGCACAACCGTCTTGTTCTTACCAACCATCGATACCTTCAATGCGTCAAGACTTCTCACAAACTCATAGAACTCTGTACGGCTCTCATCCCCATAAGCCTCCGACAGTATTCTCATGTACTCAGCTTCACCTTCAGCGACAAGAATCTCCGCTTTCATCTGTGCCTCTGAAAGCATAACGGTCACCTCCTTGTCTGTTGAGTTGCGGATAACCTGTGCCTCTGCCTGTCCTTCCGCTGTATATGTCGCAGCTATATTATCACGCTCAGAAATCATACGCTCATATACCGCTGTCTTATTATCGCTTGGGAGGTCAAGTCTCTTATTCTCAACCGTAATAATCTCTATTCCATACTGTGCCATTGTAGCACCTATGTTAACCTCTATCGATTCCGCAAGCTCTCCGTCCCTTGCCTTTATGACTTCATCCTGTGTCATTGAGCTTATCGTATTCTTGGTTGCATTGAAAACCACGGTATCAATACGGCTCTCTGCGTTTGCTATCGAACCATTGAGTGTCTGTGCAAACTTGAGCGGATCCGTTATTCTCCACAGTACATAGCTGTCTGTTATCATTGTCTTTTTGTCAGATGTGATTACCTCGGACTCAGCTATGTCATATAATAATATTTCCTTCGGAAGTGTGTCCGCAGTCTCCACAAACGGAATCTTAAAACATATTCCGGACGTAGTCTGTACTCTGTCTACTTTTCCGAATCTCTTCACAAGCTTGAACTCATCCTGATTTACCACCTCTATGGATGAACCAAGCGTTATAAGTGCAACGACCGCAATAATTATAATCGCAATTTTTGATTTCTTCATAATCTATTCTCTCTTTCTGCCATGTGGCAAATTCCTTAGCCTTTTAGCTAATCAGCTCTTTTGCTATATTAACACTACTTACTTGTCAATCCAAAAACAGCTTTAGTTATCGGACTGTGAGCTGTAAGAAGTACTTCCGTTACCTGCTGTATCGCCGGTAAATGAATCTAAAGGAAGAACCGTCTGCGTACCGTCATTTCCCACGATTATAACCTTGAGCTCAGGTAGCACATCCTCCATAGCCTCATAGAACATACGAAGCTTGGTTACTGTAGGATTCTTGACATACTCCTCATACATCGAATTGAAGCGTGCGACCTGCGCTGTAGCTTCATTTATTCTCTGCTCCTTCTGTGCTTCCGCATTCTTTATGATACCGTCCGCCTGTGCCTGTGCCTCAGGTACCTGCTCATTGCGGTACTTATTCGCATTGTTGAGTGCTGTCTCTTTTCCCTGCTTTGCAGTCTCAACAGCCTTGAACGCCTCCATTACCTCTGCCGTAGGCGGCTCTGAGTCCTGAATCGTTATATTGACAAGTGCTATTCCTAAATCCTGCTCCTCAAGCTTTCCCACAATAAGCTGCTTGATATTAGACTGAATTTCCGACTTTCCGGTTGTGAGGACGCTGTCAACATCATAGCTTGCCACCACCGAACGGATACAGCCCTGTGCAATATTTTTTAATATAAGCTCCGGGCTCTGCGAATTATATATCGCCTTCACCGGATCCGTCACCTTGTACTCCACGAAGAAGTCAACATTTACAAAATTGTAATCTGAAGTAATCATAAGTGACTCATCTGTGTCAAGCACATATCCATCATCACCTGTGTTATATCCCATCGTAAAGCCGTGGATTGTTGTGTCAACCTTGATTACCTTCTGTATAAAAGGTATCTTAAAGTGAAGACCTGAATCCGTGACTGACTGCGGCTTACCAAGTGTGACGAGCACCGCCTGCTCCTGTTCGTTAATCTGGTACGTAGAGTTGAAGGCAAATATTACAACAACAACTGCAAGCACTACAAGCCAGCCGAATCTTCTGAGCCATTTGCCAGACTGCTTGGCAGCCCTCTTAAACTCCTCCTCATCATAGATAAAATCATTGTTTTTACTCATACTGTTCTCCCTTTCCATGTGTTCCGGTTAAGTCAAGCCGATATTCACAATCCACCCGGCCGCTTACCCGTAACTCTTGTAAAAAATTCCTGTTCCCGAAATACATACCCAGGGGATATAAAAAAAGACCTTTGCTACGGAACTCCATAACAAAAGTCTTGCCATTCACTCATAACATCCGAATCCATAACCGCGGTATAATGGATTGTTCTGACGGAAATTATAACATCCTTACGATGCCAGCTACTCCCTTTTGGGTATATCAAAATAATAGCACAGTTCTATTGCTGTGTCAATATATTTTGCTATTTTTTTAACAAACATTTTTGTCCACCTGCAGGCAGCCGCATATTTGCATCTGAATCTGCAATTGCCGCTTTTAAGTATAAAAAGATAATTTTTCTGTAATATCATGTTTTTGTGTTCAAAAAAATAATTTTTCAGTGGATTTTTGTCACTCAGCTATTATAATATATATTGTCTTACATAACCTATAGCAATGATGTCTGGGTTAAAATATGCGCTATAAGCTTAGCGTGTATAACGAATTTATCAGATGAGGTACACTTATGTTTACAAAGAAACAACTCTGGGCTCTGCTCATCCCTCTTATGATTGAGCAGATACTAAACTCCCTTATGGGAACCGCCGACACGATGATGGTCAGCAATGTAGGCTCCGCGGCAATCTCCGCCGTGTCGCTTGTGGATTCAATCAACACACTTATCCTTAATATATTCTCCGCTCTTGCCACAGGAGGAGCGATAGTGTGCTCCCAATATATCGGAAAACAGAGAATCGACCGCGCAAATGCCGCAGGAAGACAGCTTGTTTTGTCCATGTTTGCGATATCCACTGTGATATCGGCTGTGTGCGTCATATTCCGCAGACCGCTCCTTTCACTTGTCTTTGGAAGGGTTGACGCCGATGTAATGGAAAATGCGCTTATTTATATGCTTATAACCGGACTTTCCTTCCCATTCATAGGTCTTTATAACGCCTCAGCGGCGCTGTTCCGCTCATCCGGGAACTCGAAGCTTCCTATGACGGTATCTATGATTTCCAACTGTATAAACATTGTCGGAAATTCCATATTTATATTTGTACTTAAAATGGGGGTTGCCGGTGCCGCCCTGTCGACATTGTTATCCAGAGTATTCTGCGCCGTTGTCATCATGTATTATCAGACAAAGCCGACGCAGACTATATGCATCAATAACTATTTTTCAATACGACCCGACTTTCCAATGGTCAAGATGATACTTACCTTCGGTATCCCTACCGGAATAGAAAACGGAATGTTCCAGTTCGGTAAGCTTGCCATACAGTCAACCGTCTCCACGCTCGGCACAACTGCCATAGCCGCACAGGCAATGACCTCTGTGCTTGAGGGCTTCAGCAGCATGGCTGGTGTCGGTATCGGTCTTGGAATGGTAACCATTGTCGGGCAGTGTATCGGTGCCGGCAGAAGAGATGAGGCAAAGCGCTACATCCTCAAGCTCACATGGTATGGTGAGGTATCTATTATCATATCCTGTATCATTCTGTATATTGCCTGTGACCTCATAACCTCCCTCGGCGGAATGGAACCTGAGGCAGCCGTAATGTGCAAGGAGATGGTGCTTGCCATCACTATCTGTAAGCCTATCGCATGGGCATTCTCATTCATGCCGGGCTATGGTATGCGCGCTGCCGGGGACGTGAAGTTCTCCATGGTAACCTCATCCATAACGATGTGGACCTGCCGTGTATTCCTCACAGTAGTACTCATCCGCTTCTTCGGCTGGGGTCCTATGGCAGTATGGGTTGGTATGTTTACCGACTGGACAGCGAGAAGCATCTGCTTCGCGACAAGATTCTTCACCGGCGGATGGCTGAAAAAAAAGGCGGTGTAACCGCCTACGCCGGGACAGGGGTCTGACACCGGTGTCCCAACAATGTGGGACGCCGGTGTCAGACCCCTGTCCCGAAACTGTCAAATAAGCCCCATTACCTTCAACACGAATATCCACCCTGTGAGCGTCACTGATGACAGAAGCGTCGCCATTACCACTATGCTGGAGCTTAGCACCTCGTCATTACACATATTCTTTGCCATTATGTAGCAGGTGACCGTGGTCGGCGAGCCGAGCATGACAAGAATTGCAACGAGTTCACTGCCACGGAAGCCGAACGCTATCGCAAACGGGAAAAATACGAGCGGCAGAAGCACCAGCTTTATAAAGGTGGCAATTGATGTGAGCTTAATCCTCTTAACCGCCTTCGCGCCCTCGAAGCCTGCACCGACAACCAGCAGCGCGATAGGCGTTGCCGTCTGTGCTATACTTGTCACAGCCTTTAACGGTATTGCCGGAATATTTATTCCGAATATTGAGAACGGCAGTCCTAGGAATATTCCTATTATGATTGGATTCTTAACCACGTTAATGCAGGCCTTTTTAATATTGGAGCCTTTGCTATTTCTGACTTCTTTTATTACACCTGCTAAATCTGCCTTTATCCCTCTATAATTTCCGCTTATCCCTGACTTTTTTTCTACGGCGCTCTTTTTATGTATCTGATTTGATATATTATCGTCCGGCTTATTTTTTTCTGCCTTTTTCCCCATATCCGCCGAAAACGTCAATATAATCACCGAGAGAATATTATATAAAGGCACCGCCGACACAATCATAAGCGGAGCCATGCCTGAATTGCCGTATATGTTGTTGATAAATGCAATGCCGAGCACAGCCGCGCTTCCTCTCGCGCTCGCCTGTGTGAACGCACCGACCTGCGTCTTATCCTTGATAAAAATATAGCTGAGTCCCCATATCGCAAGAAACATTATGGTTGTTGTTATCATACAGAATAAAACAAAGGCCAGATTGAAATCTGACCTTATGTCTGCGGTTGCGATGTCCTTAAACAGCAGCACGGGAAGTGCCACCTTAAATACATACTTATCTGCAACCTTATTAAATTCCTTGGTGAACAGACCAATCCGCATAAGGAACCAGCCCAGAACCATAATGAGAAATATAGGCAACGTCGCATTTAAGCTGAAAATAAAATCTGCCATGATAATCCTCATTTCTTTAAATCTAATCAGGTAATTATTTCTGATTACAGAGTGCCTGTAAACCTGTCAAATGCTGCCTGTCCCTTGGCATCCCTCTTGAACACACCCGCATCCTCAAGAACCTTCTTGAATACAATTCCAATCTCTTCCTTGATAACCGCATCCACATTCTCAGCATTGATCACAGGGTACTTAGGTCTGAACTCATCAACCCAGTCCGCATGCTTTTCTATCTTTTCGTTAGAGCGGATATCCTTGCCGTCCACGATATAATCCGAGAGAATCTCCATCTCCTCCTTGAGCCTTGATGGGAGAACCGCAAGTCCCATGACCTCAATAAGTCCTATGTTCTCCTTCTTAATATGATGGAGTTCATTGTGAGGGTGATAAAGACCAAACGGACACTCAGGTGTTGTTATATTGTTGCGGAGTGCAAGGTCAAGCTCATACATATCGCCGCGCTTTCTCGCGATAGGTGTGATTGTGTTGTGCGGCTCGCCGTCTGTCTCGGCAAACACATAAGCCTCCTCGTCCGTGTAGCCTCTCCCTGCCTTCAGGATGTGGTCTGCAAGGTCGATGATTCTCTTCTCATCCGTACAGCTGAGACGTATTACCGATAACGGCCACTTTACTATTCCTGCCTTGACATCCTCATACCCCTTGACAGTGAACTCTCTCTCCACAGGTGCCTTAGCCATGGCAAACTCATAGTTGCCGCCCTGAAAATGGTCATGTGAGAGAATTGAGCCGCCGACAATCGGAAGGTCTGCATTTGAACCGATAAAATAGTGCGGGAACAGCTTTATAAAATCAAAAAGCTTGACAAATGTCGCTCTCTCAACCTTCATCGGAACATGCTGTCCGTTGAAAACGATGCAATGCTCATTGTAATATACATAAGGAGAGTACTGGAAGCCCCACTGTCCGCCGTTTATCGTTATAGGTATGATTCTGTGGTTTTCCCTTGCCGGATGATTGGTGCGGCCTGCGTACCCCTCATTCTCGCGGCAGAGCTGGCACTTCGGATAACCGCTCTGCTTGGCAAGCTTTGCGGCGGCAATCGCCTTAGGATCCTTCTCCGGCTTGGACAGATTGATTGTGATATCAATATCGCCATACTCCGTCTTGGTCACCCACTTCATATCCTTGCACACACGGTATCTTCTTATATAATCCGAATCGCGGCTCAGCTTATAGTAATAATTCGTAGCTTCCTCAGGCGAAGCTGCATATTTCTCCTTAAATGTCTTTATAACCTGTGATGGTCTTGGCACAAGACAGTTCATAAGCCTTGTGTCAAATAAATCCCTGTACACAACACTATCCTCAATAAGTCCCTTCTCGACCGCATAGTCAAGAAGCTCTTTAAGGACAGGTTCAAGCTCCACCTTCTCATAGTTTTCTTCCGGTTCCTCATAATCATCAAGCTTTAAGACATCCAGAATAAGATTTGTCGAATAAATCTTCTCCTCCTCTGAAATCAAACCGGTTTCCATTCCGTATGTAACCAATTTTTTTATTGCCTCGTATACCATGGCACACACCTCCACGCCTGCAATTTTATATTAATTAAAACATTTTAATCTTTACAAATAGTAATGAAAAACTCGCTTTTGCGTGTTTTCTTATAGTTCAGCCAGTTGAACTAATGGGAAATCGTAATACAGCTCAGACTGTGTTTTTACTGTCTTAACCCAGCCTTTTATCTGTGTCCTTCACTATGCCTTACCCAGCATCCTCTTAAGCTTCCTGACAGCCTTCTTGAAAAATCCCGGATAATATATGTCCTTCTGAACCGCTATGTCGTAATCTATATCACGTTCAACATTATCCCTGAATTTAATCGGAAAATGATATGCACCTGCGTGCATTTCCTCTCCGGGTCCCTTGGTGTGGGTGGCATCCTCGCGGTTCATGCCGATATTATTGATAAGGTTAACATTCGGCACAACACACAGTCCATCGTTCTCCGCAAGACAGAGCATAAGCTGATAATCCCATGTATCAAGCCTGCCCTCATATATCAGGTCAAGCTCCTTCTCAACATAATCTGCCTTTGCATCCATAAATACCTTATGCATAAGACCCTCCGCCTTGCGCTGTGGCCAGTTCTTAAGAGTCACATCATACTTTTCCCATGTGCTTCTCCATGTGCCCCAGCCCCATATATAGTTGTCCGCTGTAAAAAGATAATCATAAGGCGTCTTATAATTCTCAAGCTTCTTGTGAGCGCCGACCATCATCACCTTCGGATCATTTCTGTAATGCTCAAGCATCTCCTGGCAGAATCTGAAAAAAGATATGTCAAGAAGCACGTCATCCTCGATGATGATTGCCTCCTCCTCATGCTCGAATACCCAGCTTATGCCTGAGGATACACGATTCTTGCAGCCCATATTCTTCTTTGCATAGTTCCTGTGAACCTCACAGTCCCAGTCCACATGCGTGTCAAGGAACTCCCTGACAGCCGCCACCTTCTCGGCATCCCCCTCCTTGGCAGGTCTTGCAGCATCGCAGATAAGATATAATCTTGGCGGCTTAATCTCCCTGATTCGCTCAAATACAACCTGTGTTGTGTCAAGCCTGTTATACACAAAGAAGGCAATCGCTGTCTTCATCACAAAATCACTCACAATACACTCCTATCCATATTAAATACTTATTATGACAAAAGCACCTCTGCACAATGCGGAAAATTCTGCAATGCAGCATATCCTGAACCCGTTCTGAGTATAGATTCACTGTCATAAACGTATAATCTAATATATTTAACTAATTCTCTATGATCGTCTCCACTGCCATATCATACTTTAGAGTACTACCGGGCCACCGCCGATATCAGCGACATAGAAGTCTGCGGCATAGCCTATCGTATCCTTATACTCCTTACCAACCTTCTCAATGAAGTTATCGATGGCATCTGTCTTTACAATGCTTACTGTACATCCTCCGAATCCGGCACCTGTCATACGTGAACCGATGACACCCGGCTGCTTAAGTGCCGCTGCCACCAGAGTATCAAGCTCCTTGCCTGTGACCTCGTAATCCTCTCTCAATGATGTGTCTGAAGCAACCATAAGTCTTCCGAACTCCTCAATGTCTCCGGCTCTTAATGCCTTCACTGCCTTGATTGTTCTCTGGTTCTCATATACAGCATGCTTAGCGCGCTTCTGACGAACCTCACTCTTTATTGCAGACTTATAGCGTTCAAATGCCTCCTCAGTGAGGTCACCAAGCGTCTTGATATCTATGACCTTCTGAAGCTCCTCAAGTGCCTCCTCACATTCAGCACGTCTTTCATTGTACTTAGAATCGCCCAAGCCCCTCTTCTTATTGCTGCATGCTATTACTATCTTGGCATTGTCAAGCTTAACCGGGGCATACTCATAAGAAAGGTTAGATGTGTCAAGGAAAATAGCGTGTCCCTCTTTACCCATCGCAATTGCAAACTGATCCATAATTCCGCAGTTGACCTTGTTAAACTTATTCTCAGCGAACTGGCTGATAAGTGCCATGTCTATAAAATCCGTACTAAAACCAAAGGTATCCTTGAGCACAAGTGCGGTGAGTACCTCTATGGAAGCTGATGATGAAAGTCCTGAGCCATTAGGTATATTTCCCAGATAGCACATATCAAAACCCTTGTCAAAATGGTAGCCCTTCTGCATATAAGCCCACATGACACCCTTCGGATAATTCGTCCAGTCTGCCGCCTTATCCCATACAAGGTCATCAAGCGATGTCTCTATAACCCCGAGCTTATCGAAGTTAGCTGAATAAAAGCGAAGCTTATTGTCATCCCTGCGTCTTACAGCAGCGTAGGTTCCCATTGTGAGTGCACATGGAAAAACATGACCTCCATTGTAATCTGTATGCTCACCGATAAGATTAACTCTTCCCGGTGCAAAGTATACCTTGACATCTCTGTCTTCACCATATACCCTCTTAAATTCCTGAAGCATCTTCTCCTTCATAGCCCTACCTCCATCTTATAGTATGTATAGTGTGGATATTGTTGCCGTCATACCGAACGTAAGCAACCTACAGTAATTATAGTATAATGTGAAATTTTTATCAACATTTTTATACTTTAATAGAAAGCTGCCCATGGACAGCAAAAGGAGCCGAGTTTCCCCGACCCCTTCGCTGTGATGTCTGCTATAGTAAAATAATCTATATGCTTTCTTCTGCCACTGCCTTATCGTAAGCCTCCAATATCGCATTGGATATCATATCCCTCGTAGCTGAGCTTATAGGATGTGCAATGTCCCTGTACTCTCCTTCTGCCGACTTCTTGCTTGGCATGGCGATGAATAAACCCTTCTCTCCCTCTATTACCTTAATATCATGTACAACAAACTCATTGTCAAATGTCACTGAGACAACTGCCTTCATTTTGCTGTCCTTTGATACCATTCTTACCCTCACGTCTGTAACCTGCATATCAACCCTCCATATATGTCTACACCACGATGTAGCTTTATAAGCCGTATCTTTCGTTCTTTTCCACTACAACCTTTACCTTGCCGTCCTCACCTGCATATCTACAATTGGAACGAATTGTATCCCTGCTCTCAACTATACAGTTCTCGATGACTGTATTATCACCGATATATACATCATTGAGAATAATCGAGTTACGAATCACACAATTATTTCCAACGAATACCTTCTTGAACAATACGGAATTCTCAACTGTGCCATTTATAATACATCCGCTGGCAACAAGTGAATTCTTGACC
>ENA-UEOJ01002737-UEOJ01002737.1-human-gut-metagenome-genome-assembly--contig:-NODE-2737-length-9919-cov-4.193152_pt1 | contig 9919 bp, 9 predicted proteins | sample MGYA00242885_ERZ507886 | MGnify/ENA primary metagenome ERZ507886 (study PRJEB26167, sample SAMN06115505) | human gut metagenome | host: Homo sapiens | place: China:Anhui | collected 2015-08-07 | study... | reverse complement strand
CCGATCCAACAGATATTAATTTTGCTTCCTCACTACTTACATCCATTAACAGTACTTTTCGGTTTTTACTGGCATATTCCTCGACTTGCCTCCCGTTCTCGTCCACATCCGAAATGTGCCAAGGATCCGAACAGCCTAATCCCAAACAGATTAACTGTTCTTCCGAAACACCACAGGAGATTAGAACACTTTTTACTGCCGCTGCCCGTGCTTCGGACAATTTCTTACAAAACTCTCTGTCACCACCCGCTGTGGTTCCTATAATATATACCTGCCGATTAGGCTGCTGCAGCAATATCTTTGCATACTCCGATATTGCATTAATCGCCACTTCTTCATTAACAAATTCTGCCTTGTCCCCCAGAAACTGAATTGATGTGTTATCCAATACAACGGTATCCATCGGCTCTGTCGCTGTTACATTGATTCTCCGCTCTTCTACATCCACAGTGGACACGGGAGGCATGGTATTTTCCGACATATCTGATGCAACATCCGTTGCAAAGTCCACACACTCCGCTCCACCAGCTTTTAGAATAGCTGTCCATATCTCCTCAAGTTTATGTTTTTGTGCCTCCGATAACTCCTCTTGAGGCGCAACAGTCTGACCAAGATACATCCACAGCACATGGACTCCTTTTAAATCAGGAATTGCCTCGGCCTCATTTAATGCTGTCAAAATCTCCTCAGTATCTGCATAGAATAAATTATCTGTAAAATCCAAATACCCTTTTGTTGATAGGCCATTGTCTATAACCAGTAGTTCCTTTACATCTGCTGTACTGTCGCATAATGTCATTGCACCATATTGGATTGCTTGTAAGGTATCTGCTTCAGGCTCCAACGAATATATTTTAGCCAGTTCCTCCAACAACTGATCCGTATAGCCATTAGCAATAGATTTCTTCTTGCTTTCGGAAAGCCCTTTGATTTCCGGATCAGGTACTGTTGTTTGGTATACAACTTTAGGAATTCCATCGCATCGCACGAAACTGACCTTTCCATAGGCATTGCAAGTCTTAAAAATTGCATTTTTCACAGTAGGTGCCGTAGTAATCGGAATGTTCGGTTCATTACTTCTAGAACCGTATACCACCGCAAGATCCATGGACTCCGATGTATTCTGACCACAACCTGTACATCCCAATACCATTAATGTCATGACTGCAAATAACTTAAACATAAAGATAACCTTTTTCATCACATTATTCCTCCCTTGTCATAGACTCTTCTCTATCCTTTAAAAGCATTTCCTCAGACAGCTTGGTAGTGGCCTGAGGATTACTCAAGAATTCCGCAAGAATGAATCGAGCCTGCGCTTTCATTACATTCCCTCTTGCGATAATCTCATCCTCAGCTGCATTCATCGCCTGTTCATCTAACGTAAGTTCTCTTTCAATCCCCTCTTCCATATAGTGTTCCATTTGTGCGATTCCTGCATCAATTTCAGTAATCTTTTCATCGATCTCAATACTCTCTATCTCGAGACAATCTACTTTTCTACGAATTTCATCATCGCTGACATAAGCAATGGCAAACCCCAACAGCGATGTAATCAATGGGCTAATAGATAATAAAGTTACCACCGCCATACTCTTTCGCCGTTTTTCAGAAATCTCTTGTACATTTTCCGTACCGTTTTCCACTTTTTCCTCTGACACAGTATTTTCAAGAGTCATACTTTGGTTCTCTTGTTCATACATATCGCTATATGCGAAGCGCAGATACACTGTCCCACCATAGACAAGAAGAAATCCTGCCACGAATACAGCAAACATTGTCAATCCGTGTTTCGTAGTCTTGTATATGGCTCCATGTAGAAATTTTGCGATAACAAGTGGAAGGATATTTAACACCACCGCAACACCAAACGCCATCACTGTTGACATCAGAGCACTTTGTAAAAAACACTCTTCCATAATGGAGTATAGGACAGTTCCATCCATAGCAGAGAAAATCGGTACCAAAAGAAGATTGGCTTTTCCATTACTCCACCATGGCATTCCTGTTTTCTGAAATTTTTTTCTGGTTTCCTTCCTGTCTGGATATGTAATCATCTCGTTTAAAATCGCACAACCACCATGATTAGTCATTGTTCTCCTCCTCTTCAGATAAGCTGGTTCCTGACCACAGGATACGTCTGTATTTTATAAGGTCTTTTTCATTTTCTTCTCTGTCTGCAATGCATAGTTCACGCTTAGACATCGCTACACAGTAGTCCCCTTTATGCATTGCCATCAAATTCTCTGTTATCAATCGTTCATGATCGCATCTCTGAACCCTGATAAACTTCAACGCTTCGGCTATAGTCCTCTCTATAATGGCATCCATATAACTGCTATTAAACATATCGGGGTTTGCCTCTTTTAAGAATGCTTTGCATTTCCCTTCAAATGTCTCTTCTAGCTCAGTTAACTTCGGTGACAATTGATAGTCTTTAGGAGCAAGCCCCATATTGGGTGCATACATAGGTATTTCTACAGCTGATGTATTCAGTTCATTCGGCTCATTAATACTCTTTTTAGAAAAAATCGGTCGATTAGTTTCCTTGGTTTTTCTTTTTCTCACTCTCATTTTACTTTTTACATCTCCTTTCATAAATTGAGTACATGGTCGATCATCGTGTGTAGCTTTTCCTTATTGGTAACATAGGCTTTCCTTCCAGGAGAATCTTGATATTTGATTTTGGGAAAATTCTCTAATTTATCTTTATCAGGGTTTTGGCATAAAACGCCGCTCCAATACCTACAGATTCTACTATTAAGCAATCTTTCAGCTCTTTCCTGATAGTGAACCAGCATTTCATCAACGATATCTGATTCTGTCCGAATTTTTGCCAGTCTCTTTAAAATTTCCTCTTTGCGTCGCTCTTCCAATGCATAATTTGCAGCTACAGCAGCTTTCTGTCTCTGCGCTTCCTCTCCGCATCCTTCGGGCATTTCTCCTCCTTTATGTGACTCCATGAGTGAATATTCTACCAACAATGAATTAGCCTCTTGGATCATAGGTGCTAATTCGTTTGTCGTTTTCAAGAGCAGTTTTTCTATGTGTGCGTTATAGCTGTTCACCTTTGCATCAATGAAAGGAGTGGTATGTACTTCTCCATTACTACATACTTGGTTTTGTCTCGCATCTCGCTTTCCAACGCTCTTCTCAAATAGAGTCTTTATTCCCGGAATCCTAATAAACACCGGATCGAGATAATAGTATTTTTTTCTTTTCATAGGCCGCCTCCTGTATATTTTCTTTCTTTTTATTTAATATAGTATTTTTTGTATATCATTTTTTATTTCTTCCCCCCATCTTGTAAATTAGCCCTTAACTTATTATAAAAGAAATTAAACAACAAAAAAACTCACCTGCATGTTACCACACAGGTGAGTTCGTTTTGATTCTTATTAACTATTCATCAGTTACATTATCTCTGTACACGTCCGGAAGCGTCGCCGCCAGCCAGGGTCTCAACTTCTTTTCTGGATACCAGGTTGAAGTCGCCGGGGATGGTGTGCTTCAGAGCAGATGCAGCTACGCCGTACTCAAGAGCATCCTTGAAGTTCTTGCCATCCAGCATACCGCAGATCACGCCGCCTGCGAAAGAGTCGCCGCCGCCTACACGGTCAACGATGGGATGGATGCTGTACTCTTTGGAGTGATAGAACTCCTTGGTATCTCTGGAGTAGATGCAAGCAGACCAACCGTTATCGGAAGCGGAATGGCTTACACGCAGAGAGGACACGCAGTACTCGAAGTTGAACTTGTCAACCATTTGCTCGAAGATGGACTTGTAACCAGCCAGCTCCAGCTCACCGCTGGTAACATCGGTATCGCCGGGTTTGAAGCCAAGTACCAGCTCAGCATCTTCTTCGTTACCGATACATACATCAACGTACTTCATCAGGTTGGTCATAACCTTCTGAGCCTTCTCGGAGCTCCACAGCTTCTTACGGAAGTTCAGGTCTACGGATACCTTTACGCCGTGCTTCTTAGCAGCGATCAGAGCCTTCTCGGTCAGCTCTGCAGCAGCGTCGGATACAGCGGGGGTAATACCGGTGAAGTGGAACCAGTCAGCGCCTTCGAAGATCTCATCGAAGTTGAAATCAGCCTCGGTTGCGGTAGAGATAGAGGAATGTGCTCTATCGTATACAACCTTGGAAGGTCTCATGGAAGAACCGCTCTCCAGGTAGTAGATACCCAGTCTCTCACCGCATCTTGCGATGTGCTTGGTCTCTACGTTGTACTTTCTCAGAGCTGCTACTGCGCACTCACCGATCTCATTGTCAGGAACTGCGGTAACGAACTCAGCGTCATGACCGTAGTTAGCCAGAGATACTGCTACGTTAGCTTCACCGCCGCCGTAGTTTACATCGAACTCGTCTGCCTGGATAAATTTCTCGTTGTTGGGGGTGGACAGTCTCAGCATGATCTCACCCATGGTAATTACTTTTGCCATTTTGGTATATTCCTTTCTCAAATTAAAATTGTCTATTATCCTCGGTTGTTCCGATTGCATATTCCGTCACGGACCCGTCCGGTTTTCGGAATCCTATTCTTATTTCTGTACCAGATGAACTGCAAATCCGCCGATCTCTTCCTTCAGGTAGATAGCCTTCAGGTTGCCCTTGGCATCTCTCTTAGCGGACTCTTCGTTGAACTCAACACCCAGAACAGTGCTCAGGTAGTTGACAGCTCTCTCGATGTAGTTGGTCTTAACAGCGATGTGGCCGTTCTTGCCCAGGTAAGGAGTCTTCATAACTTCCAGAGCAGAACCTGCGAATACGGAGCTGTTGCCAACCTTAGCGGGCATACCGAAGATGAATGCGAAACGGTTCGCAGCCTTAACAGCCTCTTCCTCGTTCTCTGCATTGACACCAACATGAGCCAGTTCGAAGCCCAGCATGGTCTGTACTGCTTCTCTGGTCAGCTGCTCGATCTTGTCCCACTCACCGGCATTGATCAGGTCACCGGGAACCATCCAGGAACCACCGCAAGCGATGATCTTGGGGAAGTCAAGGTAAGAAGTCAGGTTCTTAGCGTTTACGCCACCGGTAGGCATGAACTTCATGTTTACATAAGGAGCTGCCATAGCCTTGATCTTAGCCAGACCGCCGGACTGCTCAGCAGGGAAGAACTTAACTACATCCAGGCCAAGCTCGATAGCCTGCTCGATGTCGCTGGGGCTGGAAGTACCGGGAGTGATAGGAATATTCTTCTCTACACAATACTTAACGGTTCTGGGATTTAAGCCGGGGCTTACGATGAACTTAGCGCCTGCTGCTACTGCTGCGTCAACCTGCTCTGCGTTCAGAACGGTACCTGCACCAACACACATGCTGGGGAAGTTGTCGGTCATGATCTTGATAGCTTCTGCTGCTGCGCTGGTACGGAAGGTAACCTCTGCACAGGGAAGTCCACCTGCGCAAAGTGCCTTTGCCAGAGGAAGTGCATCTGCTGCGTTGTCAATTTTTACAACCGGTACGATACCGATTTTGCTGATTTGCTCTAATACTGCGTTCATAAATAACACCTTTCTGTCTTATAGACTAATAGTTATGTGAAAAATCTTCGCAGGAGATCCTGCCGAAAATATTTCTGCAAAATGAAACCAATACTTTTATGCCAGTACTTCCTTCACTGCCTCAGCGATCTTGTCGCACTTGCAGTTTGCGAAGAAATACTCCTTAAACTTGTCACCGGATAAAGCACCCTTTACCAGTTCACGATCCAGATTCTTCAGGATAGTAACCATATCGGTATGAGTTACTTCCTTTACCTGATCCAGGATCTTCTTGTTGCGCTGCTCGGGAACAACTCTCTCAGGGGGATATCCACCGCCGCCGGGAGCACAGAACAGTTTTTCAAAGGTATACTGTAAATTCAGCTCACCGCCCCAGCCGAAGTTCTCAGCAAAAGGAAGTGCTACACAGTTACCGTCGTTTACCTGTGAGAACAGGTAAGCATCCAGAGGGGATTCAATATGTCCGCACAGAACCTTAGGGAAGGAATTGCATGCAAGCATGGCACCTTCGCCGGTTCCGCATCCGGTGATCACGAAATCCGCTGCACCGGAGTTCAAAAGAACTGCTGCCAGAATACCGTTCTGTACGTAGGTCAGGGAATTGGGATCCTCTGCGCCGCACATACCGTAGTTGAATACTTCATGACCCATGGGCTCTACTACTTTTTTAAGAGTAGCACAGATCATTTCATTCTTGGCAGCCTGACTGTTTTCATTGATCAAAGCTATCTTCATGAGATACTCCTTTTCTAATCTAAACGCCACAACAGTCAGCCGCCGAAATTCTTCTGCGACTGACCTGGTGTGGGTAATTTATTTTGTTTTCCTTTTGCACAGGCTCTATTCCGGCTGTTTGCCGATGTAAGCAAGGATACCGCCATCTACATAGAGGATGTGTCCATTGACTGCATTGGATGCCTCAGAAGCAAGGAATACAGCGGGACCGGTCAGCTCTTCGGGCTTTAACCATCTGTTAGCAGGGGTCTTAGCGCAGATGAACTGATCGAAAGGATGTCTGCTGCCATCGGGCTGGATCTCACGAAGAGGAGCCGTCTGAGGAGTCTCGATGTAACCGGGTCCAAGGCCGTTACACTGAATATTGTACTGGCCGTACTCGGAGCAGATGTTCTTGGTCAGCATCTTTAAGCCGCCCTTAGCTGCTGCATATGCAGATACAGTCTCACGACCCAGTTCGGACATCATGGAGCAGATGTTGATGATCTTACCATGATTCTTCTTGATCATGCCGGGGATAACTGCTTTCGATACGATGAAAGGTGCATTCAGGTCTACGTCGATCACCTGGCGGAACTGATCTGCGGTCATCTCGGTCATAGGAATTCTCTTGATGATGCCTGCGTTGTTAACCAGGATATCGATGGTGCCTACTTCCTTCTCGATCTGAGCTACCATAGCATTAACTGCTTCTTCGTTGGTAACGTCACATACATAGCCGTGAGCCTTGATGCCTTTCTCAGCGTATGCAGCGATTCCCTTGTCTACCAGCTCCTGCTTGATATCGTTGAAGCAGATGGTAGCACCGCACTCAGCGTATGCGGAAGCGATAGCGAAACCAATACCGTAAGATGCGCCGGTAACCAGTGCAACCTTACCTTCCAGTGAGAAATTAGTGAATTCAGACATTGTTTTTTCTCCTTTTCTTTATAAAAACTGTTATTTTAGTTACATTTCCACAAGGATCTTATTTCAGATCTCTGTTGTCGACACCGTCCATGTCATCAAAGTCCTGATTCTCGCCGACCATACCCCAGATAAAGGTGTATGCTCTGGAACCGCATCCGGAATGGATGGACCAGCTAGGGGAGATGACTGCCTCTTCGTTACGCATTACGATGTGGCGGGTCTCATCGGGTTCTCCCATAAAGTGCATTACAAATGCATCCTCGGGAATATCAAAATACAGATATACTTCCATACGTCTGTCATGTGTATGACAGGGCATGGTATTCCATACACTGCCGGGCTCTAACTTCGTCATACCCATCTCCAGCTGACAGCTCTCTACCTGTCCTGGAAGGATATATTTGCAGATAACTCTGTGGTTGGCATCCTCCAGAGTACCCAGCTCTACTTTATTCTCATCCTTTACAATGACTACACCCTCTTCGGGAGTACCCTCCGGCTTGATCAGCACGGTCGGATAAGTCTTATGTGCGGGAGCGGAATTCAGATAAAATTTAGCGGGCTGCTTCTCATCCTCACTTGCGAAAATGATCTCCTTGGAGCCCATTCCTATGTACATAGCTTCCTTGTAGCCCACCTTGTACACTTTGCCATCAACGGTAATCATACCTGCTCCACCGATATTGATCACACCCAGTTCTCTTCTCTGGCAGAAATATTCTGCACGGAGTTCATCTCTGGCAGTCAGAGTGATAGGGCTTACAGGAACTGCTGCTCCTGTAATGATTCTGTCGATGTGGCTGTACACCAGCTTGATCTCGCCGGGTACAAACAGATTCTGGATCAGAAACTCTTCTCTCAGACGCTCTGTGGTGTAATGCTTCACATCTCTTGGTGATACTGCTGTTCTAAGTTCCACCTTACGCCTCTCTTTCCTCAACGGGCGGCCTGCGTGCCGCTATTGAATGTTACCTTTTTATGAAAGCACTTACATTATAACATATCATTGTAACTATTTCCAACACCTTTTTACACATTTTTATAAAATTTATAAAAAAGCGGAAGGGCTGTAAATGCTTTTCTCTTTTGTATGACTTAAGTATACTCGAAAAAATTCTCAATGTCTTTTCATTTTTTAGTCTAAACATTGCAAATTTTGAACTTTTGATGTTTAATAGAAATATCGAGAGAAAGGAACACATGAAAATGAAAGAACTTACTTCTTGTAAAACAGCCATAGAAAATTGTAAAATCTCAGGGACCTTTGCCATTGCCCACTTATATAAAGAAGAAAAAGCCATGGACATGCACATCCATGACTGCTATGAGATCTATTATTCCATCTGCGGCGGCAAACAGTTCCTGATCGACAATTGTTTCTATACGATTGCCCCGGGGGATCTCTTTATCATCAATCAGTATGAAAGTCACAAGCTGACCCAGATCGACAATTCCGTCCATGAGCGGATCGTCCTGTCGGTAGCGCCGGACTTCATGAAACAGCTTTCCACAGAGCAGACAGATCTGAGCTTCTGTTTCACCCACCGCAGTACCCCTTTTTCCCATAAGCTGTCATTAAATAAGGAACAACAGAAGCGATTTCTCTATTATATCAACAAAATCACATCTGCGGAGGGCTTCGCCCATGACATTACGGAATATGCCGCTTTCATGGAACTGATGGTCATGCTCAACACTCTGTTCGTCAGGAACACGGAACAGACCTCCACCGGAGAAAACACCGCAGATGCCACGGAATACAATGACAGCTCCTACCGCTACAACCATCAGGTGGACGATATTTTAACCTTCATCAACCAGAATATCTCCCAGCCCATTACCATAGAACAGTTAGCCGGACAGTTTTACTTAAGTGAATCCTATATCTGCAGGATCTTCAAATCCGCCACCGGCACCACGATCAACAAATACATCACCGCCCGCCGCATCAGTATCGCCAAAGCCGTATTGAACGAAAACGGTAATGTCATGGAAGCCTTCGAACGCAGTGGTTTCACAGACTACAGCAATTTTTTCAAAGCTTTCACCAAAGCCGTGGGCATCTCCCCGAAAAAATACGCAAGCCTGAGTGTCAGTTAAACTGCTGACTCTCAGGCTCTTTTTTACAACTCTTAATCATTCGGTCTCTGATAAAATCTTCCCGCCAGGTTCTCCGTACGGATCATATTGACGAAGGCCTGGGGATCGGTCTTACGCACCGTATTCACAACCTTATTCACTTCATCGCGTCCTACCACGGAGTACAGCACATCACATTCCTGTTTGGAATAACAGCCCTCACCCTTGATCAGGGTGGCATCGTGATGGGTGATCTCCGCAATAGCTTCGTAGACATCCTCCGGCCGTTTCGTCACGATGATCAGTGTCTGCTTCTGGTAGCGCTTGTACAGCACATGGAGTACCTGCGTGGAGGTATACTGAAAAATAATGGAATACAGCGCCTTGTCCCAGCCAAACAGTGCTCCAGCGATCCCTAGGATCACCACATTTCCCGCAAAAATATAATTCCAGGAATCAATGCCGTACTTTTCCGACAGGAAGATCGCGATAAAATCCGTACCGCCGCTGGTGGCATTGGCGAACAGACACAGGCTGATGGCCAGTGCATTGATCAGTCCACCGAAGATAGCAATCAGCAGAATATCCTCCGTTACCGGCCAGGCGGGCACCATATCCGTCAAAATACCGCTCACCACGATCATCAGACAGGAATAACCGGTGAACTTTTTTCCGATGAAT
>ENA-UEOJ01002735-UEOJ01002735.1-human-gut-metagenome-genome-assembly--contig:-NODE-2735-length-9921-cov-2.895368_pt1 | contig 9921 bp, 7 predicted proteins | sample MGYA00242885_ERZ507886 | MGnify/ENA primary metagenome ERZ507886 (study PRJEB26167, sample SAMN06115505) | human gut metagenome | host: Homo sapiens | place: China:Anhui | collected 2015-08-07 | study... | reverse complement strand
GTAAGGTCAAGGGTTGCCTGCCCGCAAAACACATCTTTATAGTCGGTTCCACCCGTATAATCGCCTTTCAGCTTGACATTGCGGCATCGGGATATACAGCGTTGCAGACTTCTCCTATCAATGCTTGCCTTGAGGGCGAAGACGGCGGAATGCAGCTTTACGGTGATGGCAAATGGTATTATCATTATCAGCCTACCGATTTCAAGATAGGCAACTATCAGCTCGGTACTCGTGATGAGTTTAAGGCTATGTGTGACGAGGCGGAAAAGTATGGTATAAAGGTTATAGTCGATGTAATTGCTAACCACACCACACCTACCACAAGCGCCATAAGTCAAGACCTTATAGATGCGGGCGGAGGAAGTCTTGAAACCCTTTATCATAAGAACAACGCTTACGATTTAACCGATTATTCGAGCAGACTTGCCTGCACAACCTACAAGATGGGCGGCTTACCTGACATTAACACAGAGCGTACTTCTTTTCAGGATTACTTTATTGCGTATCTCAATGATTGCATAGCCTGCGGTGCAGACGGTTTCCGTTACGATACCGCAAAGCATATCGGCTTGCCCGATGACCCTAAGGAAGATGACGGCTTTACCAATAATTTTTGGCAGAGAGTGACTACCGAGGTCAACAACGCCGATAATCTTTTTATGTACGGTGAGGTACTTCAGGGTAATAATGAAAGGCTTGCCGATTATATGGAGGCTATCGGTCACACCACAGCAAGTACATATGGCGGCAAAATCAGAAGTTCTATTATAAACAATACTTTGTCAAAGGGCACAATAAGTGATTTTTGGGTAGGCAGTGCGCCGCTTAATATGGTTACATGGGTAGAATCTCACGATAACTACATTAATGACGGCAACTGGTACAGTATGACAAAGGAGCAGGTTCTCCTCGGTTGGGCAATTATAACCGCAAGAAAAGACGGTACACCGCTGTTCTTTGACCGTCCTTATAACTCAAGCGTTGATAACGAATGGGGAATGAACCGTATCGGCACAGAGGGTGACGATATGTATAAGGATAAGAGCGTAAAAGCTGTTAATTTCTTCCGCACAGCTATGATAGGCGAGGAGGAAAGCATCGTAAATCCTAATTCCGATTCAACAGCTGTTATGATTGAAAGAGGCACAAAGGGCGCTGTAATTGTAAACACAGAGGGAGAACTTGAAACAGGCTTTGAAACTAACCTTGCAGACGGTACATATGTAAACAGGGCAGACGGAAAGACCAAGTACACCGTTAAAAACGGCAAGATGACTTCGGATGCCAATATTCCTGAAAACAGCGTGGTAGTTCTCTACAACGAGGGATATAAGGAGTATGCAGACACTGCCGAGGTAGGCGTGGCTGACGATACCGTATTTAATATTGAAAAGGGCAAAACAGCAACCGTAACGCTTACTTGCGCAAATACAGACAATGCCGAGTATGTGCTCAATGGCGGAAAGTCTGTTGCGTACAAGAACGGCGACAAAATTACCGTATCAGTGCCTGAGTCAAGCGATATTGCCACTTTGGTGCTTACCGCTAAAAACTCGAACGGCGTAAAAACATACGAAAGAGTTGTGTTTGCGGTAGAAGAAAAGTATTCGGTAGCAAAGGGCACAAAGGTATATTTTGAAAAGCCCGACAGTTGGGGAGATCAGATTTTTGCATATGTTTACAACGATGAACTGTATGAAAACGAAACCTGGCCGGGAATTGAAATGACAAAGGAAAGCGACGGAAAATACAGCTATACTTTTGAAGACGATTGGGAAACACCGTATATTATTTTTAATGACGGTGACGAAGACGATTCTCAGCAATATCCGGCAGATAAGGGACTTATTGTTGAGGACGGAAAAACTTATACTTTAAACTGACTATTGGAGGATAAATATTATGAGCGAAATGAAAATGGAAAACAGCAGAGTACCTGCTGAAAAGATTTTTAACCCTGATTTAAAAGAAGCAATTGTAAATATGCAGGAAGACAACTCAAAAGAGAACGTCGACAAGATGATTACAGAAGTTGTAAAGGCTAAGTTTATCTTGCCGGCAAAGGTTGTTCCTACAACTCAGGCTGTAACCGAGAACGGACAGACTGTTATGAAACAGGCAACACAGGTACAGTTCAGATTACTTGAAAATCAGAAAAAGGAAAAGTTCTTCGGACTCTTTACAGATACAGAAGAATTATTTAAGTGGCAGGATACCCAGAATGCTCAAAAAGTAGTTACTGATTTTGACAGCATTTCTCAAATGGTTATGGACCCACATTCTGGCGTAGTAGGCTTTGTAATCAACCCATTTGGCAAGAGTGTTACTTTCCCTAAGCCAATGATTATTTCAATCAAGCAGCAGAAAGACTTTAACACACTTAATAAAGATTTGTTCAAGCCCGGTGAGCAGATTAAAATCGGCGAACCAAAGGATTATCCTATTGACCTTATGGCTACACTTATCAATCATTTCAGCACAGAGCCAAATGTAAATGTTGCTTTCTTAAGAATGATGGAGCACAGCGACAAAAAGAGCTTCCTTGTTGTAGTTGACTTTATCGGCGATATGAAAAAGATTTTTGACGCTGTAAAAGAAACTGCACAGCCATACCTTACTGAAGATGTAGATATTGTTGTAATGCCTGTTACTATGGACCTTGCAAGAAATGCAATAAACGGTGTAGAACCATTCTACAGAAAAGAACAGTAATAATTTTTATTTTAAATAAAGCTTCCGATAAACTCGGGAGCTTTATTCTTTTAAAAACAGAAATAATCAGCATTTTTTACAACATATTTTATAACATTGTTAGCTATATTGCCTATGTCATAATTTATCAAAATATGGTATAATAATATATGTAAGAAATATAATGAGCAAAAACTGTTTTCCACTTTGTCAGACATTGTTTTAAACAATTACTAACGAATGAGAATTAAGAATAGGAGAGAGAAGTATGATTAGTCGAATTAATGCTAACAAATCTGCATACGGGGGTGCAGAAAATGTTTGAGGTATCTGATGTTGTGGCTTATGGCACAAACGGTGTGGGCACTATTACTGAAATTACAACCAAAAGAATTGATAAAACAAATATTGAATATTATGTTTTAAGTCCAAAGGCGGCTACTACGGCAAAGGTTTTTGTACCTACACACAACGAAAATCTTGTCGGCAAAATGAGGGCAATCCTTACTAAGGAGCAAGCAAACGAGCTTTTGAATAATATTCCGAAAGACAAGCCCGAATGGATTTCAAATAAAAATCAAAGATTTGAAACTTTTAAAAATATTATTGCCGAGGGCGATTGCGCAGAGTTGCTTAAACTTATAAGAACTCTGAGATTACACGAAAGATATCAGTTTAAGAGGGGCAAAAGATTACATATGTCGGATGAACGCTTTTTGAAAGAGGCTGAAAAAATGGTGCTCGGCGAATTTGCATATGTCCTCAATGTAACAACTGATGATGTTTTGAATAGTATTTTAAATTAAAAGTGGGTTAATGTTATTGTGAAATTGTGGTGCAGCTTATTTTCAGTCGGTTAGTATAGAACGAAAATAACGGGCTATCCGCCTAAAAGACAAAAAGGTTTGGTCAACCTTTTCAAAGGTTGTGGGTGTGGGCAACACTCACAAAAACTTTAAGTTATCACAAATTCTTGATAGCCAAACGGCTTGCCGTTTGGTGGCTCGAACACAATGGCGCAAGCCTTTTAATAGCGAAAGCAAATAAAAAAGATATTCTTATTATTTACTCCGTCAAAGCTTAGCGATGACGGAGTTTTTTTAATTATTCCTTTTTAAATCTGTCGCCTGTTTTTCAAACTTAGTTTTAGCACGCAACAGCTTTGCTGTTTGCGCCCGAAAGTCTGTTATAATGAAAGCTTTTTATGGGCTCTGCCCAAACCCGCAACCCTTTAAAAAGGGTTGACCTGAATTTTATATTTACAAAACTAAAATTTGCGTTAAACACAAAACAAAAATTCCCTGCCGAAAAGACAGGGGATTTTTAAATTTGATTTATTAATCATCAAGACAGTTGTCAAGTCTTTCAATAATGTTTGGCTTGTCCATATGCTGACCGATAAATACAAGTTTAATCTCTCGGTCGCCGTACTTTTCGTCCCAATGCTCTTCAATATCGGGATATTCTTTAAAGTACTTTTTCTGCTCGCTCTTCGGAAAAGCCGCAAGCCATTTGCCGTTTTCTGTTGCAGTAATCTGTACGCCTGCCTGCTCAAATACATAGAGGTAATCTCTCTTGTCTTTATCAGAGAACCAGAGAATACCCTTTGCACGAACAACGCCCTTTGGCCAGTTGTTTACAAATTCCTGTAATTTCTCCTGATTGAACGGACGACGGCTGTGATATACAAATGTACCAATGCCGTATTCCTCATCATCGTCACCGTGGTGGTGATGGTGGCAGCAGTGACCATGCTCGTGATCGCAATTTGAATGGTCTTCGTCATCGTGATGGTGGTGATGGTGATGCTCGTGCTCATCTTCGTCATGGCGATGATGGTGCTCGTGCTCATCTTCATCGTGGTCATGATGCTCGTTTCTCTCGTCCTCGTCTTTATCATATGCCTGAGCCCAGCCTGCTGAACCTGCTGTTTCCTCAAAGTTGTAAAGATTTGTGTTGAGAATATCGCCAACGCTTACCTTACCGTAGTTAGCCTCAATAATTTTAGCCTTTGGCTGAAGAGTTCTAATCATAGCCTTAACTCTGCCGAGCTGCTCCTCGTTTACCATATCTACTTTATTGAGAATGATAGTTGAGCAGAACTCAATTTGCTGAATAACAAGGCTTTCAATGTCTTCTTCGTCTACATCATCTTTAAGAAGATTGTCGCCGCAGCCAAACTCTGTCGCCATTCTGAGTGCGTCTACAACAGTTACAATGTTGTCAAGACGGCAGATAGCAGGTGTGCCTTCCTCTTCGTCGCCCTCAAGTACAGCTATTGACTGAGCAATAGGGAGTGGCTCGCAAATACCGCTTGCCTCAATTAGAATATAATCAAATTTGCCTGACTTAACAAGCTCGGCAATCTGATTGATAAGGTCAACCTTGAGTGTGCAGCAGATACAGCCGTTTGAAAGAGGAACAAGGTTGTCATCTTTCTGAGTAACAACGCCTGTTTTCTGAATAAGCTCAGCGTCAATGTTTACCTCGCCGATATCATTAACGATAACAGCGCACTTGTAACCTTCCTGATTGCTGAGTACATGATTGATAAGTGTAGTTTTACCTGAACCAAGATAACCTGTAAGAAGTGTTACAGGAATTGGAAGCTTTGGTTTTGCCATATATGTCATTTCCTTTCAAGAATAGTTTTCTACAAGTGGAATAATAGCACAACTGATTTGCAATGTCAAGTGGTTAGAAGTTAGTTTTAACTAATCACAACTGTTATATATGTTTTTACAGCAATTTATGTATAAAAAGGAGAGAGGAAAATCCTCTCTCCAATTAATATACCCTATTTAATTTTCAGGAACATTTGGAAGACCGTCAAAGCCCTTTTGAAGTTCCTCGTCTGTCGGAATATAGTCGCTCATAAGACCATCGTTAAATTTCTCGTAAGCTACCATATCAAAGTAACCTGTACCTGTAAGACCAAATAGAATAGTTTTTTCTTCGCCTGTTTCTTTGCACTTTAATGCCTCGTCAATAGCAACTCTGATTGCGTGGCTGCTTTCAGGAGCAGGGAGAATACCCTCAACTCGTGCAAACTGGTCTGCGGCAGCAAATACAGATGTCTGCTCAACAGAAGTAGCCTCCATAAGACCGTCATGGTAAAGCTGTGAAAGTGTACTGCTCATACCGTGGTAACGAAGTCCGCCGGCATGGTTAGCGGACGGAATAAATCCGCTGCCGAGAGTATACATCTTAGAAAGCGGGCAAACCTTACCTGTATCGCAGAAGTCATATGCAAACTTGCCTCTTGTAAAGCTTGGACAGGACGCAGGCTCAACAGCGATAATTCTGTAATCAGCCTCGCCTCTGAGCTTTTCGCCTACAAACGGAGAGATAAGACCGCCGAGGTTAGAGCCGCCGCCTGCACAACCGATAATAATGTCAGGCTTTACATTATATTTATCAAGAGCTTTTTTAGCCTCAAGACCGATAACCGACTGGTGGAGAAGTACCTGATTAAGCACACTGCCGAGTACATAGCGGTAACCCTCGGTAGATGTAGCAACTTCAACAGCCTCAGAAATAGCGCATCCAAGGCTGCCTGTTGTGCCGGGGTGCTCCTCAAGAATTTTTCTGCCAACGGCAGTATCCATAGACGGTGAAGGAGTAACGCTTGCACCGTATGTTCTCATAACTTCTCTTCTGAATGGCTTTTGCTCGTAAGATACCTTTACCATATATACCTTACAGTCAAGTCCGAAGTATGAGCAAGCCATTGAAAGCGCTGTACCCCACTGACCTGCACCTGTTTCTGTGGTTACGCCCTTTAGTCCCTGCTTTTTAGCATAGTAAGCCTGAGCAATAGCGGAGTTCAGCTTATGACTGCCGCTTGTATTGTTGCCCTCAAACTTATAGTAAATCTTTGCCGGGGTGCCGAGCTTTTTCTCGAGGCAGTAGGCTCTGACCAGCGGAGAAGGGCGGTACATCTTGTAAAAATCGCGGATTTCCGCCGGAATTTCGATATACGCGTCTGTATCGTTAAGCTCCTGAGCTACAAGTTCTTTACAGAAAACAGGATAAAGCTCCTCTGCTGTCATTGGCTTTAATGTAGCAGGGTTAAGAAGCGGAGCAGGCTTGTTTTTCATATCTGCACGAACATTATACCATTGAGTAGGTATTTCGCTTTCGTCAAGGTAAATTTTATATGGAATTTTTGTATTTTCCATTGGTTTCAACCTCCTGAATTTTAACATTTATAACATTATAACATATTATTTTAAAGTTGTCATCACTTTTTATAGGAAATATTATTACATTACATAATAAAAATAATTATTTACGGGCATTTTACAAATGCCGGGTAAATAGCTTTACAAAAATTGACTAAACTAATACCGTACTCAAAAGAAGTACGATAATTATTTGAGGAGATTATATTTATGAAAAAAACAAGCACAAAATTGTTATCAGTATTAGCAGCAGGCGTGATTATGGCAGGTGCATTTGCAGGTTGCGGCGGCAGCTCATCATCAACTGCAAGTGAAGGTGCAAGCAATGCAGATTCATCAAGTGCAGGTGCTTTTGATACAAGCAAAACACTTTCTGTAATTACAAGAGAGCAGGGTTCCGGTACTCGTGATGCTTTCGTAGAGCTTACAGGTGTTCTTGTTAAAGACGGCGACACAAAGAAAGATACGACAAGAACAGATGCAGTTACAGTAAACGGTACTGAGGCTGTTATTACTAATGTAAAGGGCAATGACGCAGCAATCGGTTACATTTCACTCGGTTCACTCAACGACAGCGTTAAGGCTCTTAAGGTTGAAGATGTTGAGGCAACAGCGGAAAATGTAAAATCAGGAGAATACAAAATCAGCCGTCCATTCAACATTGCTTATAAGGGCGACTTAAGCGGTCTTGCTAAGGATTTTGTAGATTATATCTTAAGCTCAGACGGTCAGGCAGTAATTTCTAAAGAGGGTTATGTTCCGGTATCTGAAAACGCAGCTTATAAGGGAACAAAGCCTGAGGGCAAAATTACAGTAGCAGGTTCATCTTCAGTATCACCTGTAATGGAAAAGCTCATCGAGGCTTACAAGCAGGTAAATACAAAGGCTGACATTGAACTTCAGACATCAGACTCATCAGCAGGTATGCAGTCGGCACTCGAGGGTACTTGTGACATCGGTATGGCATCAAGAGAGCTTAAAGATACAGAAACAGCTCTTACATCAACAACAATCGCAAAAGACGGTATTGCAGTAATCGTAAACACAAACAACACAACAGATAATCTCACAATGGATCAGGTAAAAGCTATCTATACAGGCGAAGCTAAGGTTTGGAGCGATATAACTAAATGAGATTAAACAATATTAAAGAAAGGGCTATGCAGGGAGTTTTCTTCCTGACAGCCCTTGCAAGCATAGCGGCAGTTGTGCTTATATGTATTTTCCTTTTCTACAACGGTGTTCCGGCAATGGCAGAAATCGGATTTTTTGATTTTATAGGCGGCTCTGAATGGACACCTACAAATGTTCCTGCAAGCTACGGCATCTTTACAATGATTATCGGCAGTATATATGTTACAGCCGGTGCGGTAGTAATCGGTGTGCCAATCGGAATTTTAACAGCAGTTTTTCTTGCTCGTTTTTGCCCAAAGCCTTTATACAAGGTGATTAAGCCGGCAACAGAATTGCTTGCAGGTATTCCGTCAATCGTCTACGGCTTTTTCGGACTTATGGTAATTGTACCGTTTATTCGTGAAAATTTCGGCGGCAACGGCTCAAGCCTGCTTGCGGCGTCAATAGTGCTCGGAATTATGATTTTGCCTACAATAATCGGTGTGTCGGAATCGGCTATCAGAGCAGTGCCCGAAAATTACTACGAGGGAGCCCTTGCACTTGGTGCAACAAGAGAGAGAAGTGTATTTAAAACAATGCTGCCGGCAGCCAAGTCGGGTATTCTCGCAGGTGTTGTGCTTGGCATAGGCAGAGCAATCGGCGAAACTATGGCTGTTATTCTGATTGCAGGCAATCAGGTACAGATTCCTACATCGCTTACAGACGGTGTAAGAACACTTACAGCAAACATTGTACTTGAAATGGGTTATTCAACAGGACTTCACAGACAGGCGCTTATAGCAACAGGTGTGGTTTTGTTTGTATTTATCCTTATTATTACACTTTCAATGCAGGCAATTAAGAGCAGGAGTGAAAAAAATGGCTGAAAATAACGAAATAAAGGCAATCAATAAAACAGGATTTGCCCAAAGACTAAGAGAATATAAAAGAAAGCCACTTTCACTTGTTTTATTTATTCTTGTTGTACTTGCAGCGGCATTATCGGTACTTGCACTCATATTTTTGATTGTTTATATCCTTGTAATGGGTATTCCGCACATTACTCCGGATTTGTTTGCGTGGGAATACAACAGTGACAATGTATCTTGTATGCCGGCTATTATCAATACTATTATAGTTACTTTGCTTACTTTGGCAATCGCCGTACCTTTTGGTGTTGGCGCAGCAATTTATCTTGCCGAGTATGCAAAAAGGGGCAACAAGTTTGTAAAGCTCATCAGAACAATGGCAGAAACTCTTTCGGGTATTCCTTCGATTGTTTACGGTTTGTTCGGTATGTTATTCTTTGTAACTACTTTGCAGTGGCGACTTTCATTGCTTGCAGGTTCTTTTACACTTGCAATTATGGTGCTGCCTACAATTATGAGAACAACAGAAGAGGCTTTGCTTTCTGTACCTGATTCTTACCGAGAGGGCAGCTATGGTCTTGGAGCAGGCAAGCTGAGAACTATTGCAAAAGTAATTCTTCCGAGTGCAATGCCCGGTATTCTTGCCGGCATAATTCTTGCAGTGGGCAGAATAGTCGGTGAAACAGCGGCACTTTTATATACATCGGGCTCGGCATCGGGTCTTGCAAACGGACTTATGTCCTCGGGCAGAACACTTGCTATTCATATGTATGTGCTTGCAAACGAAGGATTGCATACAGATCAGGCTTGGGCAACAGCGGTTGTATTGCTTGTGCTTGTACTTTTAATCAATACACTTTCGGCATTTATAGCAAAAAAACTTACAAGTAAAAATAAGTAACGGTGGAAGGAAAACAAATGGATAAGTTTACAATTAAGGATACACTTGGGGACAGTTATAAGCAGGTGGCAGAACAGTATAAGTTTTTGGCTGTTGACAATAATGAAGTCATAATGAAATTAAGCGATTACAATAAGATTGCAAAGCAGTATGGTCATACAAC
>ENA-UEOJ01002733-UEOJ01002733.1-human-gut-metagenome-genome-assembly--contig:-NODE-2733-length-9928-cov-3.411430_pt1 | contig 9928 bp, 13 predicted proteins | sample MGYA00242885_ERZ507886 | MGnify/ENA primary metagenome ERZ507886 (study PRJEB26167, sample SAMN06115505) | human gut metagenome | host: Homo sapiens | place: China:Anhui | collected 2015-08-07 | study... | reverse complement strand
GGGACGCCCCGGCTGGCGGGGCCGGGGCGTTTCCACGTTGTCGGCATTTTCGGGCCTGCCTTTTTCGGCTTCATGCCATCCGGCCTTGCGCCAATGCGGAACCGCTTCTTCCGGCACATCCGCTGTGGCAGGGCCTCCGGTCATGCCGGGATCATCATGATACAGTCTTACAAGCGCCATAGTTTTCCCCCCCTAGCCCAGCAGGATTGCCACATGCTCGGGCCTGATGCACTTCCAGCCCCATGCAAGGCCGACTTCATACTTGACCTGCTTGTACTGGCGGTACACGGACACGTCGAAAGAAAGACCGCTCACCGGATCGGTAACAACCGTGCGATCGTCGGCCATATCTCCGCCCTGCGGTACCGCGGGCGTCCGGAAAATGGCCTGAATGGCGTTCCGGTCAAAGGCAAGATTGGGTGTATACGCCCCTCCAAGGGTGACGGCCGCGTCATCGGCAACGGCATTCCTCAGTCCGGGAAGATTCAGGGTCAGGGGCGATACCGTCCCGGCCCTGCTGATGACATATTTGTCGTCGGCATCCGCGAATGTCACAATATCGCCCGCCCTGAAGTCGGCGGCGCTTGCCCCGTCATAGGCGACGATATTCGCTCCGGGCTTGTATCCGCCGGAATTGTTCACCACCGCATCCCCGGTGAACGACCCCGCGGCATGGGGACGAATACCGGCGGACTCCCGGATGCTCATGCCGGAAATCTGGAGAAGTTCGCCACGCCGCAGCGTTGCATCGGTTCCCGCCTCGTTGGCCCTGGTCAGCTGCGTGTTGGCCCTGAGGTTTGCGCCGGCGGCCGTGTCCACCACCAGTTGAAGGTCATTCAGCGGAGCGCCGTTATCCACAAGGATTTTCCGAACCCGGGCAACATCGGTGACTCCGGCGGCAAAGGGCGTGGTCCCCGCCGTTCCGTAGGCTCGTGAAGCTTCCCTGTAGCAGGAGGCAATGTCCTGTTCCGCCTCATTGACCAGCACCCGCATGGCCTGTGCGAACTGGTCACGCAGTACGGTATTCAGAACGCCCGCATTGGAAACGGAAAGCTGTTCTTCACCCGTCCAGCGCACAGGCGCATATTTGGACTTCCGGATGGTCATGGTGACGCATGCCGCTTCCTGATCACCGTTATCCCCGGGTGCCGCTCCGGGAACGACATCATAGCTTTCCGCCGTCTGAGCGACGGGAATCTTGATGGGGTCGCCCTTGGCCACGCCGTTGGGGGCCGCGTTGACACTTACCGCCGGGATGAACCCGACGATTTCCCGCGAAACGATATCCAGCGCCGCAAACAGTGTGGGCATCAGACATGAAAGAGAATTTGCCATTGCATTTCCTTTTGATTGTCAGTCGGTTACAGTCCAGCCTTCGCGCATGCGCCGCACCTTCAAGGCCGGATCGAGTTTTTCAAAATCGGCGCGCCGCATGACTTTGGGGCCGCCTGCTCCATGTGCGCCTCCCGGCGGCGCCCCCGTGCCGGAAGCGCCGCTTTGACTGATGAGCTTGACCGCCGGATCAATGCCCAGCCTTTTCAGAATAGCAAGAGCCGCTTCATCAACAGTCGCGGCATCCCCATTCCTGCCGTAAATCATTTCTTCACCGTCAAAGCGATAGACAACTCTGCCGTCATCGCCCACCGTACCGGAACGCATGAGTTCGCGCTGAATGAAGGGACGATCTTCCGGCTTGACGCGCTCATTCAGCAGTCTGGAATTGAGCACATCCGTTTTCACCATTGCGGAATTGCAGCGGGCCAGAGTTTCAGACAATGCCTTTTCCTTCTCGGCCAGCTTCCTGTCCCGCGCCTCAATCTGCGCTTTCAGCGGTTGTGCCATGGCGTCCAGACGATTCTTGACCTGTTCCTCAATGGCCTTGTCCCTGTCCGGGGCATTGCGCATCATTTCGACGGCCTTGTTCGCCTCGTTCAAAAATGCGGGCAAATCTTCGATGTCGGCCAGCAAGGCGTAGCGCTCTTCCAGCGCCCGCAATTTTTCCTTGCGCGTCTTGCTTTCGGCATTCACCTCCGAAAGACGCCTGCTCATGGCCTGATAGTCCACCGTTTTTTTCTCTCCGGTTTCGGACACCCACACAGGGTTCCCGTCCACAAGCCGCATCACGCCGTTTTCATCCACATCCCAGGCCATGCTTGACTCCTCTTGCCCGCAGCCGCAGGCACGCTGTTTCAGGGCGGCGAGATCTCTCCCGCCGGATTTCGGCTTATTGTGCCCATGCGAAAACAAAAAAAAAGGAGATGGTTGGAAAAAATAGCCTTGTTTAAACTTGATACGATATCAATTTTTGCCATCATGCAATCATGAACAGCAAGCACAAAAGGATATTGCAGGCGATTCGCGCCTCCCCTTCCTCCGGCGCTATCGAATGGAACGAAACAGAATCTGCCGATTGCTGCCGGCGCTGTTCCCAAGGAAGGACGCGGTTCTCGCGCCCGCTTCATTTTCGGAAATGAAATAATCACCTTCCGCAGGCCGCATCCGGAGAAAGATGCGAAGCCATATCAAGTGAAGGACGCCGGAAACTTTTTGAAAGCGACAGGAGTTGCCCCATGAAGGCCATGCAATACAAGGGGTACGCCGCCCGTATTGAATATGGCGATAAAGACGGTCGTCTTGTCGGGCATGTTGCCGGGATTAAAGACATTGTGGGCTTCCACGGCGGAAGCGTGTCGGAAATACATGCCGCTTTTGCGGAGGCCGTCGACGACTGCCCGGATATGTGCGCGGAAACGGGCAAGAGACCGGACAAGCCGTATTCAGGACGAATCATGCTCCGGGTTTCCCCTGAATTGCACGCGCACGCGGCCATGCAGGCGGAACTTCACGGAATGTCGTTGAATCAATGGGCAGCGGAATGTCTTGCCCACAGCCAGGCAGAAGAATAATTTGTTCGGCGGCCATGCCCACGGTCTGCACCGATGGTCGACGCTCTCGACAAGGAAGCGGCCCATCTCGGCGTCACACGCCAATCTCTGGTCAAGGTCTGGATTGCCGACTGCCTGACACGGGACGCGCACACGGCACGCCACGCCTGACGCTTCCAATCCCGTTCCATTCGAGGCCGGGCTTTCCCGGCCTTTTCATATTCCCGCCCCGGCAAACGCCTGCCCCGGCCTCGTTCCCCCCGCAGTCCCCGCGTCGACCATCCTCTCGCGGGCAAGCCGTTCAGCCTCTTCCTCCGGCATGAAGTCATCCGGCAGAATTCCCAATCCCTTGACCAGACCGAGATATGTTTCCCGGCTGATTTCCCCGGCACGACGCATTTCAAGCAGGAATTGCGCATCAATCGAATCGGCGAACTCGGTGTTGACCTTCACGCTCGGACCGTCTTCCATTCCCTCCCACAGGGCTGCGCAGCGCATGCAATTTTCAAGGAAGTCCTGAAACTGCAAGGCCCACGCCTTCAGGGTCGAATTGTTTTCCTCCGAATCACGCAGGCTTTCCGTGGCCGTGACGGTTCCGGTCTTCGGCCGGAGAAGCTGCAAACCATACAGCGCCATGTTCTCTTCCAGGTCTTTCAATTCCTGCCGCCCTGCCGCCACGCTTCCGGGGTCGACCCCGACGGATTGAAGCGTGGCGCCGTCCGCATCCGCTATGCAAAGCTGCCCCGGCCCAAACACAATTTTCCTGTTCCCGTCCGTATCGAATTTCCCCAGCCTGTTCCCGAACCACGGCGGGCGCCGCACAAAAGACATCAGTTGATATTGATCACTCGTGGCCTGCCAGTGCCGCCTGTTGAGCTGGGCAAGATCAATCAGCGCCGGTTCCGCCGTCATGTCAGTCCTCTTGTCCCCCGGCATGAAGACGACCACGGGAATACGCCCTATCGACAGTTCCCGCGGATCGTCCTCCGGCTCAAAATCCGCAGCCCCATCCGCAGAATTTTTCCATACCTGCCACATGGCCTTGCCGTTTTCGTTCAGAAAAAAAGCCCGGATACGCTGATATCTCCGGCTCCCCCACATCCCGTCCGGCTCTTCCAGCGTCTCCATGTACCGAAAATGCGAGACAACAGCCTTGCCTCCGGCAAACCTGACGCGCCCGTCAAGGACACATTCGGCGGGCACATGCACAAAATACGGACGCCACCCGTTGTTCCTGTCCGCCGCTTCTGTTTTCGCCTCCCATGTGCCGTCCGCTCTCCGATACTCCGGACGGCCGTCCACATTGCGGATCACAATGTTGTCATAGTCCACGAGGCAGAACGTCACCCCGTCATTCAGCCCATGCTCGAATACGCCCCGGCTCCACACGGTCAGATTGTGCCCCTGCCTGTCCACATCCTCGGAAAATGCCCGAAACCGCGCATCACCGTCATCACCCAGGCTTACAGGCTTCTCGAACACCCTTCCGCCCATATAGCGCAGGGTTCGCCTGTACACATTCAGCAGGACCGTCCGGCTTGTCCTGATATCCCAGCTTTCCGCATCCTCCCCCGGTTCTTTCGGAATATAGCGCTGTCCTGCGGCTATCATGGCCCTGGTGCCGCCAAGAAGATCATGGGGCAGCCGCATGTCTTCCATCTGAAGCTGAAATGCCGTGGACCTGCTGTCCACGGCGGCGCCGGAAGCTGAAGAGGAAACCTTGTCAGCCATAATAGATTGTCCTTGAAGCCGAGATATGATGAATTGCCGTTTTCGGCCTGCCCTGAACGGGAAACTCCGCGGCAATATAATAGCCCAGCGCGTCGGATATGTGCGTGAGTTCCGGCGCGGCCTTCTTGTCTATCTCGCCGCTGCCGCCCTTCAGCAGCGCCACGCCCTCGAGGTCTTTTGCCACATGGGGAGCGGCCTGCGGATCAACCATCAGCCTGACATCACCGCTTTCGCTTTTCAGGCGGCTGTTGACCGCATTGACGCGGGAGCGTTCCGGAGGATTGACGGAAGGAACACGGTACGTCATGCGGCGGCCCGGCAGGCTTTGACGGAACTCCGCTTTTATCAAATCCCAATCGCTGCCCGCCACCTTGGCGCTGCCTCTGCTGCCGCCTGCGGCGTCGCCATAACAGATCACCGCTCCCTCATGCCCGCCCCAGTCCTGAATCAGTTTGCGGCATACGGCCGGCGTGCAGGAATTGCGGGGAATATATACTTCGCCGATAACCGCCGTTCCCTCCTGCCCGTTGGGGAGCTTCATTTCCTGGCACACGCAGGCCACGCCGGGGTCGACGTTGAAGTCAAAGCAGAACACCAGCGGAGCACGAGGGTTGTAAAGATGACGAAGCCCGGCACAATGCGTTTCACGCAGAAAAGGATAGTAACAGCGCCCCTCAAAGGTGATGAAGGATGCTTCATATTCCTGTTGAAACGTCAATTCATCCAGCGCGGCCCGCGCGCTGGCAATCTCTTCTTCCGGCAGAATTTCAGACGACTTCCATGAAAAGGCCGCCCATTCCTCCCCGCTTTCCTCACTCATGGCATACCGGTACAGGTCGTAATAATGATTCCGCCCTTCCGGAACCCCTATCAGCCAGCACCACCCCGCGCGGTCTGAAAGTGCCGGACGCACATTTTCCGGCCATGCCCCGGGCTTCATGTTTGCGTATTCGTCCAGTATGCCGCCGTTCCAGCTCATTCCCTCAATCCGTTCGGGCTTGTCCATCCCGATGACATAGACTGACGCGCCGTTGACAAGCCGGATCAGCATTTCACTCTCGCTGACCTTTCCGACAAGCATTTCGGGAAGAAGCGCCTTGAGATCGCGCCAGTAAATACGCTTTGCCTGATCACGCGTGGGTGCCGCGGCAAAATAATTGGGGTCGTCATATCCCGTGTCCGGGTCAAGGGCGGAAAGAATGAGCTTGCGCCTGGCAATCTCGCTCTTGCCTGAGCGACGGCCGCAGGGAAGCACTATGAATCTTGCCTTGCTGTGCCACAGCTCGTGTTGTCCGGCATGCGGGCGGAGCCTGTACCACCGGGGCGTCAGCACGAACCGTCTCCCATACCCACAGAAAGGAACGCTTCGCGGATACCCTGCCGGATGGCGTCCTGTTCGGTCTTCCGCGCGGCCGCGGGCCGCACATCGGACTCGACAATACCCCATGCCCTGCGTTCGCCTTCCTGCCGGATTTTCAGTGCTTCCGCCGTAATCTTGGCGAACTTGGCCTTGTCGGGATCCCCGGTTTCCATCGCCTCGTCAATCAGGCATTGATGCCGTTCCCACTCCGCCTTGTGCCGCATCATCACAACGGCCACACCTTGGGCCGCGCGGTTCAGGGCTTCGGCCCCTTCTTCGGGGTCACACCCTGCGGCCCTGTCTTCCGCCATGCGGCTGACCGTGCCGGAAGAGTTCCGCGTCCAGCCTTCCGCCGCGATATGCTTCCGGACAGCCCCGCGGCTCACGCCATGACGCCCGGACAGATCGGACTGACTTGCCCCTGCCTCATACTCGGCCCGTATGGTCTCCCAGTCGTACTTCGCTGCTGCCGCCATATTCACCACTCACAGAACTGTTTTTCCCCCGAAAGAGAAAAGACGGCGTTTTTTTTCAGTACCGCCCATGTACTCCGGGGCAGAAGGGAAAACGCTTTTCCCCCACTTTCCGGAGCCAAAAGCCGAACCGGCCCATGAACACGGCTTTCGAGCCGGTTTCAACAAAATTTCTTCTTCCGTGCCCTCAGGCATTTCCTGATTCGTCATTCTGACCCATCCGCGCATGACGCTTTCAAAATCAGCACTGTTCCTTTCTCTTCCGCTCTTTTGAAACCTGGGCGGGTGGAGGTGGAGACCCGCTTTTCGCCCCGTCGATCCGGCCCGAGAAAAATCCCGCCCGTTTATCCCCTGCGCCCCGGCATGGGGCCGACAGGCGGCCGGGGGCCTGCCGCCGCGTGATTTTCCCGCAATCCCTTCTCATTCCTTCCGTTTTTTGCCCGTTCCTCATGCTCGTGATGAAACGGGCACAAGTCCGCATGCTCCCGGCACTGTTCCGGGGTCATGTTGCTCCGGACCGTGCCGAGAAAGGTAGCGTCAAGAAACCTGTCCGCCGAAGGCCCGAAGACTCTCTGTGCCAGAATGACGAACGCCTGAATCCCGAACAGACTGACCATGATCAGCACGCCGAGTTCCAGTTCGCGCGAGGGGTCGGAAATGACATACGGCAGCAGCATGACCGCGCTGACCGCCATGACGCTGGTAATGGCGCTGTACAGAAGCATGTTGATGACAGTGACGACGAGCTGTACCCATGACCTGAGCAGATTCCTGAGCCTCATGCCGTACAGCCCCACCGCAAGCGCGATGACAAACGACGTCCAGGCCAGTGGTGACACGCCCTTGAGCAGGGTGATATATTCAGCGGCCCGCCCGGAATCCTGCCCAAGCTGATCCATGTTCATTGCCCGGTTTCTCCCGTCACATCGCGAATCCACACGGCCAGCCGCCCGGCGTCGGCGTCATCCATCCACACGCCCGGCGTCCCGTCGAGCGTCAGACGTTGCAGACTGGTCAGCACCGGCAGTGCCGGCATGTCCCCCGTCATGCCGGGGATTGAGCTGGTCGAGCAGCACCCCGCAACCGTCAGCAGCAGCGCGAGCGCGGAAAGCGGCAGCACGGCGCGCCCGCAGATATTGCAGGAGCGCCGCAAAAGCCCGCAGAGCCGCCGCAAGCATGTTCCGCCAGCCGCCCACATCACGCCTTCTTCTGTGCCGTGTCGTCGGCGTTGGCCGCCTTCTTCACGTTGCAGCCGATCCAGTTCAGAATCTTGTAGACGACCCTGTACACGGCGTTGGAATCTTCCGCGGGCGCGGGGAGCAGGGCGCAGACAGCGGCGCAAAGCCCCATTGCGGACAGGACAACCCCCGCCCAGGAACCGAAAATGTCATTGACAAGCTGTTCCATGCCTCACCTCATTCTTCCGGCCATTCGCCGGTCATCATCTGTTCCGCAAGCTCGCTCGCGCGCCGCCCGACCTGCCCGGCCCACTTCGAGGCCAGCATGCCGTCGCGGGCGTCCTTCCAGCGCTGTTCCCGCACGGCCCGGAGCGTGCGGCGAAAGCTCATCAATCCCTCCGCGCCCATGTTGAAGGCCATGTCCAGCAGCACGGCCTGACGCGGCGCATTGAGCCTGCGCCACCACGGGATCTCCTCATCCAGCGCGGCGGCAAACACGGCTGCGTCTGCAATCAGGATTTCCCGCGCCCGCGCTTCGGAAATGACGGAAAGCGCGTCCAGCCCCTCGATGGGGTTGGCGTCCAGATTGTGCCCGTACCCGATGGTCAGCGCCCCGGCGGGACAGCGATAGGCGACATGCGAACCGTCCGGCGCGCGCTTCGCGCCTTCATGCCGCATGAGCCGGACAAGAAAGTCTTCGCCTTGTTCGATGGGAACCGATTTGCTCATGAAAAACTCCCGACTTTTGCCGGGAGCATGACACAAGAAAAACAAAAAAAAAGAGATGGTTGGAAAACTTCACATCATGGAGTCAAATTCCGCAGACATTCGGATTTCCCATCCAGCCCGCGCCCTTTTGCGGCACATCCAGCCACACGCGCCTATGCCCGCAGGAGCCGCAGCGGTAATAACGCACAATCCGGCTTCCCTGCCGACGAGTGCCATAGCAGGCCATGGCATTTTGCCCGCAGCGGGGGCATGCATCGCACTTGCGCAAATCCATGCGGCGGTCATGCCCATGCCCGCCATGCTCCCCGGCGCGCTTGTAAAACGCTTCCAGCCCAAAAGGCATATCTTCTCCCAGCAGAGCGCGAAGCCGCCGCAAAAGCCGGTATTTTCGCAACATCAGGTTGAACCGGTACACTGCCTCGGCAGGGGGAAACTCCCGGGGAATGCATTTCCAGCGGCAGCGATAGCGGCTGACATAGGACAAGCCGTTCACGAAGTCGCGCAATGTCCAGTCGGAACGTTCAACCGTGCGGAGATAGCGTCTCGTAAGCGATGCCAGAAGCAGCGGGCGCACCCTTTCCCACTGCTCATCAGTGAAATCGGTGAAATGCCCCTGCATCTGCCATGACCTGCGCATCCTCCGTCCGGCTGCATCTTTCACTCCATCCATCCCTATCCTCCCGCTCATGTTCCTCCTGCACGAAGCGGAGCGCCCGGTCACGAGTTCCCCCGATGCAGTCTTCAATCGCCCGTTTCGCTTCGTCCCATCCCCGGCAGATACACACCGGATATCCCGCCTGCGACAGCGCCTCGTGCATGGTTTTCCGATTTTCGGACACACGCCCGCCTTTCTGCTTTTTGAGTTCCGGAAACAACCCCGGCGCGTTTTGTCGGGGCACAGCCAGAAACATGTCCGGAACCCCGGCCCGCACGCCCTCGGCTTTCAGGCGCGCCCCGGTCACGGCATCCCGCCTGCCGCCGTCGGGTATGGCGAACAGCAGGGGCCATGCGCCTGTGCATAGAGCCTTCACCAGTCGCACAAGGCCACCTGCTCGGCATGTTCATCGGCACATCGGTTCATATTTCCCCTCTTTGCTCTCCTCCGGTTCAGGCAGAAACGCGATGTTACAGGCCGCATGGGCAAGATGCGGCAGACCGCTTTCCGCATCTGTTCCGCCGGGGTCACGCAGATATGCACAGACATGCCGCATGAGTGCGTCACGGCAGCGTGCAGGTTCAACCTGCCGCCAGTTTTCAGCGTCACCGTATTTCCTTGTCCCGCAGTTTCCTGCCTCTCCCACGGCTTCAATAATCACCGGGGGCACAAGAGCCGGTCGAGGTTTCCCCGCATCCGCCTTGCATCTCCGGGTAATATCCATGTCTTCCCTCCCGCACATCCGGCAGACCATCGGCCCACCGATGAGCCAGTCCATACACTCGCTACAGGTCATTCGCCGCCCGCTGCGGCTGTCTGAAACTGTCCCGCCATCCCTCGCCGCGCTCGTCCACGGTGAAATCCGCATACGGCTTGTCGAAAATCATGTACGCCGTCCCGGTGCCGCTGCTCCGTCC
>ENA-UEOJ01002730-UEOJ01002730.1-human-gut-metagenome-genome-assembly--contig:-NODE-2730-length-9941-cov-2.696269_pt1 | contig 9941 bp, 9 predicted proteins | sample MGYA00242885_ERZ507886 | MGnify/ENA primary metagenome ERZ507886 (study PRJEB26167, sample SAMN06115505) | human gut metagenome | host: Homo sapiens | place: China:Anhui | collected 2015-08-07 | study... | reverse complement strand
CGTCGTTCACGTTCACGTGGGAGACGGTGGCCACGCTGGGGTCCACGCTGTCGGACAGGACCATATAGCCGTGGTTCTGGCTGGTGATGAACACCCGGCCGGCCTCAATGTCCCGGACGGGGTGGTTGCCGCCCCGGTGGCCGTAGTCCAGGCGGCCCGTCTTGGCTCCGGTGGCCAGGGCCAGGATCTGGTGGCCCAGGCAGACGGCGAACATGGGCACGTTGCTGTCATACAGCTTCTTCACCTCGGCGATGATGGACACGTTGTCGGCGGGGTCGCCGGGGCCGTTGGACAGCATCACGCCGTCGAAATGACCGGCCAGCACCGTCTCGGCGGGGGTGAAGGCGGGGAACACGGTGACGTGGCAGCCACGGCGGCGCAGACACTCGATCATGTTCTGCTTCACGCCGAAGTCCAGCATGGCCACCCGGTACTGCTCCTCGCCATAGGCGGGGCAGTCCTCGGGCTGTTTGCGGGAGACCCGCTCCACGGTGCCCTCTACCCGGAAGGTGCGAATTTTCTCCAGTGCTTCCGCAACATTAAAATGCTCCGCACAGGTGACCATGCCATTCATGCTCCCCTGACTGCGGAGTATTTTCGTTAACGCCCGGGTGTCGATGCCCTCGATGCCGGTGATATCATGCTTCTTCAAATAGTCGTCCAGGGTGCCCTCGCAGCGGAAATTGCTGCCCCGGGGGGACAGGTGCCGCACGACAAAGGCCTCCGCCCAGGGGCGGCCAGACTCGTTGTCCTCGTGATTCACGCCATAATTGCCGATCAGGGGATAGGACATCACGATGCCCTGCCCCGCGTAAGAGGGATCGGTCAAGATCTCCTGATAGCCGGTCATTGCGGTGTTGAACACCATCTCGCACACCCGGTCGGAGGTGCCGCCGATGCTGGTCCCGGAGAAAATGCTCCCGTTGGCCAGGATCAAGGTCGCTTTCATCAATATCTCACACGCCTTCCGTTCCAGTTCTTTGTGGTCACATCTATGTCAACACAAAAGGTTTCAAATTATTGTATCGGAAAACGGGGCTTTTTGCAAGATGCCGGGAGGATTTTTTTCTGTATATTTTTCACGCTTTTTCCGGGAAAACTTAAGGAATATTTTTTCCTCAGGCGGGAATGCTGAAAACACACGCCGGGAGGGGGAAACCAGCCCCGGGCATCCGGCTTTTGCAAAGGGGGGGCGGGGCCATGTTTACCGGAGTGGTGCGGGCGGGCATCCTCTATCTCGTCATCATCGCTGGGGTACGGCTGATGGGCAAGCGCCAGGTGGGGGAGCTGGAGCCTTCGGAGCTGGTGCTGTCCCTTATCATCGCCGACCTGGCCTCCGTGCCCATGCAGGACTATGGCATCCCCCTGCTTACCGGGGTGGCTCCCATCCTCACCCTGCTGGCGCTGACCATGGTGCTGTTCATCGGCATCATTTTCGCCATCTTCTTTATTCTTCTTCCCCGGTTGGAGGAGGCGGGCTCCACGCTGGTGGCCAACATCCCCACCTACGTGGCCCAGATCCAGGCATGGTGGGAGAACCTCAGCGCCTTCGGGGCGGAGCACGGCGTGACCCTGCCGGAGCTGTCGCTGGACGCGGACAGCGTGAAGAATACCATCACCGGCTTTTTGCAGGAGAAGGGCGACAGCGTGGTGAACACCACGGTGAACATCACCGCCTCCATCGTGGGGGCGCTGGCGAACTTCCTGCTGGCGCTGGTGTTCTCCCTGTACCTGCTGGCCCAGAAGGAGACGCTCCTCGCCCAGTCCAAGCGGCTGCTGCGGCGCAGCCTGCCTCAGAAGGCGGCGGACCGGCTGCTGAGGCTGCTGAGCCTGAGCAACAACGCCTTTTCCAGCTTCGTCACCGGTCAGGTGACGGAGGCGTTCATTCTGGGCACCCTATGCTGTCTGGGCATGCTGATCCTACGTCTGCCCTACGCCCTGCCGGTGTCGGTCATCATCGCGGCACTGTCGCTGATCCCCATCTTCGGCGCGTGGATCGGCGCGGCCACCGGCGCGTTCCTCATCGTGTTCCAGAGCCCCATCAAGGCCCTGACATTCCTGATCTTCCTGTTGATCTTGCAGCAGGTGGAGGGCAACCTCATCTATCCCAAGGTGGTGGGCAAGTCCGTGGGACTGCCCGGGCTGTGGGTACTGGCCGCCGTCACCTTGGGCGGCGGGGCCTTCGGCGTGCTGGGCATGCTGCTGGGCGTGCCGGTGTGCTCCATCGTATACACGCTGGTGCAGGAGTTCATCCGCAGCAAGCCGGCGGAGGAGTCCTGAAAATAAGCCATACGGCCCAAAGCGCTCCGCCTTCCGGCGGGGCGCTTTTTCCTGCGCCGTGTTTACAAATAATTAAAATAGCCCCTATTGACATTATCTGGGGAGGGTGGTAAACTGCGTTTAGCACTCGAAAAGCAGGAGTGCTAAACGGAGAAAGCTATGGAATTGACAGACCGCAAAAAGCAAATATTGAAGATCGTGGTGGAAAGCTACATCAACACCGCCGAGCCGGTGGGCTCCAAGGCCATCGTGGAACAGATGCCCGGCAAGATCAGCTCCGCCACCATCCGCAACGAGCTGGCGGATCTGGTGGAGATGGGCTATCTGGAGCAGCCCCACACCTCTGCGGGACGTGTGCCGTCGGCCAAGGGCTACCGGCTGTACGTCAACGAGCTGATGGAGCGCAAGGCTCTGTCGCCGGAGGAGACGGCCAAGATCAACGATGCCCTGTCCGGCCAGATGAAGCAGGTGGATCAGGTCATCAGTCAGGCCGGGCAGATGGTATCCAGCTTTGTGGGCTACCCCACCTACGCCGTGGCCGATCACCGGACGGTCGCCACCGTGCAGCGGTTCGAGCTCATCTCCGTCAGCGAGAGCAGCTTTATCGCCGTGGTGATGCTGTCGGACAACCGCGTCAAGAGCCAGCTGATGCAGCTGGACCTGCCGGTGGACGCCGAGACGCTGCCGCAGCTGAGCCACCTGCTGAACACCCACTTTGTGGGGGCGGCGCCGGAACAGATGAATGCCACGCTGATGAGCCTGTCGGATCAGGTGTCGGGCCAGTGGTTCCTGCTTCTCAACCGCGTGACGGAATATGCCTGCACGCTGTTGGAGGAGACCCAGCACCAGCAGGTGTTTACCAACGGCGCCAGCCAGCTTCTGAAGTTTCCGGAATTCCGGGACATCGACAAGGCCCACGATCTCATGAGCTTCATGGTGGACAACAAGGAGGACCTGCCGGTGCCCCAGAGCGATGCGCCCATGCAGATCCTTATCGGGCCGGAAAACGTCAACGACGCCCTGAAGGAGAGCAGCGTGGTCATCGCCAGCTACGACATCGGGGACAACATGCGGGGTCTGGTGGGCGTTGTGGGCCCCACTCGCATGGATTACGCCGCTGTGGCGGCGCGGCTGAGCTACTTTGCAGAGAGCCTGAGCCGCATGTTTGGTAAAAAACAGCTACCGGAGGATATACAATGAGCGAAAAGGATAAGCAGAAGAAGGCGTCCGCCGAAGAGACGGCGGTGCAGGAGACGGCGGAGCAGACTGCGGCGCCCGCCGAGGAGGCAGTGCAGGAGGAGACGTTCACCGTCACCAAGTCCCAGATGGAGCAGATGGAGCAGCTGGCCAAGGTGCTGGCCGATGCCAACGACAAGTACCTCCGTCTGGCGGCGGAATACGACAACTATCGCAAGCGCACCACCCGCGAAAAGGAAAATGTGTACGGTACGGCCAAAGCCGACACCATCAAGCCGTTTTTGGCGGTGCTGGACAATCTGGAGCGGGGCGTGCAGCAGTTTGAGGAGGGTGACGGCCACCGGCAGGGGCTGGAGATGATCTGCAAGCAGTTCATCGACGTGCTGGGCCAGATGGGCGTTACCGAGATCCCCGCGCTGGGGCAGCCCTTCGACCCGGAAAAGCACAACGCCGTGATGCACACGGAGGACGAGAGCACCGGAGAGAACACCATCGTGGAGGTGTTCCAGAAGGGCTTCATGATCGGAGATAAGGTGCTGCGCTTCGCCATGGTGAAGGTGGCAAACTGAAAGGAGTATTTCCATGAACGAAAAGAAGCTGTATAAGAGCAGTACGGACAAGAAGCTGGCCGGCGTCTGCGGCGGCATCGCCGAGTATTTCAACATCGACTCCACGCTGGTGCGTCTGGGCTGGGTGCTGTTCAGCCTGCTGGGCGGCAGCGGTCTGCTGGCGTATATCATCGCGGCGATCATCATGCCCGACCGGCCCTATTGATCTCTTAAACCCGTAAATAAATGAAATTAAGATAAATTCAGGAGGCAATCATTATGTCTAAAGTTATCGGTATCGACCTCGGTACGACCAATTCCTGCGTAGCCGTGATGGAAGGCGGCGAGGCAGTCGTTATTCCTAACGCGGAAGGCAACCGCACCACCCCGTCTGTGGTGGCATTCAGCAAGACCGGCGAGCGTATGGTGGGCCAGGTGGCAAAGCGTCAGGCCATCACCAACCCCGACCGCACCATTTCTTCCATCAAGCGTGAAATGGGCAGCGATTACAAGGTGAATGTGGACGGCAAGGCCTACACCCCTCAGGAAATCAGCGCCATGATCCTGCAGAAGCTCAAGAGCGACGCTGAGGCCTATCTGGGCCAGACCGTTTCCGAGGCTGTCATCACCGTTCCCGCTTACTTTACCGACGCCCAGCGTCAGGCCACCAAGGACGCCGGCAAGATCGCCGGTCTGGACGTGAAGCGGATCATCAACGAGCCTACTGCCGCGGCCCTGGCCTACGGCGTGGATAAGGAGCAGTCTCAGAAGATCATGGTCTACGACCTGGGCGGCGGCACCTTCGATGTGTCCATCCTGGACATTGACGACGGCGTCATCGAGGTCCTGGCCACCGCCGGAAACAACCGCTTGGGCGGCGACGACTTCGACGAGTGCATCATGAAGTGGATGGTCAGCGAGTTCAAGCGCACCGACAATGTGGACCTCTCCGGCGACAAGGTGGCCATGCAGCGCCTGAAGGAGGCTGCCGAGAAGGCCAAGATCGAGCTGTCCGGCGTCACCACCTCCAACATCAACCTGCCCTATATCACTGCAGACGCCACCGGTCCCAAGCACCTGGATCTGACCCTGACCCGGGCCAAGTTCAACGAGCTGACCGCGCACCTGGTGGAGGCCACCGCTGGCCCCGTCCGTCAGGCTCTGGGCGATGCAGGCCTCACCGGCAATGACATCCACAAGGTCCTGATGGTGGGCGGCTCCAGCCGTATCCCTGCTGTTCAGGACATGGTTAAGAAGCTCACCGGCAAGGAAGGCTTCAAGGGCATCAACCCCGATGAATGCGTGGCTATGGGTGCTGCCCTCCAGGGCGGCGTTCTCACCGGCGACGTGAAGGGCCTGCTGCTGCTGGACGTCACCCCCCTGTCTCTGGGTATTGAGACCATGGGCGGCGTGTGCACCAAGCTGATCGACCGCAACACCACCATCCCTGTGAAGAAGAGCCAGATCTTCTCCACTGCTGCGGATAACCAGACCTCCGTGGAGGTCAACGTCCTCCAGGGCGAGCGTGAAATGGCCGCAGCCAACAAGTCCCTGGGCCGCTTCCACCTGGACGGCATCGCTCCCGCCCGTCGCGGCGTGCCTCAGATCGAGGTCACCTTCGATATCGATGCCAACGGCATCGTGAACGTCTCCGCCAAGGACCTGGGCACCGGCAAGGAGCAGCACATCACCATCACCTCCTCCTCCAACATGAGCAAGGACGATATTGAAAAGGCCGTCAAGGAGGCCGAGCAGTATGCCGCCCAGGACAAGAAGATGAAGGAGGACGTGGAGGTCCGCAACCAGGCCGACCAGATGGTCTACCAGAGCGAAAAGACCCTGAGCGAGATGGGCGACAAGATCCCCGCCGATGACAAGAACAAGGTCCAGGCCGGGATCGACAAGCTGAAGGAGGCCCTGAAGGGCACCGACACCGCCGCCATCAAGGCCGCTACCGACGCCCTGACCCAGGACTTCTACGCCGTCAGCGAGAAGCTCTATCAGCAGGCCAACCCCCAGGGTGCCCAGGGCGGCGCTCAGGCCGGTCCCGACATGGGCGGCCAGCAGGGCGGCAATGCCCAGGGCGGTCAGTATTACGACGCTGACTACAAGGTCGTGGATGACGACGACCAGAACAAGAAGTAAGACATACGTACTGGAACCGATGGGACGGGGAGTTTTCCCCGCCCCATTGGGGCTGTTTTGGAGACAATGTAGGAAATCAGGACTGAGGAGCCTGAAACGGCGGAATTCCGCAAAGAGGCGGTTTCCGGCTCCTGATTTCTGATCGCGCATGGAGGAGTAGAGTATGGCAGCGGAAAAACGTGATTATTACGAGGTCCTGGGCGTCAATAAGGGCGCCTCTGAGGACGAGATCAAAAAAGCATATAAGAAGATGGCCCGGAAGTATCATCCGGACCTGAATCCCGACAATAAAGAGGCGGAGGAGAAGTTCAAGGAGGTCAACGAGGCATATGAGGTTCTCTCTGACTCTGATAAAAAAGCCCGTTATGACCAGTTCGGCTTTGCGGGTGTGGACCCTAACTACGGAGCGGGGGCCGGCGGCGGTGCTTACGGTGCCGGCGGCTTCGACTTTGGCGATCTGGGGGATATTTTCGGCAGCTTCTTTGGCGGTGGCTTCGGCTCCGCCCAGCGCCGGAACCCCAATGCGCCCCAGCGGGGCGAGAGCATCCGCCTGAGTGTGACCATCAGCTTTGAGGAGGCGGCCTTCGGCTGCGAGAAAGAGGTCAGCGTGGACCGCTATGAGACCTGCGCGGTCTGTCACGGCTCCGGTTGTGCCGACGGCACCTCGCCCGAGGTCTGCCCGGACTGCCACGGCTCCGGTCAGGTGCAGGTGCGGCGGCAGACGCCCATGGGCGTGTTTGCCACCACCTCCCCCTGCGGCCGCTGCGGCGGCAAGGGCCGCATCATCAAGACCCCCTGTACCGCTTGCCGGGGCAGCGGCTTAGAGCGCAAGCGCCGCACCATTCAGGCCAAGATCCCCGCAGGTATCGACAACGGCCAGACCATCTCCATCCGGGGACAGGGCCACGCCGGAAAGAACGGCGGCCCGTCCGGTGATCTGCTCATCACCATTACGGTCCGGCCCCACGAGCTGTTCCGCCGGGAGGGTACCTCCGTCCTCTGTGAGGCCCCCATCACCTTCGCACAGGCAGTTCTGGGCGCGGAGCTGGAGATCCCCACCATTGACGGCAAGGTGAAGTATGACCTGCCGGAGGGCACTCAGTCCGGCACTACCTTCCGGTTGAAGGGCAAGGGTATTCCTGAGCTCAACGGCCGGGGCCGGGGCGACCAGTATGTGACCGTCTACATCGAAACCCCCCGGAACCTGAACCGGGAGCAGAAGGAAGCTTTGAAGAAGTTCGCGGAATCCGTAGGTGATAACAACTACGAGGAACGGAAGAAGTTCTTCAAGAAGTTTAAGAAGTGAGGCAAGGTATGTATCTGGCAGATTACCATACCCATACGCAGTTTTCTCCCGATGCTCATGATCCCATGACGGTGATGGCTCAGGCCGCACTGGATGCCGGGATGGACGAGATCTGCTTTACGGATCATGTGGAGCCCCTGACCTGGGGGTCCAATGAGCTGCGCCCGCCCTATGACTGGTCGGCACTGACAGCGGATTTCGCCAATGTTCAGGCCGCGCTGGGGGACCGCATCCATCTGCGGCTGGGCATGGAGATGGGCGACGCGCAGAAGGCCCCGGCCCACATGAAAAAGCTGTTGGAGGACGCGCCGCAGTTTGATTTCATCATCGGCTCGGTGCACCTGCTGTCGGAGCGCTTCGGAAGCGAGGACCTGTATCTCTACACGCCCAAGGATCAGGCGGAGGCTCAGACCGCATTGGGAGATTATCTGGAAGAGGTTTTAGCGCTGGCAAAGCTGGGCGGCTTTACGGTTCTGGGCCATTTGACTCTGCCCCTGCGGTATTTCAATGAGATGCGGGGGCTTCATACCAGCTTTGATCCCTATGAGGCTGAGATCCGGGAAATTTTGAAAACTCTGATCGAAAACGGGCGAGGCATCGAGCTGAACGTCAACCGGGGCAATACGCCCTTGCCGGACGCCAAGTGGCTGCGGATCTACCGGGAGCTGGGCGGTGAGCTCATCACCCTGGGTACTGACGCCCACAGCCCGGAGCATGTGGGCCGCTTCATCCGGGAGCGGCAGGCTTTGCTGAAAGAGTGCGGCTTTGCCCGGTTCTGCACCTTTGAAAAGCAGATGCCTGTCTGGTACGCACTGTAATAAAGAATTGATTTTTGCCGGAGGGCGGTGTATACTGACCCTGCATCATCCGAAAAAACGATTATTTGGAGGAAATGACTATGAAAATCGCATTGGGCTGTGACCACGGCGGCTATGAGCTGAAGCAATTTATCATGAAGACCCTGGAAAAGCTGGGCTATGAGTATGAGGATTTCGGCTGCTACTCTCTGGAGAGCTGCGATTATCCCGATTTCGGCGCTGCCGCTGCCCGTGCTGTGGCTGAGGGCAAGTGCGACCGCGGTATCGTGATCTGCACCACCGGTATCGGCATTTCCATCGCCGCCAACAAGATCAAGGGTATCCGCTGCGCCCACTGTGCCGACTGCCTGGAGGCAGAGATGACCCGCCGCCACAATGACGCCAACATGATGGCCATCGGCGCAGGCTTTACCGGCAAGAACATGGCAGAGCGCATGGTGGAGGTGTTCCTGACCACCGAGTTTGAGGGCGGCCGCCATGAGCGCCGGGTCAACAAGATGATGGCCCTGGAACAGGAATAATAGACCGAAAAGCAGAAACGGGGTGAGGCGGCATGGCATCAGGCACCAGAGGATACAGCAGCTATCGCGGGAGAGGCCGGAAGGGAAAAATTTTCCTGGCCATCCTGCTGATCCTCATTATTCTGGGTTCTGTGGGCTTTATTATGGCCCGGGAGCACATGCGCTATGACGCCGACGGTAATCTCCACTTTGACCTGCCTTGGGGCAAAGGGACTTCCGGCCCTGTCGAAGCCCCCGGAGACCCGGATGTGGTGATCCGGGAACCGGAGCAGACCGCTGTCAAAACACCGGTCCGGGGGACGCTGCTGGCGGCAAAGCCACTGACAATGGAAGATCAGGAGACCGCTGAGACGCCGCTTTCCGAAGCCGCCGTAACGGCGGTGACGCTGAAGGACAGCGCCGGCCGGGTGTATTTTGACAGCAGCGCTGCCGTGACCGGCGCAGTCAGCGTGAAACCGGACACCGGGGAGGCACTGAATGGCCTGACGGCCCGGACAGACGTGACCGCTGCGGCCCGGATCGCCTGCTTCCACGATCCCAAGGCCGCCAACGCCGACGTGGAGGACATGGGCCTGAAGAACACCGGCGGTTATATCTTCTATGACGGCAACAACAGCCAATGGCTGGACCCCGGCCATGAAAAGGCCCGGACGTATCTGCTGAATATCATCCGGGAAGCTGCGGAGCAGGGGTTCCGAGAGATCATTCTGACGGATGTCAGCTATCCCACCGCAGGCAAGCTGGACAAGATCGACTTTTCCAACGCCATGACCGCCGGGAACACGGCAGAGGCGGGACGGCAGGCACAGATCGAGGACTTCCTCCGGGAGGTGCGGGATGCACTGCCGAAGGATGTGATCCTTTCTCTGGAACTGCCTGCGGAGACTGTTCTCACCGGGACGAACAGTGACGCCGGGCAGGAACTCAGCGCCTTGGCGCCGCTGGTGGACCGCATCTATGCGGAGACCACCGAGGTGGAGGCCCCTGCATTGGAGACCGCCGTCAAGGCGGCGTCCGCTGCCTGCGGCTTTGTGCCGGAGTTGACGGAGCAGCCTGCCGAAGGTACGGAAAACTGGCTGCTGATCCAGAAGTAAATGAGAAAATGAAAAGGAACTCGCATTGTTTT
>ENA-UEOJ01002725-UEOJ01002725.1-human-gut-metagenome-genome-assembly--contig:-NODE-2725-length-9956-cov-2.800587_pt1 | contig 9956 bp, 9 predicted proteins | sample MGYA00242885_ERZ507886 | MGnify/ENA primary metagenome ERZ507886 (study PRJEB26167, sample SAMN06115505) | human gut metagenome | host: Homo sapiens | place: China:Anhui | collected 2015-08-07 | study... | reverse complement strand
CCGCCGATGCAAACTGTGTGAGCATTGAGGGCATTATGATCCTGTTTCTCAGGGTGAGTCCCCGCAGGCGGGCAGGTCTGAACAGTTCCGTAAACTGGCTCATATCCGGCCCTCCTTACAGGGAAAGAAGACGCCTGGCGTTGAGATACATGGTGTGCTCGAGCGCGTCTCTGGTAAAATTGCGGGTCATCCAGCCCTCCCTGGCCTGCCTGAGGCTGCGCACGGGGTATGTGGAGCAGTACAGGATGCGGTGTTTGAGCCAGCCGTTGGCGGCATTCACATATTCTTCGCTCATGGGGAAACCGTGGATATACACATAGCAGTCAGGCATCAGGTACACATTCGGACAGCGGATGGCCATGGCAAGCGCATAGTTCACATGCGGCCAGCAGGCGTGGGGCACAACTATCTTCAGCTTGGGATATCTGGCGGCCACATGCCAGATAAGATCGGGGTGGCTGAAGCTGAAATCATCCCCAAGCATGAAGCTGCAGGTAATGGAAGCGATAAGCCCGAGCTGCTGGCATTTTTCGTAGATGGGATCAAGAATCCTGTCATCGATCATGAGCTGCTTGCGGAGCCAGGCCACATCAAGCCCTATGCCGCGAAACCCCATGGCCGCACAGCGCTCCATCTCCTCCACCTGACCGGCCTGGAGGGGATTGACGCCGGCAAAGCCGATAAAACGTCCGGGGTACATCCGCATCAGCTCACAGGTTTCATCATTGTCCACCTCACCGTTGTCATCAGCCTTGCGGCCCATGATGACAGCCTGTTCGGTTTCACTCTCATCCAGCTCCCGCATGAACAGTTCCATGGACTTCTGTTCCTTGGAGGGAATGGGCTCCTTGCCGATATCAAAAATGGACATGTCTTCGGGGGCGCATTCCGGCGCATCCTGAAAAATAACCGTATTCAGTTCGGTCTTGTACGGGGGACGGGTACGAAAATCGATAATCATGAATATCTCCTTGAGGACAGTGTCTTGAAAATTGGAACATGCCGTTCCTTACAAAAGGCGTGCCAACTGGAAATATTTTTAAACTTATTGTATTTATTGCATAAAAAAACATTCTTGACGCAATATATGTAATTTTTATAAGACATGTTATCTAAAACATGTAAGAAATATAAGACATGTCATCCAAGCCGGTCCATCTTTCCCTTCAGCATACCCTGGCCGCACAAAAGCAGCGGGTGCTCCGCGGTGAAAAAACCGAACCCGGTATCGTCCGGGATTTCATACTCCGTTCATGGGAGCGCTCCGCACAAAGCGGCGTTTCCGTGGACAGCACGGAATGCGCGGTCATCGATCCTGGCCTGCTGAAACATATCCGCGAACATAACCGCGCCCTTATCCAGTGTACGACCGAAATATTCCAGCACATGTTCTCGGACATAAAACCCTTTGCCTCCAACATGGCGCTTTCCAATGCGGACGGCATCATCATCGCATCTTTCGTCCCGCAGGAAGAAACTGCTCCCATGCCCGAGATCACCCTGGGAGCCCTCAGCCGGGAAAACATTATCGGCACCAATGGCATAGGAACCTGCCTTGCGGAAAACAGACCCATAGAAATCATAGGCATGGAACATTTCCGCCGCCTTGGCGAAAACTGGAGCTGTTCCGCCGCCCCCATCCTTGACGAGCAAAAGAATCTTCTCGCCGTTCTCAATGTAGGACAGCACAGGGAGCATTACCATGCGCACACCTTCGGCATGGTAAAGGCCGCAGCGTACGCCATCTCGGAACAGATGCGCCTGCGTGCGATGCTGCGCCGCCAGCATTCCATCATGGAGCTGCTGGACGACGGCATCATCGTCCTGACCCGGAACGGCAGCATACGCATGATGAACAGCCACGCGGCCCGCATCATGGGGCTCCGGGCCCCGGCCACAGACTGCGGCATCACAGACTATCTGCAGGACTCTCCGCTCCTTCACGACATTCTGAACACGTCTTCTCCCATTCAGGACAAGGAGGCCCGATTTGAATTCACGGCCCGACCGCGCGCATGCCTCTATTCCGTCCTGCCCATTGCAGGCGGCGATGACATCACGCTGGTTCTGCGCGAATCCCAGCGGATGAGAAAGGTTGCCGTACAAATGACCGGCAACAGAGCGCTCTATACCTTCAACGACATCATCGGCCACTCGTCCGAACTCAGACAGGCCGTGGCCGAAGCCCGGCTTGTGGCTCCCCGCCCCACGACCGTCCTGATCCTCGGCGAGTCGGGCACAGGCAAGGAACTCTTCGCACAATCCATCCACAATGCCGGCCTCTGTGCTTCCGGCCCCTTCATCACAGTCAATTGCGGAGCCCTGCCGCGCACTCTCCTGGAAAGCGAACTGTTCGGCTATGAGTATGGAGCTTTCACCGGGGCCAGCAAAAGCGGCAAACCGGGCAAATTTGAACTGGCCTCAGGAGGTTCCATTTTCCTTGACGAAATAGGCGAGATGCCGCTGGACGCCCAGGTAGCCCTGCTCCGGCTCCTCCAGAATGGAGAAGTCACGCGCGTGGGCGGCACGGTAAGCCGCAGGGTGAACGTGCGCGTCATCGCGGCGACAAACAGGAATCTCGAACAAATGGTTCAGGACGGCACCTTCCGTGAAGACCTGTTTTACCGGCTCAACGTCTACCCCATCTTTATCCCTCCCCTGCGTTTCCGGAGGGAGGACATCAAACTTCTGGCCGTATACTTTCTGAAAACATTTTCCCGCAATCTCAAGAAGAATATCCGCAGCATAGATGACGATGTCCTGCATATGCTCGAATGCTGCCATTGGCCGGGTAATGTCCGTGAACTCGAGAACACGATGGAACGGATGGTCAACATCCTGAATGAAGAAAAGCTGACGATGGCGTCTCTGCCTCCATCCCTGCTGAAAAGCCTGAAGGGAAGCGCCCCGACTGGCGTCCGCGCAGGTTCATCCGCTCCAGAGGCCGCGCCTCCACCTCTCTCTGATTACCGCAACATGCAGGAGGCCGAACATATCAGAAACATCCTGCTGCAACATCACGGCAATGTCCGCCGCGCAGCGGCTGCACTTGAACTTTCCAGGCCGTATCTCTATCAAAAGATGAAACAGCTTGGCATCAATATCGCTGAATTGCGGGAACTCTCCCTCAGCCACAGTTCTGCTGACGCCCTGCCCTCACGCGATTGACCGCCGGAGACGCAAGCGTCAGTGCGCCGCGCCATAGACTGTGCAGGTTCAGGAGGATTCCTGCCCGCGTTTCCTTTCGCCATGCTTCCGGTACAGCGCACGGAACTGATGATACGTCAGTCCGAGAAGGCGCGCGGCTTCCGTCTGTCTGTAACGCGCCTGCCGCAACGCCCTTTGCAGCAGCTCCCTTTCCTGCCGGGCCAGTTCCTCCCGCAGGGAAAATCCGGGCGGCAGCATTCCCCTTTCCGGGGTTTTCTCCGGTCCGTCCTCCCGCGCGGCGTCCGCGCCCGGAGCGGCGGCAGGCGGCAGAACGCCAGGAGCAAAAGGATTCAGCTCCAGCCGTTCCACCACGAACACGCCGTTTTCGTCCGTTCCGGCATGGAGCACGCCCCGTTCCACCGCGTTTCTCAGTTCGCGCACATTGCCCGGCCAGGCATATTCCTCCATCTGCCGCAGGGCTTCCTCCCCAAAACGCAGATCAAAACCGGGAGAGGATCCCGCCCTGCCGATATCCAGCTCGGCGGCCATGCGCGCGGCAAAATGCCGGGCCAGCAGCAGCCTGTCCTCTCCCCGTTCGCGCAGGGGCGGCACATGCAGCACGTCAAAAGCCAGACGATCCAGCAGATCCGCGCGGAATTTCCCTTCAGCCGCCAGCCGTGGCAAATCCCGGTTGGCGGCCGCCACTATCCGCACATCCACACGGACGGGCGCGTTTCCCCCCACCCGTTCAAACTCTCCGTACTCAAGCACCCGCAGCAGTTTGTCCTGCACAGGCAGCGGCATGTCCGCCACCTCGTCAAGAAACAGCGTCCCCCGGTTCGCCCGCTCGAAATATCCTTCATGCCTGCCCCGGGCCCCGGTGAACGCGCCCGCTTCATGGCCGAAAAGTTCCGACTCCAGCAGCGTGGGGCTGAGCGCCGGACACAGCACCGTCACCAGCGGCCCTTCCCAGCGGGGCGAAAGATAATGCAGGCGCTGGGCCGCCAGCTCCTTGCCCGTGCCGCGTTCTCCAAGCACCAGCACCGGACGTTCCGCCCGCGCCGCCCGCGCCACATTTTCCTGAAAGGCCAGAAAAATATCCGATGTGCCCAGAGCATCAGCGACAGAGAATTGCATAATTTCACCTTATTCCGGTTTTTAAAATCCATTTATGGTTTATTTTGCCTATCCCACAATGAAATTTATGTCCATGATTTCCCCGGAATATTTACCATCACCGTGAAATAACTTGATTTTACCATTCATGGCATACTTTGCGCTTAGAGTATTTCGCTTATGAAATGCTCTCCTTCAGTCGAGCCGGGCGAGACTGAAGCCGCGCCCCCCCCCCTCTTCTCCGCTGTCGCCGCAGTTCACTTGCGGCGTACAGCTCCGGCGGCGTGAAACCTGCGGGCCAGAACACAGGGTCCTGGCCGGCAGATATTTTCGAGAGCAAGACGCCCTAAGACGGCGTGACCGGATATTCCGGCATTTCAGCACTGTCTCCCCAAGGAGGAACACATGGGCATTTTCTCCCGATTCAAGGATATCATCAGCTCCAATATCAACAGCATGCTTGACGACGCGGAAGATCCGGAAAAGCTGATCCGGCTCATGCTGCGTGAAATGGAAGAAACCCTGGTTGAACTCAAGTCCGGCTGCGCCGCCGCCATGGCGGAAGCGGACAAGGCCGCGCGCATCGAACGCGAAGCGGAGGAAGAGGTCGCCCAGTGGGACAGACGGGCCGAACTCGCTCTCCGGGCAAACCGGGAGGACATGGCCAGAGAAGCTCTGGCGGAAAAGATCCAGGCGCAGGAACGCCTGGCCCAGCTTGCGGGAAACCGGGAAGAATACGAGCGTCTGGCGGACAAGTGCCGCGAGGATATCCGCATGCTGGAGGAACGCATCGTGAATACCCGCGATCGCCAGCGTCTGCTGGTGGAACGGCATCATCAGGCCCGCATGCGTCATCAGGCGCACCGCACCATCAATGCGGCGGACAATTCCGATGCCATGCGGCGCTTTGCCGACCTTGAGCAGCGCATCAACCGGATGGAAAATGAAGCCGAACTCAGCGCGCCCCGTCCTGCCCCGCATACAGCCTTCCGCGACATGGAGCGGGATGCCGCCGTTGAGGACGAACTGGCCGCGCTCAGACGCAGAATGGGCGCCTGATCACGTTTCCGGCGGGAAGCGGCTCCCGCCGGAAAATGCTTGCCCGCCCGGGGCTGCGGCCCTAATATGCCTGAAGGTTGCCGAGTGCGTTCCGTCTCCCCTGACGGGGGGTCGCCTTAACCAAAGGGACTTTTGATGAAAGTTCTGCTTGTTCTCATTATCTGTCTGCTGGCTGCAGGTCTGGCCGTCCTGCTTTACGCGCTCAGGGCTCTGACCCGTCGAGACGCCGCCTCTCACCGCGGTGCAGGCGCTCCCGGCGCGCCGGACGCGGACGAAATGACGCTGCGGGATATCGCCGGCATACTGGAAAACCTGGAAAAACGCGTGGACGTGCTGGAAACGCTGCTGGATCGGCATGCAGGATCGCGCTCCGGAGCCGGGACAACCCCATCCCCGCACGACGACATCCCCCGCCGGAACACTTCAGAGCGCGGATGAGCGCAGTTTTCCGGCCTTCCGCAGGACGGCTCCCTTCTTCTCTCTCCCGGAGGAAACACGTCATGATGTTCAATATCCAACGCGCCCCGGACGGCATGCTCCTCGGCGTGTGCAAAGGCATCGCCCGGTCACGGGAGCTGCCCGTGACCGCCGTGCGCCTTGCGGCCGTGGCGCTGACCATGGTCACGGGATTCTGGCCCGGCATCGCGCTGTATATTCTGGCCGCCGCGCTCATGGAAGCCGCCGCCCCGCAGGGGGAGCCTTCCGGAGAGCATGTTCCGGACTCCCCCGCGGAACGCGCCCGCCTCATGCGTGACATGAAGGAGCGCATTCTGCGCCTGGACAAACGCATCCAGCGCATGGAAGATCAGGTGGTACGCCCGGATTTCCAATGGGACAGCCGATGGGGCAGAGAGCGGTCTACTTCCGCCCGCGTGGAAAAAACAGGACATGGCGCGGCGTTTCCTCGGGCGGAATGAACGAGGGAACGCCCTCGCCGGGGGCATGAGCCTGCGCGTTGAAAAAGGCTTCCAGCGCCCGGTTCAGCGCCAGCCGGTCATGCGCGGGCAGACATACTCTGTCCGCCCCCGTATCCCTGTCCTCCCCGCGCACGGCTTCTTTCACCTCTATCCGCACCCGTCGGCGCGGCATAAAAAAGATGCCGCTGAGCAGCATATCCCGCAGCCCTGCAAAAAAGGCACGGAAGAACTCCGGCGTTTCCAGCGCATCCTCTTTCCGCTTCCTGTTTCCTGCGCTGCCCCATCTGCTGAACGACGACCCCCACAGACCGGATGTGCGTATCAGCACAATTCTGCATTCCGGCGCTTCCTCCAGAAGATGCCAGGCTCCGCCGTTGGAACCGAGATGTTCCAGGCCATCGGAAGTCAGCCTGCCTGATGGATACAGCAGCACGCAGTCTCCCGCGCGCAGCGCAGCGGCGGCACGGCGCAGCCCCTCGCGCACGGCCCGCGCGGCGGCCCTGCGATCACCCCGCTCCGCATTGCCCACATCGGGAATGAACACGGGCCGCACCAAAGAAGCCGCCTGGCGGATGAGCGGTCTGCCCGCCTGCCCTTCATCCGCCAGAGGACGCGGGCGATAACGCCATAACAGGGCGGAGAGGACAAGCGGATCGGTCAGCGCCGGATGGGAAGCAAGAAACAGAATGGAGCGTCCGTCATCCGACAGATTCAACTCCTTCAGTCCTTTTACCTCCACTCTGTAGCGCAGGCTCAGGCAGCCCCGCACAAACGCGGCCAGGATTCCGAACAGCACGCCGCTCCGACGCGACGAACCTTCTCCGTCCGGCCTGCTGCCGTTATCTTCCTGAACGTCTTGCGGCGATGGAATCCCGCCGCGCCCGACTCCACATGCTGTTTCATTCCGAACATGCTCCAGACGCCCCACGGCACGGGAAAAGAACCAGGCGGCAGCCAGCGCCGGCGCGCCGAGCACGGCATGAGCCAGCGAGGGCGGCAGCGGAGAAAGAGCGTAATAGACCGGCCCCGCCAGCATGATGCCGCTGAAGACGAGGCAGTTATCCAGTCCGAGTACCCGTCCCTTGCACTCCGGAGCGGGGCGCACCTGAATGAAGCTGGTCAGGGGAATGAGATACATGCCTCCGCATGCTCCGGCGCAGGCATACACGATCGGCAGAAACACATGACGCGCGGCGTCAGGCAGAAGCGGCACGCAGGAGGTCAGGCAGAGCAGCCCTCCTATTCCGGCGCAGGATGGGACTATCCGACGCTTCCAGCTTTCCGGCGTGCCGCGCGCGGCGGCCAGGGAACCGATGCAGATGCCTGCCAGCAGCGCGCCGGGCATGAGACTTGTGAAACTGTGGGAAAAGCCCAGCTCCAGCTCGCCCAGCGCATTGATTTCCAGCAACAGCAGCGAGGACAGAAAATAAAAAAACACTTCTCCCCATACGGCGAGGAAAAGCGGCCTGTCCTGCCGCAGTTCCTTCAACTGGGCCGGAGCATCCAGCAGCGCGAGACGCGGAAAAGGAGCGGAACTTCCCGCAGCCGGACGGCGGGGCACAAGGGCGGAACACAGCAGACCCGCCAGAGCGACGACCACCACGCCCACGGCAAGCAGCAGCACGCCCCGGGACGGACGGGCAAAGCCCAGCTCCACCGTGCGGCCGCCCCCCGCGTCCAGAACGATTCCGGCCAGAGATATGCCCAGCAGAATGGATGCCGTGGTCCCCAGCTTGAACAGGGCATTGATGCGGGGCACGAGACGCGCGGGAAAAAGCTCCGGAATGGAGCCGTTGAGCGCCGGACTGAACAGTGTGGAAGAAAGCCCCATACAGAACAGCATGGCGGCGAGCCCCGTCCAGCTCAGCGCAATCAGCCCCCAGGCTCCGGCAAGCATGGCGGCAAGCTCCAGCAGCTTCGCGCCGATCACCAGATTCCTTTTCGGCCGGCGATCCGCCAGCCAGCCTGCCCAAAGGGAAAACAACGCGAACGGCAGGGAAAACAGAAAGGTTCCCCACGCGGGAAAGGCGGCGTTGCCGGCCGCCAGTGCCAGCAGCAGCGCCCCCTGCTTGAAAAAATTGTCATTGAAGGTGCCCATGACATAGCACGCGCCAAGGGCCAGCGCCCGGCGCGCGGGGCCGCCCCTGCGGAGCGGCGGGAAGACGGCGAAACCATGCCCCATGACAGTCCTCGGACGCCGCATGTCACACAGCGGCATATCGCATTTGAATCGCGGCTGCGCGCCGAATTACGGAAACGGCCGCGCCTCCGGCGGAACGAACGAATACGCGCCTCAGCCCCCGTTCACTTCCGCCCTGTGCTCCGCTCCCGTTTCCCAGCCGCAATAGGGGTTCCGGGCCAGTTCCACATTGAGATAGCGGGACAGGCGGCTGACTTCTTCTCCCAGCCAGTCCGGCTTTTCAAAGTCCTGTTCCTCGCTCTTCAATTCGATTTCAGCCACGACAAGCCCCCTGTTCGCACCGAGAAACTCGTCCACTTCCCACCCGGATATTTTTCAATGATTTCACCGGGAGAGAGGGCGTCCAGCATGGCACGGGCGTCTTCGAACGGCACGGGGTATTCAAATTCCTCACGGGAAATTGCCCCAGACTTGATCTTGACCGTAAGAAACCCCCTGTCTCCTGCAATCCGCACTCTCACCACACGATCCGAAGTCCGTGCAAGATAGCCCTGCCGGTACGGCACGGGTTCCGCCCGGCCTCTCCAGCCGTCACCTCTGACCAGAAACTTGCGTTCGATTTCCGTATGCATGACTCCCTCCGGACTTCCCCCGTCAAGACGAAAGGTGCAGGCACTCTAACAGGGACCACGCGGACGAACAAGACGGCCGCAACGGGGAAGCCGGCCCGGTTTCCCCTGCAGGAAGCTGCGCCTTCTGCAGAATCACGGATTACTGATTCCACGTCCGCCTGACAGGCACTCTGCCATCGTTCCCGTTTGCGGTTCAGCGTCTGAATCCGCTCAGAGATTTGGCAGCCGTCATGGCTCCCCGATACAGGGCTGCCCTGCTGGAATCTGAACGAGCAAGGCAGCCTGACTGCCGGGATAGCCGGGGTGATGACTCTCCATCCTCCGGATACCTCATCATTCTGCTTCTTATGTTCCAGAGCCTGTACCTGCGCTTCGGTCAGCACCAGGCCTGTTCAGCGGACATCTTTTCCTGAGTTGTCAGCCGTTGTTTCAGGGATGCAGGGTCATGGCGCCGCCAGATAAAGCGGATTCCGGAAGAGACGAAGATTTCCTGCCTGCGCAGTCCGTTGCCGGCCCTGGCTTGTCCGCAAGAGGAAACAGAAAGGGCATATCCCCTTGCCTGTGGGGGATGCCCTCTCATAATTTGGATATTTGCGGCTGTCTCAAGGAAGAAAAAGGGCAGGTTCACCCTTACCCGCAGGTCAGTGCCTTCTCCCCAGCTCCCTCTTTTTACCCCGCTCGAAAAAAATTTGTTAAACTTTTCCAGCTCTGTGGGGCAGATGATGGGCAAACCCGACTCATATACGAAAAAAGGACTTGGATACTGCTCCAAGTCCTTGATTTCATTTGGCGTCCCCAGCCGGATAAATTTTACAAGATAATATATTGAATTAATATATTTAATATATCCTCACAAGCAATTATACCCACAAAAATATCTACGTTCTCAAAAATATTTCTGCGGGCATGGATATACAGGAAATATTCGGTACATCATAGTTACGT
>ENA-UEOJ01002718-UEOJ01002718.1-human-gut-metagenome-genome-assembly--contig:-NODE-2718-length-9968-cov-3.365180_pt1 | contig 9968 bp, 5 predicted proteins | sample MGYA00242885_ERZ507886 | MGnify/ENA primary metagenome ERZ507886 (study PRJEB26167, sample SAMN06115505) | human gut metagenome | host: Homo sapiens | place: China:Anhui | collected 2015-08-07 | study... | reverse complement strand
AATAAAGGAACTTCTCTACATTGATTATAATAAATATAATGAATTTATATATGACATGAGACAAATAAAACTTTTTTATGCAAAAGAGGATTCTTCGTCTACAAATTAAAAAACACATAAAATAATTTCCAAAATTATTGTCATTTGATTGTCACTCAACCCAAAACGAGCCAAGAAACGCCATAAATTCGGCATTTCTTGGCTCATGTACATCATTCAAACTCTATAGTCCCAGGCGGTTTGCTCGTCAAATCGTAGAATACTCGATTGACTCCTCTTACCTCGTTTATAATTCTGCTCATAACAGTCTGAAGCACCTCAAACGGTATCTGTGCAGACTCAGCGGTCATAAAGTCGATGGTGTTGACTGCGCGGAGTGCAACGGCATAATCATAGGTACGCTCATCGCCCATTACACCGACTGAGCGCATGTTGGTGAGAGCGGCAAAATACTGGTTAGGCATCCAGGAAGGGGCCGTGCCGTGTTCGCTTCTGTATGCCTCAACTGCCTTGTCAACCTCCTCGCGGTAGATTGCATCGGCGTCCTGAACGATGCGGACTTTCTCTGCATTGACCTCACCGATAATTCGTATGCCAAGACCAGGACCAGGGAATGGCTGGCGGAATACAAGGCGCTCAGGGATACCAAGCTCAAGGCCGGCCTTGCGGACCTCATCCTTGAAAAGGTCGCGGAGCGGTTCAATAATCTCCTTGAAATCCACGAAATCAGGAAGACCGCCGACATTGTGGTGGGACTTGATTACCGCGGATTCGCCGCCAAGACCTGACTCAACAACATCCGGATAGATTGTTCCCTGTGCAAGGAAATCAACCGCGCCGATTTTTTTTGCTTCCTCCTCAAATACACGGATGAATTCTTCACCTATAATTTTACGCTTGCGCTCAGGCTCCGTAACGCCCGCAAGCTTGCTGTAGTATCTCTCCTGTGCATTAACTCTTATAAAATTAAGGTCGAACTGTCCGTTCGTACCGAAAACAGCCTCAACCTCATCGCCCTCATTCTTACGGAGAAGGCCGTGGTCTACGAATACACAGGTAAGCTGCTTTCCGATTGCTCTTGAAAGAAGTCCGGCCGCAACGGAAGAATCAACACCGCCGGAAAGTGCAAGCAAAACCTTGCCATCGCCGACCTTGGCGCGGATTTCTCTGATTGTATTTTCAACGAAAGAGTCCATCTTCCAGTCACCGGCACAGCCGCAAACACCCTTGACGTAATTTTCAAGCATCCTGGTTCCCTCAAGAGTGTGAAGTACCTCAGGGTGGAACTGGATTGCGTAGAGATTCTTAGACTCATTCTGTGCAGCGGCAACAGGACAATCGGCAGTGTGTGCGACAATTCTGAAGCCCGGAGCAACCTTTGAAATATAGTCAAAGTGGCTCATCCAGCATGATGTTGCATTAGTATCACTCTTGTGGTCATCACATGTAATTCCGGCTGCATTTTCTGCCGGACTGCCAACACCCTTGAATAATGGTGAAGTTGTATCAACATAAACTTCTGTTTTGCCGTACTCGCGCACAGGTGCTTTTTCAACCTTACCGCCAAGAACGTGCATCATAAGCTGCGCACCGTAGCACAGACCAAGCACCGGAACACCGAGATTAAAAAGCTCCTCAGTGCAGGTCGGAGCACCCGGCTCATAGCAGCTGTTAGGACCACCGGTAAGAATAATGCCCTTCGGATTCATGGCCTTAATCTTCGCGATATCCGTCTTGTATGAGTATATCTCACAGTATACATTACATTCTCTGACACGCCTTGCAACCAACTGGTTGTACTGACCGCCAAAGTCAATAACGACTACCATTTCTCTGCTCATGGTATATCCTCCTGTATTTTATAATAACTCTTCCAATGTCGAGTTAAAGCTTTATAACTTAACATTATTCTTATCATACAATAAATGAGGGGGATTAGCAAGGCTTTTATAGCTGCTTTGATGTGCAGGTTTGACCAGGAAATGGAATGAGGATGTGGTAAAAGAGGATATTGCGGTTTTGGCAGGTGATTTGAAAGTCAAAGATATTCAATGCTTAAATTTTTATGTAATATGAACGAAGTTTCCTATTACATAAAAAAGCACATTCCCGCAGACAGTGCACATAATTTGATGCAACCGGCTGCCATTTTACAGACCCTTTAGCTTTGCGTCACAGGCTTTCGCCTGCCCTACTTCTCCCATACCATGAAACTGGCAATTTTCTTGTTGCTCCTTTATTTGTGTGGCTTTTCTGATACCCCTGACACCTGTTCCAGTTTTTTCTGTATTGTACCAATCAATTCCTCAATAACTATTGGTTTGGTTAAGAATCCGTCCATACCGCATTCCAGTGCTTTCTTTCTGTCATCATCAAATGCATTTGCAGTCATGGCAAGAATGGTGATTCCCGCCAGTGCCGGATCATTCAGTGCGCGGATCTGTCTGGTAGCCTCATATCCATTCATTACCGGCATCTGCACATCCATCAGCACCAGATCATAATTACCCGGCTGCGAATTCTTAATTTTCTCCACTGCCTGTGCTCCATTTCCGGCAGTATCAACCAGGAATCCATATTCATTAAGAATCTCGACTGTAATTTCACTGTTCAGTTCATTATCTTCCACAAGCAATATACATCTGCCTCTGAAATCCGAACCTGCAGCCGGAAGGAATGCATCCTCTGCCTCTGCCTGCATCTGTCCGATAGCAGTCACCAAGGTATCCCTGATATCTGACATGAACATTGGTTTTGCACAAAAAGCAGTTACCCCTGCCGCTCTGGCTTCCACTTCGATATCTGACCAGTCATAAGCAGTCAGTATAATGATCGGTGTATCATCACCAAGGCTGCGAATCTGACGGGTGACTTCAATGCCATTCATATCCGGCAGACGCCAGTCGATGATATAAGCGTGGAATGCATCTCCCAGTTCCGTAGACTGTCGTGCACGGAGAATCGCTTCCTTGCCGGAAAGTGTCCATTCTGAACGCATTCCAATCCTCACAAGCATTTTTGTCAAACTGTCACAGGTATTGAAATCATCATCTACAACCAGTGCCTTAAGACCTTCCAGTTCTGCGAGCTTCTCTGTATGGTGCTGCTCAGACTGAAGCCGAAATGGCAGACGGACAATGAATTCAGTACCTTTGCCCTGCTCTGTCTGAACCTCAATCGTTCCGCCCATCATATCCACAATATTCTTGGTAATGGCCATGCCAAGCCCTGTACCCTGAGTCCTGCTGACTGTGGAAGTGCGCTCTCTCTCAAAAGGAGAAAAAATCTTCTCTACAAATTCCGGACTCATTCCGATTCCGTTATCCTTTACCCGGATCTCGTACAGTTCAATGCCCTTTACCGTCCCCGGGAACTGCTTCAGCCGGACAGAAACCGTTCCTCCTGCGGGAGTAAATTTAACTGCATTTGACAAAAGATTCAGCAACACCTGATTCAGTCTTGTCTTATCACAATAAACATCCTCATTTGCCACCTCCATAGCATCCATATAAAGCTCCAGCTGCTTTGCATGGATCTGCCCACTGATGATGGTCTTCAGATCATGAAGTACATCCGACAGACTGACCTCCGTTTCTTCCAGATGGATTTTTCCACTCTCGATACGGCTCATATCCAATATATCATTAATCAGTGAGAGCAGATGGCTGCTGGAGGAAAGGATCTTGCCCAGATAATCCCGGACTCTTTTCTGATCATCAATATAGCTTACCGCCAGTGTGGTAAACCCGATAATCGCATTCATTGGTGTCCTGATATCGTGAGACATATTGGAAAGGAAAGTACTCTTTGCCCTGTTTGCTGTCTCTGCAGCGCGTACTGCCTCAGAAAGCGCCTGATTCATTTTCCAGTCAGCAGTACGGTCCGACATAACCAGGATATATTTCTTTTTCCCGTTTAATTCACTTCCCATTGCAATATTATGAAACCAGCGTTTTTCCCCTGTTTTCAGATGAACATATTCAAAATCCCATTCTCTCTGTTCATGAACCCGGATTTCCTCCAGATAATTTTTCCCCGGGTCCCCCTGTTCCGCTATATGCAGTTTTCCCAGAATACTAATATCTTTACGAATCTGTTCTACCGTAATGCCCAGCAGTTTTTCCACATTCGGACTGACGTAATCTGCCTGGTATGTTTTTGCATCCAGCATCAGAAAAACATCATCCACATTCATTGATAGCTTTTGAAACAGCTCATCCCGGTACAGAATCTCCGTATCTTTTTTTCTGAGGTTTGTCCTGTTTTTTTGAATAACAAGGCTTATAAGGAATGCGGCAATACAGAAGACAACCGCGCTGACAAGAAGTATCGTACTGCGCTGCAGACTGTTCATACTGGCATTGACGATATCCGCCTGTACAAGTCCTAAGAACATCCAGTCCTGTATATCCGATTTTTCATAGACCAGATAGTAGCTCATTCCATCAAGATTTAAGAGCATCGCATCTGTACGTCCTGCCTTAAACTTCTCCGAAAGCTCATTGATCTCTTTTTCAGGCATATCAGAATGTTCTCTCAGAACCCCAAAGAAATTATACACCTTCCCCCATGACGCAGAAGAGTGATTCACCACAACACGGCCATCCGGACGAACAACAAAGCTCTGGGCATTTTCATTGAAGGCAGAGATATCCAGTACCTTTACGATATCAGAGTTTTCATAGGCAATGGCAATCGCATCATATTCAAAGCCCTGATAAATTCCATGAGCCTTAGGAGTGGCAAAAACAAGCAGCTGGGGTTTTCCGGGAACTGCTGCATTCGCAATAACATCATTTCCCTGCCGTATCTCCTCTTCAATATTTTCCTGTAATCCAAGATACCCTGTTTTGCCTGTTACTGCCTTATAGTTCCCGTCAGCTGACAGAAAAAAGAACTCTACAAAGCCTGCATTTTCCTGCGCCTTCTTTATACAATCACGAATTTCATCTTCATTGGAGATATTCTGCAGATTCTCACCCCACATATGAAGATAAGTAAGATTCTTATCTGTCAGTTCCCTCAGCATGTTATCAGACTGATGAAAAACCTCCGCCAGATGAGAGACGCTCTCCTCATAAACAGTTTTCGATATAAATCCCAAATATTGGAAAACCAGCAAAGCAATGCACGCAAAAACAGCTATAAAAGCCGCTATCATAAATCGTTTTCTCATAACAGATCTCTTTCTGTCTTTATTATTATTTTTATTATCCATTCTTCTACCCCTGCGTACTGCAGGTATTGCCTGCAGTACTGCCACCAATAAGAAGTTTGAACATTTTATTGTAAGGCGGACATTCGCAATCCGCTTTCGCTGCTTGCTCATGAACGCAGTTCGCATCCCCCTTACCCACCGCTTAGTGCTCTACGCACTTGAAGCGGGGGATTGCTTATTCTGCGTTCAAACTTCTTACCTCAGAGTTATGTAATCTTCAGGCTCTGCAATAACGGCATCACCACCTGAAACATATCCTGTCCAGGTATCTTTCACAGTGGTATCTTCTCCCTCAAACACAACGTCCGCATCTGCCGGATAAGCTTTCATGTGTTTTGGTATTGCAAGGCAGGTTACCGTGAAAACATCATTGTCCTGAACTTTTTTTCCATCTTTTGTAACTTTGCTCAATGTATAACCATCATCTGTTTCCTTGACTTCTACAGAAATACCGCTGAGCACTGGCAGCGAGCCACGGTTAAAGGGAATAAAACCTCCCTCATAGCCTTCTATAAAGTTTCTGACTGTCTCTTTCAGTTCCGCTCCGCTCATCGTGCTGCTGTACGCTGAAAGACTATTTGGCATGATCATGCTGCGCGCCATTTTTCTTGTATAGCCGGCTTTCAGCACGTTTCCCGTAAAGCTGTTTCCGGTTGCAATCAGCACATCCGTCCCATAAATGCCGCGCAGGGTATTGGCCATAACCGAATATGCCTCATTCCCGCCGTTGCTGTGAAAATGGTTGGAATAAGACTTCTGTGAATCCAATATTACCTTCTCAGAAATGGATTTCTCCTCAAGAAGCTGAGCATTAAATGACTGATAAGCCTGCTCCGCATCATATTCTCCTGAAATCATTTTAGAGACCACATCCTTGGAAACAGCGAAAAAATCATTTGACGCAATGCGGATATACATATGGTTTTCTTCAATCACAGTTTTAACATCCTTCAGATATTCCGTAAGCTTAAGCTCTACATCCTGACTGTAGCTTAACAGATCCTGTCCATCACTGATAATCCGGTTCTGTGCATACTCTGAAAGCATTGTGTCCAGCACCTTCATTGCTTTCTTCCGGCGTGTCTCATCCTGCGTCAGGTCGTGATTTAAAGCCACCTGAAAATACGGTGTAGTCATAAGCCACTTTTCACCGTTCTCCTGAAAGAATGGAAGAAATGTTGTGTTAATCCCCTGATCCTGAAACATTTTCACACCGAATGAGCTTCCAAAGTACATGGCAAGCTTTCCGCTTTGATACATCTCAACTATATCATCATAATTCATGTCCAGATCATCCGGGCTCAGACCGGTATCCCGGATAAACTGCTCCATGCGTTCAAAAGCCTCCGGCCAGACGGTATCGTCCAGACCTTCTCTCTTTGTACTTTCCGGGTCACTGTAGGCAGTACGCCACCTGCGTCCAGCTGCAGAAGACAGCTCTGATGCAGACAGACCCTGCAGTGTTTCCATACAGGTATAATCATAATAATAGTCTGCAGTAAACCCACGGATTCCTACCTTGTCAAATGCCTGACAGGCGGAAACAAAGCTATCATAATCTGTCGGAAGAGGGATATCATACTTTTCAAAAAGATCTTTATTAACCACAAAACCGTGTGCATCCGCACACACCGGAAGCCAGTTCACGCTTCCATCCTCATTCATAAAATTGCTGAGGTAGCTATCATAAACAGCACCTGCCGCATTGGTTGTGGAAAGATCCATCAGGCTGTCTTTGAGGGAATTTGCATCATGCAGTGAAAAGCGGCAGCAGGTTATAATATCCGGCAATCCGCCATTTTCCTGAAGGAACCTGTAGAAATCCAGATCATTATTGCCCACAACAAATTCAATATTGATATCCGGAAGCTGTTCCTGGATGTATGGTGCATATTTTTCATACAGGCTTGTGCTCCATAAATACACCGTAATCGTTTCTGCATCTTCTTTTTCCTCACTTTTGCCGCTGCAGCCTGACAAAAGCGATATAGCTGTGACCATCACCAGAAGCACCGGCAGAACTCTGTTCCATTTTTTCTTCATTACGAATCCTCCTCTGGGTCTCCTTTACATTTTCTATATTTCCTCCGGAATATGGCTCTTACTAATGTCATAAAAAACACCATCTCACAGACAGTGAACCTCATTTCCGCTTACAGCTTTTTTATAATATAATACGTTATACACTCATACATTAAATTTGCATGTTTTGACCCCAACATCATGTAATTGCGCAGGCCAAAACACCTGTTCTGCCATCGCAATCATATTCCTACCTGCATTCTCCGGCTGCATCACCTCGTCATGCGTGGTTACTGTGCGGAGTATCAGGAAAATGCAAGCCTTTCGACCGGCTAATATCTGCTAAGTGCTTTTTCCATTATTTTCAAGTATATCAATAAGCTGTAATATCGTCCCATTGAGGCTGTCATCAAGTCTCTCGACACATTCCACAACCAATATGTCCGCCTGTCTGATATCATCCTCGATATCATGTATATTGTCGCGATGCGCTATGCTCACATGCTGGAAATCACGCTCAAGATACGGCATCATGTAGAGTCTGAAGGAGTCACCCACCATGACGAATCTGCTCTGATTTGAAGCCGTTGAGTCGGTTCTGTAGACCGCACTCTTCTCTGTATGGATGTGGTCTATCTCTCCGTCCGTATTAAAAAGTTCAATTTCCGGCTTATAATCGGGTATATGGTCATAATCCCTCTCATAGTCCTTCCAGCTCAGCCCGGCCGTTATGACGAGTCCCCATATACAGCTTCCCTCGGAATAATTCACACTGTCAGGCGACACATAATCAAGCCCCATGTCCTTATAAAGTGCCTGTGTTGCGATGAAGCTGCCATAATGATTCCAGTGTGTATCATACTTATAGTAGGTGCTCATGGTACTCTTTGCGGCACGCAGTTCGTCTATCGGATATATTATTTTCACAGAAGAATTCCGTTTTACATAATCGATAAATTCCGGTACTCTCTTATAGCTGTTCTCAATAGTATATGTCGGCATATATTCAGAGTACACCTGTTCCTTGTTCGGTGCTATCATGAATTGGAGCTGCACTCCGCGGCTGTCACATATATTCTGTAATTTCTGCATAAGGCTCAGCTTGTCCTTCATCTGCTGTTCACTCATCAGATTACTTCCGCAATAATACGCTATGCTATTGTCATAATTGCAGAACATCCAGTCATCACGCCCAAATATGGTTCCGTTCATCTCTCGCGCCGGGAAATACGGAAGCTTATCTGAACTATCAGCACTTCCATTATTTTCAGAGGTGCCGCCGGATTCATTCGCACCACCGTCATTACTTGACATCTCTCCGGATTCATTTTTCCCATTACCCGGCTTCTGTCCGCTGTTAATATCATCCAGCGTTTCTCCGTCCGCATTGCCATTCCCGGAATCTCCAGATACACCAGACGAATATTCACTGTCTATGCCTCCGGAAATACTGCCATTTCCGTCGGATGTACTGTTTTCTCCATTTCCTACACCAGAATTTCCGCCGTTTTTATCATCCGCATTATTATCTTCAATGTTATCTTTTATAGCACCGTTTTCTCCGGCATTATCTCCTTGTGCATACCGCGTGCTATTTTCCGTATCGGTCTGACCTTCATTTGACCCTTCATTTCCGTTTACATCCGGCTTTGTGGCTGTATGCGTCATATCAGCAAGCGCAACAAGAACGGGCTGTACATTCATGGTGTATGCCCGTTCAAGCTTGGAATTGATTCGTCTGTTGATTGTTATAAGCGCACTGCGGTATGGTGCATGGTCATTGTAGTAAGCCTCAAGCTCCGATGTTATGCTGCCAATGTCCGCATCATCAGGAAAAGCTGCAAGCTCCCTGTTCTCCCCCAGGTCATAGTCAAGCCTTTCCATTACCCGGGAATTATCGCCGCATACCAGCTTCAAAACAGTCCACGATACCTGCGGCAGAATGAGCACACAGAGAAACAAGGCAATGGAAATGCGCCTTATAATCTTTCTGCCCTTATTTCCTGAACCTCTTCCCTTCTCCATGTGACTCTCCTTATATACTTAATTATTTATCAGGCTTCGGACATCAAAACATGCTATATATACCTAGCCAAAAGCAGCACGGATGCTGCTTTAGAAGCAATGCATACAAGGATGTATGCCGGCTTCGGTGGCGGACGCAGGAAACCTTTATCAGAGTTCTAAGAACATCCTGCTTCGGACAATGTAGCTGATATACATAAATATAATACGTTATCCACTCATAGATTAAATTGGCATGTTTTTCCACCCGAACCTTATTATGAAATTGCAAATATCACTGGTGATAGGTCTCAAGGAAATCTCCAAGTTTTCCGAATGCCTCCTCAAGCACTTCCACCCTAGGAAGATATACAATACGGAAATGGTCAGGCTCTTTCCAGTTGAAGCCCCCGCCATGGACTATGAGCACTCTCTTCTCCTTGAGGAAATCATACGCAAACTGCTCATCATTCTTGATATTGAACTTTTTAATATCAATCTTAGGAAATGAGTAGAATGCAGCCTTAGGCTTGACAACACTAAGTCCCGGAATGTCATTTACCGCCTTGTACATATACTCTCTCTGCTCATAGATACGTCCGCCCGGAACAATGTAGTTCTTAACACTCTGATATCCGCCAAGTGCTGTCTGGACAATCGACTGTGCCGGAACATTAGAGCAAAGACGCATGTTTGAAAGCATATTTATACCCTCAATGTAATC
>ENA-UEOJ01002716-UEOJ01002716.1-human-gut-metagenome-genome-assembly--contig:-NODE-2716-length-9970-cov-4.594663_pt1 | contig 9970 bp, 8 predicted proteins | sample MGYA00242885_ERZ507886 | MGnify/ENA primary metagenome ERZ507886 (study PRJEB26167, sample SAMN06115505) | human gut metagenome | host: Homo sapiens | place: China:Anhui | collected 2015-08-07 | study... | reverse complement strand
CACTTTTCTTTTATTTTCTATGTATCAGCCCTGCTCTGCGAGGGTCTGGGCGATACGGAGGCCGGTGGGCGTGGCGGCGAGACCGCCCTGACCGGTCTCCCGGAGGTCGGGGGAGAGCAGGCTGCCCACGCGGCCCATGGCGTCGATGACCTCATCACAGGGGATGGCGTAGTCCACCCCGGCAAGGGCCATATTCGCACAGGAGACGGCATTCACTGCGCCAACGACATTCCGCTTGACGCAGGGAACTTCCACGAGGCCGGCCACGGGATCGCAGACGAGGCCCAGCAGGTTGCCCAGAGCCATTGCGGCGGCAGCGGCGCACTGCTCCGGCGCGCCGCCCTTGAGGTGGCAGAGAGCGGCGGCTGCCATCGCGCTGGCAGCGCCCACCTCGGCCTGACAGCCGCCCTCCGCGCCCGCGAGAGTGGCGCGGGCCGCGATGACCTGACCGAACCCGGCGGCGACATAGAGGGCGTCGCAAATGGACTCTTCGTCGGCCTCGCCGCTGCGGGCCAGCGGCAGCAGAACAGCAGGCAGGACGCCGCAGCTGCCCGCCGTGGGGGCAGCGACGATGCGCTTCATGCAGGCGTTGCACTCGGCGGTCTTGAGAGCTTCGGCCGTCACTGCGGCGAGGTAATCGCCGCCAAGGCTCTTTCCTTCTTTATGGGCCTGCTCCACCTTGGCTGCATCGCCGCCTGAAAGGCCGCTTCGGCTGCGCTGGGCCGGGTCATAGTCCCGGCTGGTGGCCTGCATCACCTGCCAGAGGTGGTGCATCATCTCCCGGCTGTGGGCCTCGGTGAGGCGGCTCTCGGCTAAATCGCTGCGGAGGATGGCCTCCGAAAGGGAAATATTCTGGCTGCGGGCAGCGGCCAGCATCTCTTCACAGGATAAAAACGACACTTCTCAGCCCTCCTCGCATTCTTCCGGCTCGTCGATGTTCAGGCAGGTAACTTTGCGGATGCCCGGCATCACGGCCATCTGCTGTTCCAGCACGTGGGGGATGTGGGAGTCGCATTCCAGCACCATAACGGCGTAGCCGCCCGTCGCGGCGCGGAACACCTGCATGGACGCGATGTTGATGCGGCGCTGGGCCAGCGACATAGTGACCTCGGCGATGCAGCCGGGGGTGTCCTCGTTATGGATGATAAGGGTGTTGCTGTCCCCGCCAAAGTCGGCAGGCACACCGTCGATTTCAGTCACGCGGATGCGTCCGCCGCCCACAGAGGCCGCCTTCAGGACGAGGATCCGGCCCGCCTTACTCTTTAAGGTAAGCACCGCCGTATTCGGGTGGGCGGCACGGAGCTCCACCGGATGGATGGTGAACTTCATGCCGGCCTCCTCGGCTAGCGCGAAGCTGTCGGGCAGGCGGGGGTCGTCCGGGCGGAGGCCCAGCAGGCCCGCCACCAGCGCACGGTCGGTGCCGTGGCCCCGGCCTGTGGTGGCAAAGCTGCCGTAGAGCCCAATATCCGCCTCGGCGGGGACGTCGCCCAGCAGCTTCTGGGCCGTATATCCAATGCGGGCCGCACCCGCCGTATGGCTGGAGGAGGGGCCGATCATCACCGGCCCGAGAACGTCGAACAAACGCATGAGGTGTACACTTCCTTCCGTTTTGCAGCGCCCGGGAGCTCATTCGCTGACAAAAGAACAGATTTTCTTTCTTTTTATTATACCGCTTTTGAGCTTATTGTGCTATAATAACTTTATAATGCTTTGAATTTCGCCCTTTCAGGGGGCAGCACGGAGGGTAGAACCTATGAAACTGGTAAGCGTGGAAACTCCCGAAAAGAGTGTCTGCAAAATGACTTTCAGCGCTTCGGCTGAGGAGCTGGAAGCTGCGTCCAACGCCGTGTATGAGCGCACCCGCGCAACGTACACCATCAAGGGCTTTGCCAAGGGTGAGGCTGACCGCGCCCAGATCGAGGCCGACCGCGGCGAGCACACCTTCTGGTATGACGCCATCAACGACCTGATGGACAAGGACGTCCCGGCGCTGTACGACGCAGCGATGGCAGAACACGGCTTCCACGCAGTGGACGAGCCGGTGTACGATCTGGTCAGCGTGAAGAAGGATGAGGGCTTCGTGGCCACCGCCACCACCGCCCTGCAGCCCGAGCTGAAGCTGACCCAGACCACCGGCTTCAAGGCCGAGTGCGTCACTCCGGAAGTCACCGACAAGGAGATCGACGCCGTGCTGGAGCGCCGCCGTGCCGTCTCTGCCGAGCTGGTGCCCCACAAGGGTCCTGCCGTCAAGGGCAACATCGTCCACATCGACTACGAGGGCCTGCTGGAGGGCAAGCCGTTCAACGGCGGCACCGCCCAGAACCAGACTCTGCAGCTGGGCAGCGGCCGGATGATCCCCGGCTTCGAGGAGGGCATCCTCGGCCACAAGGGCGGCGAGGAGTTCGACATCTTCGTCACCTTCCCGGCACGCTACCACGTCAAGGACCTGGCCGGCAAGCCTGTGGTCTTCAAAATCAAGCTGCACGACGTCTGTGTCCGCCAGCTGCCCGCACTGAACAGCGATTTTGCCAAGAAGGCTGCCAATGTGGACACCATGGACGAGTTCCGCGCCCAGATCCGTCAGCAGCTCCACGACGGCAAGCACGCCAGCGCCCTCAACCGCGCCAAGGACGCCATCCTCACCCAGCTGGCCTCCGCCGCTGAGGGCGAGCTGCCCAGCGTCCTCGTGGAGACGGCCTACCAGCAGGAGATGGAGCGGTTCCAGCAGCAGCTGCAGATGCAGCGCCTGAGCCTCGACCGTTATCTCAGTCAGGTCCACCAGACCCGCGAGAGCTTCACCGCCGCCGTCCGCGCCGTGGCCGAGAAGAACACCCGCGCCCGGATGGCCCTGCTGCAGGTGGCCCAGAGCGAGGGCCTCCTGTCCACCGAGGAGGAGATCGACAAGACCCTCTCCGAGCGTGCCGAGCGCACCAAAAAGACCCTCGAGGAGATCAAGGCTGCCACCAACGTGGAGGCCATGCGCCGCAACGAGGGCATCCGCCGCGCTGCCGATTACGTCATCGAGCACTCCACCATTGAGGAAAAATAATTTTTCTGCCCTTTGCGCCTGCACCGCCGTGCAGGCGTTTTTTGTTGTTCATTTTTTGGCTCTTGACTTTTTCCCCAAGCTGCGGTATTTTTAAGGTGAAAAAGTTTGTCCGGGCACAGCCGGGTCCCGGGCAGATAACATAAAAATTTTGCGGGGCGATCCCCCTCATCCGGTCTTCTCTTTGCGACAGGAGGTTTTCCTTATGAAAAAGTTTCTTCTCGCTCTTTTGACAGCCGCCACAGCGGCGGCGCTGCTCTGCGGCGCTGCAGCTGTGTCCACCTACAGCGTCGGCTATGACGCACCGGCCGGCATCATCACCATCGTGGTGCAGGACAGCAGCGCCGCCGTCGTGCTGCAGGCCGCAGACACCGACCACATCCACGCCGACTACACCTACACCTCGAGCTATGCGTTCGAAAGCTCCAAGCTCTACGACTTCTCGGTGGCGGGCAGCACCCTCACCGTGACCAAGACCCGGGAGCCGAACGCCTCCCTTACCATCAAGAGCACCGACACCCGCGCCTGCACCCTGACGCTTCAGGTGCCCCGCCAGACGCTGGCCAGCCTCACCGTCAGCACGACGAACGACAACATCACGCTGGACGGCGTTTCGGCCCAGACGGCCGCTCTGACCACCGATAATGGCCGCATCGAGGTGACGAACTTCAACGGCACCTCCCTGAGCGGCACCACCCGCAACGGCAAGATCACCCTGAGCGGCGTCACCTCCCAGAACGTGGCCGCCACCATCCAGAACAGCGGCACCCTCAAGCTGGAGAACATCTCCGCCAATGTCTGCGACGCCAAGGTCCAGAACGGCAGCATCACCGGCTCGGTGGTAGGTGACAGCAGCGCTTACGGCTTTGACCTCACCGCCGGAGGCGGCAGGATCCGGGTCTCCGACTCCAACGACCGCAATTTCCTTCTCAGCGGCAAGGACGCTCTGCAGCAGAATGCCGGCGCGCCCCAGAAGCTGAGCCTCGCCACCCAGAACGGCGACGTGGATGTGGAATTTGTCCGTTAAATCGACTGAAAAATGCCTGTGCAGCAGATGCCGCACAGGCATTTCTTTTTTACCCGGCAAGGGCGTTGAAGCCCATGACCACCACGCCGAGGATAAAATGCTCATGTATCTCTCTCCAAAATTGCATCCAGATTTTTGTTCATAATGTCCATCGTCTCGCAGAAGGCTTTCCGCTGGGCCTCGGTGGTATTCTCGAGCAGCTTCTGGCCGAACTCCTCCTGCAAAGCGCGGCCCCGCACAATGATGGGCTGTGCCTTTTCGGTGCAGCGCAGCAGGGTGCGGCGGCGGTCAGCAGGGTCGGCCTCGCGGACAAGATAGCCCTCCTGCACCAGACGGTCTACGTTCACCGAGACGAGGTTAGCCTTCAGCTTCCGCATCTCCACCACGTCGCTGGCGGTCTGGTAGCCGGGGTTGTTGGCGAGGAACATCAGGATGTCAAAAGCCGTCTGGGGCAGATGGAGCTTCTGGCACAGGGGCTTGCAGAGGGCGGCGTAAGCCGCCGAGATCTTCCGCCCGAATTCGATGCCCGGGGTGTTCATGGGGTACCTCCTTGTGATTCAAAATTGTATCATTCAAATTTGAAGTGATGATAGCACAGCGCCGCCGGAATGTCAAGAAAAAAGGAGCGGCCCGCGCAAGGCCGCTCCCTGTTTCCGTTTTCTTTACAGCATCATGATGAGCCGCGTGCCGAAGGCCGCCAGCCATGCTACGATGCACTGATTTGCCACCATGATAAGCGCCCACTTGCCGCCCAGCTCCCGCTTGACCGAGGCCACCGCCGCGATGCAGGGCGTATAGAGCAGGCAGAACACCAGCAGGGGTGCAGCCGCCGCCGGGGACAGCGCGGCGGCAAAGGCCGCAGAGGAGCCATAGAGGATGGTGAGGGTCGAAACGACGCTCTCCTTGGCCATAAAGCCGGTGATCAGGGCCGTAGACACCCGCCAGTCGGCAAAGCCCAGTGGCGCAAACAGCGGCGCGATACCGCTGGCCAGCCATGCAAGGATGCTCTGCTGCGGGTCAGCGGTGAGGCTGAGCCGCAGGTCGAAGCTCTGCAGGAACCAGATGATGATGGTCGCCGCAAAGATGACCGTAAAGGCGCGCTGGAGGAAATCACGGGCCTTTTCCCAGAGCAGCTGGACCACATTCTTGAGGCCGGGCAGGCGGTAGTTGGGCAGCTCCATCACAAAGGGGACGGCCTCGCCCTTAAAGACAGTGCTCTTCAGCAGGATGGCCATCAGAATGCCCACCGCAATGCCGAGGAAATAGAGGCTGACCATCACCAGAGCCGCGTGCTCCGGGAAGAAGGCCGCCGCAAACAGACTGTAGATGGGCAGCTTGGCCGAGCAGCTCATAAAGGGGGTGAGCAGGATGGTCATTTTGCGGTCGCGCTCCGAGGGCAGGGTGCGGCTGGCCATGACGCCGGGGACGGTGCAGCCGAAGCCGATGAGCATCGGCACGATGCTGCGCCCCGAGAGGCCGATGCGCCGGAGAAGCTTATCCATCACGAATGCCACGCGGGCCATGTATCCGGTATCCTCCAGCAGAGAGAGGAAGAAGAACAGGGTCACGATGATGGGCAGGAAGCTCAACACACTGCCCACACCGGTGAAGATACCGTCGATGACCAGCGAGTGGACGGCTGCGTTGACGTTCCACGCCGTGAGGGTGGAGTCCATCGCAACGGTCAAGGCATCAATGCCCGCTTCCAGCAGGTTCTGGAGCGCCAGACCAATGACGCCGAAGGTGAGGTAGAACACCAGCGCCATGATGCCCACAAAGGCCGGGATAGCGGTATAGCGGCCCGTGAGGAACTGGTCGATCCGGGCCGAGCGGAGCTGCTCCTTGCTCTGGCGGGGCTTCACGACGGTCTGCTCCACCAGCTGGTGGATGAAGTGGAACCGCATATCTGCGATGGCGGCGGCGCGGTCCAGACCCCGCTCCTGCTCCATCTGGACGATGATGTGCTCGATCATCTCTTTTTCGTTCTGGTCGAGCTTCAGGGCCGCTTCGATGCGCTGGTCGCCCTCCACGAGCTTTGTGGCCGCAAAGCGCACCGGGATGCCTGCGGCTTTGGCGTGATCCTCGATCAGGTGGATGATGCCGTGGATGCAGCGGTGGACTGCGCCGCCGTGATCCTCCTCGCCGCAGAAATCCATCCGGCCCGGCCGCTCCTGATACTTTGCGACGTGGAGCGCGTGATCCACCAGCTCGTCCACGCCCTCGTTCTTTGCCGCAGAGATGGGCACGACCGGGATGCCCAGCATGGCCTCCATCTTATTGATGCGGACGGTGCCACCGTTGCCGCGCATCTCGTCCATCATGTTCAGCGCCAGCACCATCGGCGTATCCAGCTCCATGAGCTGCATGGTGAGATACAGATTCCGCTCGATATTGGTGGCGTCCACGATATTGATGATGCCCGTGGGCTTCTCACCGATGATGAACTGCCGGGTCACGATCTCCTCGCTGGTATAGGGCGACATGGAGTAGATGCCGGGCAGGTCTGTGACCTCCGTATCCGGGTTGTTCCGGATCGCACCGCTCTTGCGGTCCACCGTCACGCCCGGGAAATTGCCGACGTGCTGGTTGGAGCCGGTGAGCTGGTTGAAGAGGGTCGTCTTGCCGCAGTTCTGGTTGCCCGCCAGCGCAAAGGTAAGGGTCGTGCCGTCGGGCAGAGGGTTCTCGCCCTTTTTGGTGTGGTAGCGTCCGCCTTCGCCGAGGCCCGGGTGCTCCACCGGCTTTTCACTTTCTGCCGCTGCCTTTTTCGCCGCCGGGGCTTTGGCCAGAGTGACCCCGATGCGGGCGGCATCGTCCAGCCGGAGGGTCAGCTCGTAGCCGTGGATGCTCAGCTCCATCGGGTCGCCCATCGGGGCAAATTTGACCAGCGTGACCTCCTCACCGGGGATCAGCCCCATATCCAGAAAATGCTGCCGCAGAGCGCCTTCGCCGCCCACGGTCCCGACCACGGCAGTCTCGCCGATGTTCAAATCTTTCAACGTCATATGGAATGTTCCTCTCGAGCGCGTTTGTTAGTTTGCGTTAACAACAGTAATATAGGCTAACTTTCCGGCGTTGTCAAGAGCAACGAGGCTGTTCTGAACTGCTCTCTGAAAAAAAATCATGTCGCCTTCCTCGAATATCCGAAAAAGTGCAAAAAATAAGAGCCTGTACCCGGGAAGTACCCGCCGTACAGGCTCTTATCGTTTTTTATTCAGTTCGCGGTGTGGTAGCCGTCAGGGTTCTTCTTCTGCCAGTTCCAGCTGTCGGCGCACATCTCCTCGATGCCGTACTCAGCCACCCAGCCCAGCTCGTTCTTGGCCTTGGTGGGGTCGGCGTAGCACTCGGCGATATCGCCGGGGCGGCGGGGATCGATAACGTAGGGGATCTCCTTGCCGCAGGCCTTGGAGAAGGCATGGATGACATCCAGCACGCTGTAACCCTTGCCGGTGCCCAGATTGCAGATGAAGAGGCCGCAGCCGGTCTCCAGCTTGCGGATGGCGCACACATGGCCCCGGGCCAGATCCACAACATGGATGTAGTCACGCACACCGGTGCCGTCCGGGGTGGGGTAGTCGTTGCCAAAGACGTGCACCTTTTCCAGCTTGCCCACAGCCACCTTGGCAATGTAGGGCATCAGGTTGTTGGGGATGCCGTTGGGGTCCTCGCCGATCAGGCCGCTCTTGTGGGCGCCGATGGGGTTGAAGTAGCGCAGCAGCGCCACATTCAGGCTGGGGTCAGCCTTGCAGACGTCCTGCAGGATGCGCTCGGTAAAGGCCTTGGTGGTGCCGTAGGGGTTGGTGGTAGCACCCACAGGGAAGTCCTCGGTGATGGGCACACTGGCGGGGTCGCCGTAGACGGTAGCGGAGGAGCTGAACACGAAGTTATGGCAATCATGATGGCGCATCACGTCCAGAATGACCAGCGTGCAGTTGAGGTTATTGTAGTAGTACTCGATGGGCTTGGACACGCTCTCGCCCACAGCCTTGTAGGCTGCAAACTGGATGACGGCGGTGATGTCCGGGCACTCGGAGAAGATCTTCTCCACATCCTCGCGGCGGGTCATGTCTGCCTTGTAGAAGCGGAAATCCTTGCCGGTGATCTGCTTGACCCGGTCCAGAACCACAGGAGAAGCATTATAATAGTTATCTGCCACCACGATATCGTAGCCAGCGTTCAACAGCTCAATGCAGGTGTGGCTGCCGATGTAGCCGGCACCGCCGGAAACCAAAATTGCCATAGCCGAGTACCTCTCTCATATCGTATTATTACTTTTATCTCTTTGCGCCGGGCGCTGCCCGGTCTGCTTAAAGCATACCGCTTTTTGCCGCCGACTGCAAGGGGCGCTTTCTTTATTCAGATATATTTTTGTTGCATCTTCGCGCATTGCACTTTTGATTGACAGAGATTTTTCGCACTTTTCACATGGAGAGAATGCGCTGTTTGTGCAAAACATAGAAATGGAGAGGGAAACTCCCTCAGTCGCATCCTCCCACCATGCAAAAACGTCTGCCGAAGCAGACGTTTTTGCATGGTGTATCATTTTTAAAGCTTTCCGCACTGCTTGCCGGTGAAGAACCGCAGGGTGGTGGTGGCGCGGAACACCTTGCCTGCCCGCAGCACCGTGGAGGGGAACTCCGGGTGAGAGGGGCTGCACGGATAGTGCTGGGTCTCCAAGGCAAAACCGCCGTACTTCCGCATGGGCTCGCCGCCCTTGCCCGGGGCGGGGCATTCCTGCAAAAAGTTGCCGGTGTACAGCTGGATGCCCGGCTGGGTGGTGTACAGCTTCATGCTGATGCCGGTCTTTTCGCTGGTAGCCCATGCGCAGATGCTCTGGCTGGAGCCGCGTGCGCGGTCGATGACATAGCAGTGGTCGTAGCCGCCGCCCACCATGGTGGTCTGGGAGAAGCCGGTGTCGATCTCCTTGCCGATGGTCTTACCGGCAGTAAAGTCCATGGGGGTGTTTGCCACGGGCAGGATGTTGCCGGTGGGGCAGGTAGTATTGTTGCCCTCCAGATAGCGGGAGGCGTAGATGCGCAGCTTCTGGTTCAGCACATCACCGCCGCCGTCCAGATTGAAGTAGCTGTGGTTGGTCAGGTTTACGATCGTGTCAGCGTCCGAGGACACACGGTAGTCCATGCGGAAGGTGTTGTCGTCAGTGAGGGTATAGCGCACCGCGATCTTCAGGGTGCCGGGAAAGCCGTCCTCGCCGTCAGGGCTTACAGCCTCCATCAGCAGGGTGTCGCCGAAGTACTTCACCTCATAGATTTTCCGGGAAAAACAGCCGTGCAGATGGTGCTCGCCGCAATTTTTTTCCAGCTGATAGGTCTTGCCGCCCAAGGTAAAGACGGCGTTCTCGATGCGGTTGGCGTAGCGCCCCACAAAAGCACCGCAGCAGGTGCTGCCGGACGAGGTGAAGTCGTTTTCGTAATCTGCCATGGTGTCGTGACCCAGCACCACATCCACCGGGCCGTTCTTGGCCGGGACGATGATATTTTTGATCACGCAGCCGTAATCCAGCACACTGACGGACATACCGCCGGGGTTCGAGAGGATATACTCGGTAACATTAGCACCCTCTTTGGTCACACCGAAGGGCTTGGAACGGATCTGTGCCATTGGGCCTCGCCTCCTAAAGCTTTTTTCGGAAATGCAAAAGGGGCAGACTGCCCCCTTTTGCATCTTGTCTGTATTTATGATTATATCACAGTTTTACAGTTTTGTGTTGGAATCCTTTTAGAATTACCATCCAATTTTTGCGGCGATTTTTTGTTAGAATCATCGAAAGTGCCTACAATGGAGCTTTCGGGTACGGGGAAGTCCCTCGGCAAGCGCCCGCCCTCTCAGGCGCTCCCGCGCCAGCTCCCCCAAAGGGGGAGCCAAGCCATAAAGTTCATCAC
>ENA-UEOJ01002701-UEOJ01002701.1-human-gut-metagenome-genome-assembly--contig:-NODE-2701-length-10012-cov-6.965778_pt1 | contig 10012 bp, 11 predicted proteins | sample MGYA00242885_ERZ507886 | MGnify/ENA primary metagenome ERZ507886 (study PRJEB26167, sample SAMN06115505) | human gut metagenome | host: Homo sapiens | place: China:Anhui | collected 2015-08-07... | reverse complement strand
TAACAAAGCCCGGGCTTGTGAAAGTCTGGGCTTTGTGCATAAAAAAAGGTTGTGCCAGCGTTTTGACACAACCTCTTATAATATTCCAAATGCATATCGGATATGCTTGTTCTTTTTTGTAAGTAAATAGATTATTGTATTTTTCCCATTTTATTATTTTATAATAATTTCTTTGCATAATCAACAGGAATAAAAGCTATTACTTTAAACTTTACTTGATTGTTTAATTTAGGTTAGAATGCTTAAGGGCTATGTGAGAGCCACTTTAGTAATCTTCAATAATTATATTATCAAATATATCTTTTTTAATGGTTTTCTTATTACCTTTATCATCCTCGATAACAGTATTTCCCAAAATGTCTTTCTTGACAGTTTTCTTTTTTTGGGGTTGACTTCAATATATTCATGAGAGTTATTTGCGCCAGAGCCCTTTATTATTTGAGGAGCTATAATAAATTGGGCTGCAATTAAGATTAATAAGATTTTTTTTATAACGTGTTGTTTTGGTTTATGACAAAAGTAGTATGGGAATATACAAAATAAGTAAAATTCATAATTTATGATATGAAAAAGCCTATATTGATTAGGAAGAAGGGTAACACTTCTGTTTTTTATAATGTTGAATGGCAATAAGGGATATGAGTATTTTCTTAAGATTTGGCTGATAGAGAATTGCTCAAGCTTCCATTTCTGTACTAAAATGAATAAAATATTTTAGTCTCATACTCTCACTGTTTTTGTGTAATTGCCAAATAATTAATCTGTTATAGGATGAGAGATACTTTTTACAGAGGTATCTCTCATCCTTTTCTCACTGGAATTGCTCTATTTTAGCCTGTCTCTCATGCTGTTTTTGGGCATCTCTCATCCTATAATACAACTATTTCCCATAATGTCCTGGACACGGCACATAAATCGGTTGTGTACGAATCCCGATATTCTGCAAAGAACCTTCTTCTTTCAACCTGCGAATATGGCGTGCGGCCATGCTGTGTGTGAATTGACAAAGTGACTGCATATCAGAGCGGGTCAGAACCGTATGCGTAGAGAAGTACCCAGCTAGTTTCTTGTCTATTTCTTCTTGGGAGAGGGTAGCCGAGTGAGGTTTATATTTTGAGCGTTGTGCATGCATACCTACAAGCTCACTTTTTAAATCTTTGTCCGCCAGAAAACTGACCGATTTAAACTTCACTTTGTCGGCGTGTGCGGCCATGGAATGTATCGGCTCTGTTGCTTGTAATGTGATCTGAAAATAACCGACCCCGTCAAGGTGTACTCTTTGCCCTTCGCGAAGGTGGTTGCCCATGCACCGACTGAGTTCCATTAACATTGCTTCCACTTCGGCTTTGCCAAAGGTAGTTGCCGAATGAATCTCGGCTGCCAGTCTGCGGGTAGTCACGTGTTGAAAATTCACGACTCTGGGGTGATAATTAGTTTCCTCTTCTTCTCCTTGAACAGGATTCTTATAAAATTCGAATTGTACTGCCATCTTAATTGTTGTTTATCTATTGTTTATATATGCTGTTACTTATCTCTCCGGCATTTAACGCCTTTATCCGCGTGTCATCTTGCTGACATCTTCATCGTTCTACCCGGGTGATCCGATCATTGCACCTTTGAGAACATATCTGTGTATCTGGGTGAACATGTCGGTTCACCTGGGTAAGGCGATGAATAACGTCTATCAAAGATACGACAATAATAGTTGTAAAACAAGCAATTATAGGATTGTTTGCATGATAATGAATGGCAAAATATATGCGCCTTCAGGTGCTTCTTGAAAGAGAATATGCTTAGGGCTGAGATTAAATAATGAAAGTTGGAAAGCAGAATGAGAGATGCCCCAAAATAGCATGAGAGATAGGTTAAAATAGGGCGATTCCAGTGAGAAAAGAATGAGAGATACCTCTGTGAAATTTATCTCTCATTCTATAATACATTAACTACTTGGCAATTGCGTAAAAGTAATGAGACCGTGAGACTAAATTTTTTTTCTTTTAGTAGAAGAGGAGAGGAGGCAGAGATGAAACTTGTGATCAGAAACTTGTTTACATAGAATGTTTACAGTACTTTTGTGCAAAATATATAATGCCCTACACACAAGCAGGACAAACAGCTAAAGAAAAATGAGAATAACACAAGTGAGAGACGATGGCAAAGTCAATACGATGCGTACGTTGAAGATTGAGCGGCTCGTAGAGCAGATGAAAAAGGAAACTAAAGCACAGCCGGTCTCTAATATGAGAGAAGTCCTGCCTTATATGCTTCCCGGTGATAAAAATGATTATATAGAAAAAGTACCGAAGATACTTCCGGCTGCTGTTTTTGTCAGGGAAAACGGAGTGATGGCAATGTCTGAATATAATGGAATCGTTATGCTTCAGGTCAACGGATTGTCCGGACATATGGAAGCTGATGAGGTGAAGGAGCGTGTGAAGGAATTGCCGCAAACTTATCTTGCTTTTATTGGTTCTTCCGGAAAGTCTGTAAAAATATGGGTTCGTTTTACGTATCCCGATAATCGTCTGCCTGATAATCGCGAACAGGCGGAAGTCTTTCATGCGCATGCTTATCGTCTGGCTGTGAAATATTATCAGCCCCAACTTCCGTTTGACATCGAACTGAGAGAACCTTCGCTGGAACAGTATTGCCGTCTGACTTTCGATCCGGAATTGTATTTCAATCCCGAAGCGATGCCTGTTTACCTGAAGCAACCCGCCTCTCTGCCGGGGGAAACTACCTATCGGGAACAGGTACAGGCGGAAGTTTCTCCTTTACAGCGGCTTGTGCCGGGATATGATAGTTACGAAGCGCTTTCTGTTCTTTTTGAGGCGGCATTTGCCCGGGCATTGGATGAACAAAAGGGATACCGTCCGGGCGATGATATACACTCATTGCTTATTTGCCTGGCTGAGCAGTGTTTTCGTGCCGGCATTCCACAGGAAGATACCGTGCGATGGGCGCGTGGTCATTACCGTTTGCCGAAAGATGAATTTTTGATTCGTGAGACAGTGAAAAACGTGTATAATACGTGCGGGGGATTTGCCGATAAAAGTAGTTTGTTGCCGGAGCAATTGTTCGTCATGCAGACGGATGAGTTTATGAAACGCCGCTATGAGTTTCGGTTCAACCAGCTGACTTCGTGCGTGGAGTATCGTGAACGGAACAGTTTCAACTTTTATTTTCGTCCGATAGATAAGCGGGTGATGGCAAGTATTACGATGAATGCTATGTATGAGGGCATCAAACTTTGGGATAAGGATGTAGTTCGATATCTGAATTCCGATCATGTTCCCGTTTATCACCCTGTCGAGGAGTTTCTTTATGATCTTCCCCGCTGGGATGGTAAAGACCATATCCGTGACTTGGCCGAAAGAGTTCCCTGTGATAATCCTCATTGGGGACAACTGTTTCGTCGTTGGTTTCTCAGTACAGTGGCGCATTGGCGTGGAGTTGATAAAAATCATGCGAACAGTACTTCACCTATTTTAATTGGTCCGCAGGCATATCGTAAGTCCACCTTTTGCCGTCTGATTCTGCCTCCGTGTTTGCAGGCGTATTATACGGACAGCATTGACTTTGGCCGTAAAAGGGATGCCGAATTGTATCTGAATCGTTTTCTTCTCATTAATATGGATGAGTTTGATCAGATAGGAGTCAACCAACAGTCATTCCTTAAACATATTCTGCAAAAACCGGTTGTTAATACCCGCCGTCCGAATGCGTCAGCTGTGGAATCACTCCGCCGATATGCTTCTTTTATCGGAACGAGTAATCATAAAGACTTGCTGACAGACACTTCCGGCAGTCGCCGTTTTATCGGTGTCGAAGTGACGGGAGTGATTGATGTGGTGCGCCCCATTGATTATGAGCAGCTTTATGCACAAGCAATGACGGCACTTTATAAAAATGAACGATATTGGTTTGATGCAGAAGAGGAAGCTATTATGACGGAATCTAATCAGGAGTTTGAGCAATCTCCTGCAATTGAGCAATTGTTTCAGGTGTATTATCGGGCGGCAGGCGACGAAGAGGAAGGGGAGTGGCTGCTCGCTGCAGACTTGTTACAACGAATACAGAAGGCTAGTAAAATGAAGTTTTCACCTCGGCAAGTATCTTATTTTGGGCGTATTTTGCAGAAGTTGGGAGTGAAGTCGTACCGGAGATCTCATGGGGTTTATTATCATGTGGTGCCCATGCACTCTGATAATGAATAGTATTTGTGTGGAATGGGCTAATCATTGGTCAAGAAGGCGTCTATTGTATAATTCGTATTAATTATTGAAAGAAACCTTCAACTGTTAGACAGTTTTATTGTATCTTTGCAGCCTTAACTTATTTTATTTCAAATAATGAAGGAATTTTTGCAACTGATGCGACGCTTTGTGTCGCCTTATAAGAAGTATATCGGATGGGCTATTTTGCTGAATATCTTGTCAGCTGTATTCAATGTGTTTTCATTTACTTTGTTAATCCCGATTCTGGATATTCTGTTTAAAACAGGAGAAAACAATAAGGTATATGAGTACATGGAATGGGGAACTGCCGGTTTTAAAGATGTTGCAATAAACAATTTCTATTATTATGTTTCGCAGATGATTCAGGATAATGGTCCTACTACAGCTTTGATTTTTCTGGGACTGTTTCTGGCTTTGATGACTTTGTTTAAAACTTCCTGTTATTTTGCATCTTCAGCCGTAATGATTCCGTTGCGTACAGGAGTTGTCAGGGATATCCGTATTATGGTATATGCGAAGGTGATGCGTTTGCCGATGGGCTTTTTCTCAGAGGAGAGAAAAGGAGATATTATAGCTCGTATGAGTGGTGATGTGGGAGAGGTAGAGAACTCTATTACCAGTTCCTTGGATATGCTGATAAAGAGCCCTATCATGATTATATTGTATTTTATAACATTGATTGCTACCAGCTGGAAGTTAACTCTTTTCACTGTGCTGGTATTGCCGGCTATGGGTTGGCTGATGGGCAAGGTCGGAAGAAAACTAAAGCGCCAGTCATTGGAGGCACAAGGTAAGTGGAGCGATACAATGTCTCAACTGGAAGAGACATTGGGTGGTTTGCGTATTATCAAAGCGTTTATAGCAGAGGACAGAATGATAAATCGTTTTACGAGGTGCAGTAATGAGCTTCGTGATGCGGTCAACAGAGTGGCTATGCGGCAAGCCTTGGCTCACCCGATGAGTGAATTCTTGGGAACAATCCTGATTGTATCTGTGTTATGGTTTGGTGGCGCTTTGATTTTGGGACATAATTCTTCATTGACTGCACCGACGTTTATATTTTACATGGTTATTTTGTATAGCGTGATAAATCCGTTGAAGGACTTTGCCAAGGCTGGTTACAATATTCCGAAAGGGCTTGCTTCTATGGAACGTGTAGACAAAATCTTAAAGGCTGAGAACAACATTAAGGAAATTCCTAATCCGAAGCCATTGACTGGAATGAATGATCGGATTGAGTTTAAAGATATAAGCTTTAGCTATGATGGTAAAAGAGAGGTGTTGAAGCATGTGAATCTGACAGTGCCAAAGGGTAAGACTGTGGCCCTGGTGGGACAGTCAGGCTCAGGAAAATCAACGCTTGTCGACTTGTTGCCACGTTATCATGATGTGCAGGAAGGAGATATCACCATCGATGGTACAAGTATTAAAGATGTGCGTATTGCCGATTTACGAAGTTTGATCGGTAATGTGAATCAAGAAGCCATTCTTTTTAATGATACATTTTTCAATAATATTGCTTTTGGCGTAGAAAATGCAACTATGGAGCAGGTTATAGAAGCTGCTAAGATTGCCAATGCCCATGATTTTATTATGGAAAAGCCGGAAGGATATAATACGAATATTGGTGACCGTGGCGGCAAACTTTCCGGTGGTCAGAGACAACGTGTTAGTATCGCCCGTGCTATTCTGAAGAATCCTCCCATTCTGATTCTGGATGAGGCTACTTCTGCATTGGATACTGAATCTGAACGTTTGGTGCAGGAGGCGCTGGAGAGACTGATGAAGACGCGTACCACGATTGCGATCGCCCACCGTCTTTCTACGATCAAAAATGCCGATGAGATTTGCGTGCTTTATGAAGGGGAAATTGTAGAGCGCGGACGTCATGAGGAATTATTGGAATTAAATGGTTATTATAAAAGGCTGAACGATATGCAAGCATTATAGAAGTTGTGGCTGCAAAATTGCAGTATTTCACAATAGACAAACATAAACTAGACTTTATTCGTAATGATTTTACTAAGTTTTGACATTGAGGAATTCGATGTACCCAGGGAACATCAGGTGGATATATCAATGGAAGAGCAAATCAAGGTTTCTGTAGAGGGAACTAACAGAATCTTGGACTGCTTGAAGCGGAATCAAGTGAAAGCTACTTTTTTCTGTACGGCGAACTTTGCTCTTCATGCTCCTGATATAATAAAGCGTATTCAAGCGGAAGGGCATGAGATTGCTTCTCATGGCTTCTATCACTGGACCTTTAAAGTGGAGGATTTAAAGACATCAAAAGATCAGTTAGAGGAAATTATCGGAACCAAAGTGTATGGCTATCGACAGGCACGAATGATGCCGGTGTCTGAAAAGGCTATTCATGATGCTGGATATGTGTATAATTCTTCTTTAAATCCGACATTTATTCCGGGGAGGTATATGCGGCTTTCCACTCCCCGTACTCCTTTCATAAAAGATAGTGTAATCCAAATGCCGGCGTCAGTTACTCCTCTGCTACGCTTCCCTTTATTTTGGCTTTCATGTCATAATTTGCCCGCTGTTCACCACTACAACGGTGAAAAGGGGGCGTTTTGGCAAACGCAGCGGAAATTTTTTTGTTTTCCCTGTCTGCTCCCTACAACAATCCGGCGGTGTGGTTTGCCAAAGATTTTTGAAAATGGGCGCAAAAAAAGCAGTAAACCTTTTCAAGATTTACTGCTTATCTGCCGCTGTGATGGGCGGCGGTATTAAATTGTCAGCCGTTTTTCAAATGGAATTTATCTGCAATCGCTTTCTTTCTGCTTTCCAATTCCTTTTCTGTAATCTTCCATAATCCTAACGCAATGATCTGCTATCTTTTGCATTCCGAGTTCTTCAAAAAAGGCAATTTGTATTTTCATCAGTTCTTCACAAACAGTCAACTTCTGCTCATCCATATTGCTAATAGCAAGCCATGGGAACGCTTTATATTTCTTAGTGTCCCCAATGAGAAAATTGTACCCTATCAACTCATTTTCACGGAAAACGAAATAGAATTGTGGGCCTGAACCTGGAACTGACTTTTCCATAATTTGCTGCATTGTTTTCACGCCGCCGTATGCCGGAAAAAAACCTATTCGCTCAAGAGCATTTAATATGTCAATCCTTTTATCTGTGGGTATGTCTCTATAATTGATAATCTGTTCCATTTGCTCTACCCTCATTGAAGTTTAATTTGTCAGGCTCTAATTATACAACTTTTCTGTTTAGCGGTCAAAGCGGAACTTCAACAGGCTTTCTATCAGTTGCCTGACGATATGCTCCTGCATATCCGTGTTAATCTGTCCGTCCATTTTCGCACAAGAGCGGACATATCCCGCATAATGGGATAGGACGGCGGCAACAGCTTCCGGGTCGCCCTCGCTTGCCTTAACGATTGTCTCATAGGGAAGTAGCTGGCTCATAGGACAAACCCTCCAACTCTGCCCGTAGCCGCCGTAAAATCATCTGAATACGCCGCCCGGTTGTGTTGCCAGCCCGTCCATATCTCCGTCCAATCTCCCTATGCGTCAATCGTTGGAAGTAGTACAAGAAAATGATTTCCTGTTCCATCTGTGATAGTGCGGACAGGGCTGCGGCAAGCTCTGGACTTTCCAAAAGCACCATCTGACCACAGACGAAAAGCGGATAGCTGGTCATGCCGGATTGCTCCGCAAAGTATTTATCTGTGGTACTGAATGGATAGTGTTTTTCTTCTATCAGATATTCAAGCGAGATTTCCCGCTTGCGGCGGCTGCGTATGCTCCGGGCTGCGTCTATGGCAGCGTGGCGAATAACGGTCTTGCAAAAAACATCGTGTGTATGCTGGATATGTTCTTGATATTCTAACTCAGTCAAAGAAATCCCCCTTTCGGAATTATGAGAAAGGGCGGCAGCACATTTTGCTGTCGCCCCTTAGCTGCCTATCAGCAAAGACAGACGGGGCTGTCAACGGTGGGCGAAGCCCATTTACTTGCCGTTGACTGGCTCGGCTGGTTTTGCTATTTTTAGCGACTTCATTCATCTATGCTTATCGTTTCATCACTTATTGCTAGCGGGTTATTCTGGGTATTGCTGTTGAGGTCTGGAACGCTGAAAAAGACAGCAATAAAAATATTCACAAGAACGATTACTGCTAATATAATGGCAACAATTTTCCAGATACGACGTGAGCGGCGGTTCTTGATTGCCAGTTGCTCGTTTATTCTGGATAGTTGTTCGGCAACATCACTGGCGACATTTTCATTTTCAATTTTCGTACCCAGCAATTCACTGACAGATACCTCTAATATTTCAGCCAGACGAATAAGAGTATCAGCGTCGGGAACGGACAAATTTTTCTCCCATTTGGAGATAGTCTGTCTGACTACATGAAGTCTGGTTGCTAATTCTTCCTGTGAAAAGCCTTTCTGTTTTCTGAGAGTTTTTAGATTTCATAGAAACATGATGCGTTCCACTCCTTTGTCTTGGTAAATCAAAAATAGCATGATAGCTGCTATGCGGCAAGCAATGCAGATTAACATTAGCGCAACTGCCTATAAAATAAGCATAATTCCGCACAAATCACTTGAAAACGAATATTTCTTCAATCGGTGCTTCAACAACTCTTGAAATATCAATCGCCAGTTTAAGTGAGGGATTGTATTGTGCCTTTTCCAGCCGCATAATTGTTTCTCGCCGCACGCCTACCTGTGCCGCTAACTGCTCTTGTGTCAAATCCTTTAATAGCCTGTACTTTTTTAATCTACATTCAAAATCCGGCACGCTTATTCCTCGCTTTCATCAAACTGTTCATCGTTATCATAATGATATAGCAGATATTCGCTAAGGAATATTTCAAGTGCTATGGAGAGAGCTATAACAATAACAAGAGCAATTAAGGTATATTCAAGGTTATCCATGAGCTTTCCCTGTCCCAAAATGAGTATTGCAAGAAAAATAATGGACAGAGAAGTTTTGTTCGCTACACTTTGCGCTTTCATTTTGTTTTCTTTGTATCGTTCATCTATAAGAGTATTTGACATTTTTCCCTCATAGAAAAATCCGAAAAAGCCGAAAAACAGGAAAAACACAAAAGGAAAAATTGTCTTGTCAACGCTGTAAGTCCAAAATCCCAAAAATCCGGCAAATCCTAATAAACCTAAAAAACCCAGTTTTGGATTTATTGTTCTGGTGGATTGCAAGGTTAATTCCCTACGCCTGTTTGTTTTAATAGATTCCAAAAACAACACAACAATATTCACAATATACAAGGTAAGAAGTACGCCGGAAATAATCATAGGCAGGTCTTGCACTCTGAAAACATATTCAGATAAATCCATAGGCACAATAAACCTTGAATTGTTAAATGCTATCGTGTACCATGAAGATATTGCTACCAGCAGAGCGCATATCACGCCACTTTTCGAAATTTCGGATGGAAGAATTTCCCCATGCCATAGGATAAGTCAGGTTTTCTTTCATCTTCTGATAGAACAGCGGCATATCATTCTGCGTTTCATAACGCATAGAGACTGTTTCCACCTTTTCCTGAGCAGAAGCCGTCAGACTTATCCCGAACAACAATAAACAAATTACAGTATTCTTCATAAACCTATACCTAACAAACTTTACTTTTCAAGGTAACTAATTAATTTTATCATATTATCAATATAATCCCCAACAGAGATGCACAATTCTCCGGTGGTACACGGATAAGGTGATGTATCGTGCTCGTCCCCTACAAAGGTAGCTATATATTTCGTTTCCTCACTAGGTCCTGA
>ENA-UEOJ01002700-UEOJ01002700.1-human-gut-metagenome-genome-assembly--contig:-NODE-2700-length-10014-cov-3.930764_pt1 | contig 10014 bp, 6 predicted proteins | sample MGYA00242885_ERZ507886 | MGnify/ENA primary metagenome ERZ507886 (study PRJEB26167, sample SAMN06115505) | human gut metagenome | host: Homo sapiens | place: China:Anhui | collected 2015-08-07 | study... | reverse complement strand
GGAGCAAATTCGACTCTTACTCCATTATGATGGACAGGATGTCCATGAACTGTCTACGGGACAGGATATGTCAATACAGACAATACGGTTGCTTTATGAATTTCTGACGGGAACATTAGAAAACATGGAGTTACCGACAGACTTATTCATAGAACTCTTTCAAATGTTCAAACGATTGAAAGGGGATGTAATACCTTTACCGTCTCCGCAACGTATCAAAAACCGGAATGACCGTTGGGAAACAGGATTAGATGAAGAGGTACGGGAAGTGCGGGATGAGAATAAGGAGCGGATGTTGCATTTACTGATTCAAAAGATTGAAAACAGAAAGTCGAAACCTTCGGCACGTTTTCATTTTGAAGAAGGGATGAGTTATGAAGAGAAATACAGACTGGTGAGTGAATGGTGGAATGACTTTCGCTTTCATTTGGCAATGGCTGTTAAGAGTCCGGGAGAGTTGAACCGTTTTCTAGGAAATTCACTTTCGTCAGAAACAATGTATTTGCTTCATCGTGCCCGAAAGAAAAGGATGCCGTTTTTTGCCACTCCTTATTACCTGTCATTACTCAATGTTACGGGATATGGATATAACGATGAAGCGATCCGGAGCTATATTCTTTACTCGCCACGACTGGTAGAAACTTATGGAAATATCCGCGCATGGGAGAAAGAAGATATTGTAGAGGCGGAAAAACCGAATGCAGCAGGATGGCTATTACCGGATGGACATAATATTCATCGACGTTATCCGGAGGTTGCTATTCTTATTCCTGATACGATGGGAAGAGCGTGCGGAGGACTTTGCGCTTCTTGTCAACGGATGTATGATTTTCAGAGTGAACGGTTGAATTTTGAGTTTGAAACGTTACGACCGAAAGAGTCATGGGAACGCAAATTACGACGCTTGATGACTTATTTTGAAGAAGATACGCAATTGCGGGATATTCTTATCACCGGAGGAGATGCGCTGATGAGTCAGAATAAGACACTTCAACACATTCTGGATGCAGTATATCGAATGGCCGTACGCAAACAGAAAGCGAACCTTGACCGTCCGGAGGGTGAAAAATATGCAGAACTGCAACGGGTAAGGTTAGGTTCCCGTTTACCAGCCTATTTACCGATGCGCATTAATGACGAGTTAGTGGAGATATTGCGGGAATTCAAAGAAAAGGCTTCGTCAGCCGGTGTGAAACAGTTTATTATCCAGACCCATTTCCAGACCCCATTGGAGGTGACTCCGGAAGCTAAAGAGGCTATTCAGAAGATACTTTCCGCTGGATGGATCATCACGAACCAATTGGTGTACACAGTGGCAGCTTCGCGACGAGGACATACAACACGGCTCCGACAAGTGCTTAATTCATTGGGAGTGATGTGTTACTATACTTTTTCCGTGAAGGGCTTTAATGAAAATTATGCGGTGTTCGCACCCAACAGCCGTTCAATGCAGGAACAGCAGGAGGAAAAAATATATGGCAGAATGACACCGGAACAGGCAGAAGAATTATATAAGATATTGGAAACAAAGACGGGAGCAGAAAAAGATATGAAAGAAAAAGAAGAGGTTGCCAAACAGTTAAGGCGGTTCATGAGAAAACATCACTTACCTTTCCTTGCTACAGATCGCAGTGTACTGAATTTACCAGCCATCGGCAAAAGTATGACTTTCCAATTAGTGGGACTTACAGAAGAAGGGAAACGCATCCTATGTTTTGAACATGACGGAACGCGCCGCCACAGTCCGATTATTGACCGGATGGGACAAATTTATATTGTAGAGAACAAATCGTTGGCTGCTTATCTGCGCCAATTGGCTAAAATGGGAGAAGACCCGGAAGATTATGCTTCGATATGGAACTATACCAAAGGGGAAACCGAAACCCGTTTCAGTCTCTACGAATATCCGGATTTCCCCTTCCATATAACTGACAAAATGAGTAATCTGAGTATTGAAGATTAATCTTTCTCTTCTTTTACACGTATTACTATATTGGCAATAATTGCAGTCAGGCCTCCGGTAGTGATTCCCGATGAAAAGATACTTCGAATCGCTTCGGGGGCTTGTTGCAGTACGTCCGGCATTAATTCTACTCCCAAGCCAAGAGAAAGGCTGACCGCTAATACCAACGTTTCTTTACGACCGATTTCCTGAGAAGAGACAATGCGGATACCTGCGGCGGCTACCGTACCGAACATAAGCAAGGTTGCGCCACCCAGTACTGGATCGGGCATTAATGAAAAAACAGCCCCTACAATAGGGAACAAGCCCAAAAGTACAAGCATTGCAGCAATATAATAACCCACATAGCGACTGGCTACTCCAGTCAGTTGAATAATACCGTTGTTCTGCGCAAAAATAGAGTTTGGGAAGGAGTTAAAAACTCCGGCAAGGAAAGAGTTGAATCCGTCTGCCATTACTCCACCTGAAACTCGTTTCAGATAAGAATCACCTTCAATCGGAAGACCGGATATCATAGAATTGGCAGTCACGTCGCCCGTCGCTTCAATAGCCGTAATCAAGTAAACCAGCCCAATAGCTATAAAAGAGGAAACATTGAAGTCAATGCCATATTTAAAAGGTTGAGGAATATTGAAACTCATCAGCATTCCTACATTCAGAGAGCTCATATCGACTTTCCCTAAGACAAAAGCCAAACCATAACCAAGACAAAGCCCAAGAACAATGGAACTCATGCGCAGGTATTTATTTCCGCAACGATTGAAAAATAATACACTTAAAAGTACCAGTGCAGCAATAGATAGATTTTCCCAAGTTGCAAAGGTTCCGTTATCCATAGCAGAATATCCGCCTCCGCAAGACACGATCCCGACTTTTATCAGGCTCAATCCGATAAGTAGCACAACAATACCGGATACTAACGGAGTGATGATATTACGCAAGTACTTAAAAGTACGGCTGACAATCATCTCGATGGGCGCGGCAGCCATACAGGAACCGAAAATTAGAGGTAATCCACCGACAAGCCCTGTGGCAATGATAGGCCCTATAAAAGAGAAACTGGTTCCCTGAATACAGAGCAGCCCCGCTCCTATCGTTCCGAAACGGCGACATTGAATGAAAGTTGATACTCCTGAAGCAAAGAGAGACATAGAGACCAGAAAACTCGTCTTCTCCACATCCAGTTTCAAAGCACTCGCAATGATAAGTGGCGGTGTAATGATGGCAACAAAGATAGCCAACAGATGTTGCAAAGCGGCAAACAGCGCATCTTTAAAAGGAGGACGGTCTTCAACACCGTAGATTAAATCTGTTTTCATTTAATTCAATGTCCATTTTAGGGCTAGTGTCGGGATTGCATAAAAGCCATCACGATTACCGAAGTTATTACTTAATTCCACTTCCGAGCCTATACTTAAGTTGAAATTCTTATTTACTCCTTTAATACGGTTCAGGTTTACCCAAAACTGTGGTTCGGTAAGGAAGATCGTTTTCCCATAATCCGTTTCCTCACGCCACCAGTCGACAAATCCGGAGAAAGTCAGCAAGTTATGGCAAAAATTAATGTACCAAGTACCTGTCAATTGGAAATTGTTAGGTGATTTATGCTTCTGAATGTACTTATACATGGCGCTCACAGTGAAACCTTTTGAGAAAGAAGCATTGTTATAAGTATAGGTAGCACCGGCCAGATAAGCATTATTGTAAGAAAATCCTTTTGCCAAACCACCGTTATATTCGAGATGTGCGGAAAAAGGAGCTTTCCAGAATTTCAACTCACGGGCAATCTCCCAATAAGCGGAAGCTACCCCATCGGAAGTATAATCCATATCAACAAAGAAATAGGTACTTCCCCAAGCATCGGGATGGAATTTCTCTACAGTAGAAGTCAGCAAAGGACGACCTTTTAAATCTTTATCATACAGGGAACGTCCGAAATCATAATGCAACTGTATGTTTTGAGCCCGCAATCCCGACACGGGCCAAAGCAACATACAAAGAAAAAAAGCAGCAATAATCTGTTTCATGAATAAATGTGTTTTTTAATGAAAGCGCAAAATTAGTTAAACCTGCACATATACACACATTACTTTCACAGATTTTTTATTCCAAACTATTATTTCCCGTGTCCCACCATAGGTATGTACCTTCGTGCTCTTCTCCATCCAAAGCTTTCACAAGGGCAGAATATTGCTCCGGATCTTCTGTTTGCAAAGTACCGGGAAAGTGAAGTCGGCGTACCATCGTCTCCAAATCTATACATCCGTTCCTGCTATGATTGAAACGTACGGGAAACAAGCGGGGATATCCCGTACGTCTTTGTTCAGCCCAAGCTTCACAGCCTTCGGGAAACATGGCAATCCACTTTTGGGTAATAATCTTCTCCAGCTTTTTCTCCTTATCATCCGACGGATTCCATTTTGGTGATACCTTACAACGAGCTTCCACATTATTCTCCGTTTCATAAGTGTCTACAAAATTTGAAGCTATCCGTTCGCTCTTCAAGTAATCTTCTACTCCATAAACACCCCATTGTTCGAAAGAAGTCATCACTCCGTTCCGATAGCAGTTTTCTTCATCTTCGTCTGTCCAACCGCGTAAAGCGGCCTCAGCACGTAAAAACCAGACTTCAGAAGCCGTCATCAGAGGTGCGTCCGTAGCCTGTGTGACCGACAATCGGGACAGCCCTGCATAATGATTATGTGCAAAACAAGTTCCCTGACGAATGCCACGATACTCTCCCTTAAACTTTTCATCCGTACAAGGAACGAAATAGGCTTTGAGTCGGGGATCACCGTATCCTGTAAGTATAGACTCCATTGAAGCATTCATATACGTTTCATTCCACACCAGATTAAGTTCTCCCAACGGATTAATATATCCCGATTTTGTAGAAACCGCAACTTTTTCCGATCCTCTCTCAAAGAAACCGTAATCATTTTCCTTTATCTTCTCTATTTCCGAACGTGCCTTGTCGGGAGCGATTGATGCAAGACGCATAGCCAAACGCAAGCGCAAAGAATTGGCAAACTTCACCCAAGAGGAATACTTGCCATCCAGCAGAATGTCAAACCGGGCGAACCCATTGGATTCCGGTTTTTCTTCTATATAACCGATAAGAGCGACAACGGCAGAATCCAGTTCATTAAAGAATTCATAATAGACCTCTTTCTGCGTATCAGGTTGATAATGCTTTTCCGCATTCGCAAAATGCCTGTAAATAATAGGACCATAGTAATCCGTTACCCGATGCATTACTTCCACTTTCAATATTTTCGTAATACCGAACAGGGCTGGATGAGTATCACGGGTAGCATTCTCCGACTGATATATCTGTGGAAAAATATACGAATACACATGTGTCCACATCGCACTGTTCCAACCATCCTGCATATTATAATCGGAATTATTGGAACCACCGTTCAGAGGTTTGGCGTCATGCATATATCCACTGAACATATCCGCATTCAAATTCTGTATCAACTGGAAAGGCCAGTTCTTCCCCTTTCCGTAATCGTAATTAAAATAAATGCCTTGTTGGATAATCCCCAGACGGATTCCATAACCATTATCATCAATGATCAGATCTTCATTCGTAATGCCGGACAGATCGGTATTATAATCGCGGAAGTTGCCCGTGCATGCTACGCAAAAAAGCCACCAGCCTATCAAATATAAATATATGTATCGTTTCTTCATTTTCCCTTTTCAGCTTTTAAAACTCACATTTCAGCGTAAAACCCAGGCTACGGGTAGTAGGCATTCCGAACACCTCGATACCTTGATTATCATTTCCTGTAGAAAGTACCAGATCCGGGTCAAAAGGTGCTTCCTTATACAAGAAACACAGATTACGGGCTACAAACGAAAGTTGCACATTCTTCAATACTTTAGTTTTCTGCATCCATTCCTTAGGGAAATTGTAACTCAGCGACACTTCACGCAAACGCAGATTAGTGGCATCGTACATATAATATTCCGTCACTCCGGCACGTCCGCCTACCACATTCTTATAGAATCCTTTCACATTGTCTATCCGTTCCCCTTCCAGCACAACATATCCTTTATCACGAGCGTCTGCTGTTATTTCCGACACTCCATAAAGATCCATTTCCGCCTGCGTTTGCGAAAGGACTTTACCGCCATAACGCCAGTCGAGCAAAAAGTAAAAACTGAATCCCTTGTAAGAAAACGTATGATTCCATCCCATTAAAAAGACCGGATTGGCATTTCCTACTTTCACCGTATTACCATCTCCTTCCACCAACGGCAGCCCTTTATGGTCTCCTTCCGTCCCATAAACAATCTTTCCCTGATCATCGCGCACAAAAGCTTTTCCATATATATCCCCGATAGAACCGCCTTTCACCAATTTCATAGCATAGCTTGAAGAAAAACTTGTAGGTCCGTAAACGAACTCCTTCAAGTCATCATGCAACTTCACAATCTTATTCTTATTGGAAGAAAAGTTGAGCGACGTCTTCCATGTGAAGTCAGAAGTTAACACCGGAGTAGCATTCAGCGTAATTTCCCATCCCTTGTTTTGAATATTTCCGGCGTTCACATACCGATAAGCAAACTCATCACCGGTGAGAGCAGGAAGTTTGAAAAACTGATTATACGTATTTGTGCGATAATAAGTCAGGTTAATTCCCAAACGGTGTCGGAAGAACTTCCATTCCGTTCCGAATTCCATAGCATGAGTCATTTCCGGTTCCATTTCTTTAAAAGGCGCAGCATCATTTGCCTGTACTTCACCACCGGCATTGACGTGCGAAGTGGAATTTGTGATGTACAGAGGGATATCATTTCCCACTTTACTGTAAGCCCCGCGTAGTTTTGCAAAAGAAATCCATTCGGGCAATTTCAGCCATTTATCAAGCAGTATAGAAAGGCCGACGGACGGATAAGCAAACCCTGATTTCTCATGCTTGGTATAGGACAACGTGGACGACCAGTCATTACGGGCTGTCAAATCAAGAAATATCTTTTCCTTATAACCTATCTGAGCCGTACCGAAAAATGATTGCAACTGCCGGTGTGCATCTATCTTCTGATCAATACTGGCAGAGCTGTTCATCACGATATTGGCAATATTAAACACATTGGCGTATTTCAAAGAAGCATTCTTCGAGTCGTAACGGGTTGAGTTCACCACCTTATCATTGATACTGCCGCCAATAGCCGCATCCAGAGTAAAATCACCCCATGTTTTCTTAAACATAGCCATCACGTCACCATACATCTGCGTTTCCTGATAGTCCATCTCAAGATAACGCCCGTTCACTCCGCATAAAGCAGTTGCGGTAGAAGCATAGAATTTCTGACGCAATTTGTCAGCCCAATAATCCATATTGCCACGTGCTTGTATCGTCAGCCAACCATTCACTTTGAAAGTGGCGGAAAGAGCAAGAATGACACGTGTGCGTGTTTCCTTGCTTTGGATACGATTCACTATCCAATATGGATTCTGCTCAAAATCTTCGGTAAACGTATGCCAATTCTGCACATTCAAATTACGCTCTTCATTATAAGTTTCAAAATGCTCCTTATAATAAGACAGATCTTCGCCACGCGGAAAACGGTAAAGCCCTACTAACGGATTCATATAGAAACCTCCTGAGACGGGCTTATTCTCAACCGTTTGTTTCATGACATTGACATTGCCATCCAACTTCAGACGTTTGTTGAACATGGCAGCCGTTTCACGCAGATTGATGTTATGCTTCTTTAATTTATTCCCTTCAATAATGCCCCGTCCGGTAGTATTGGCATAAGAGAAATAAGTTTGCAGATTTTCATTTCCGTGACTGACGGATACGGAAGTCATGGAAGTAAGTCCGGTACGGAAAAAATCATTCAGATTATCATGCACCTCCAAACTTTCCTTTTCACCCCAACTATCTATCACATCACTCACCCCATAGCTATTTTGCATCTGGGGTAAACTGAAAGCCTTTTCAAAAGTAAGTCCGGTAGAGAAGTGGATACTTCTTTTCCCTGTAGAATTTCCTTTTTTGGTAGTGATCAGGATTACTCCATTGGCAGCCAAACTTCCATACAAAGCCGCTGCCGGGGCGCCTTTCAAGATACTGATACTTTCTACATCCTCCGGATTCAGATTGGAGATACCATCTCCTCCATCTCGGTTTCCGGCATTTGCCGTTCCGCCAATCGCCGAATAAGCCTGTTCCGGAGAAGTGTTGGACATCGGCACACCGTCTATTACATAAAGCGGCTGATTATCTCCGGATACCGAACGGACTCCCCGAAGAGTAATTTTGGCAGAACCACCCATACCGGAAGAATTCTTGTTGACCTGCACTCCTGCAGCTTTTCCGGCAAGGGCTGTTATCATATTTATCTCCTTTAGCCGATTCAGTTCTTCCCCTTTTATTTTCTGAGTCGAATAGGCCAAAGTAGATTCATCCTTTTCAAGCCCTAGAGCAGTCACAATTACATTATCAAGCATGACCGTATTTTCTCGAAGGGAGATTTCAAGCATTGCCCTACCCGCTACTTTGACTTCCACTGTCTCATAACCGATAAAGGAAACTTGCAGAATAGCGCTATCCGGAACGGACAAAAAGAAGCTACCATCTATATCACTGACAGTTCCGTTCGCTCCTCCTTTCTCACGAATGGTTGCCCCGATAAGCGGCTCACCGTTGGTATCGACAACACGTCCCCTTACCGTTGCCGTCGCATTATCCGTAGGGGTTTCTATGGTTTCTATAAACGTAACTTGTTCCGAAGCGTAACCATTCTCGCTTAAAAAGAAGAATGAACTCAATAAACAACTTACAACAACTTGAACTCTCAATGATATTATAAAAGACTGTCTATTCATTATGCCACAAAAATACGTAAATATTTTATATATTGCATTTTTTCACATTGATTTTGAACGAAATAAACATTATCACTATTTTTGCATGAAATTAAAATGATACATAATGATAGAAATCGAGAAACATCCACTAGAACCATTTCTTCCGGCAAAAGCCAAACTGCTAATGCTGGGAAGTTTTCCACCGCAGAAAAAGCGTTGGTCTATGGACTTCTATTACCCGAACCTGAATAATGATATGTGGCGTATTTTCGGACTCGTTTTTTTCGGAGATAAGGATCATTTTTTAGATGATACAAAACTATTCGATAAGAACCGCATTACCGTTTTTTTGGAAGAGAAAGGCATTGCACTGTTCGATACGGCCTCATCCGTTCGCCGACTACAAGACAATGCGTCCGATAAGTTTCTGGAGGTTGTGGAAGCCACCGATATTGCCGCAATGCTTCGTCGGCTTCCCGAATGTAAGGCCATCGTTACTACCGGTCAGAAAGCTACTGACACACTCCGGCAACAATTGGATGTAGAAGAACCGAAAGTCGGTGATTATTCGGAGTTTGTTTTTGAGAAACGTGCAATGAGGCTGTATCGTATGCCTTCATCGTCGCGAGCATACCCATTGGCATTGGATAAGAAAGCGGCTGCCTATCGAATCATGTATCAGAATTTACAGTTACTACCCTAAATGTGAAACAACAAATATCAAATAATAAATTAGAAATGAGTATGACACCTTTATTTTTGCAGTACCCGGCATGCAGCACATGCCAAAAAGCCAAAAAGTGGTTAACAGAAAATAACATTGAGTATACAAACCGGTTGATTGTAGAAGAAAATCCTACAACAGAAGAGCTAAAAGCATGGATTCCCCGTAGCGGTCTGCCTATAAAGAAATTCTTCAACACTAGCGGACTCGTTTATAAAGAGCTGAAACTGAGTGAGAAGTTGCCAAGCATGAGCGAAGAGGAACAAATAGAACTGCTGGCAACAAACGGTAAGTTGGTGAAACGTCCTCTAGTAGTAACAGACAGTTTGGTATTGGTCGGTTTCAAGCCCGATGAGTGGGAAAAATTAAAATAGTTCAAAACTTATTTACCCGAATGTTTGGAGATTCAGAAGTTTCTACTACCTTTGCAGCCGCAAACACGGGAGTAGCTCAGTTGGTAGAGCACCGGTCTCCAAAACCGGGTGTCGGGAGTTC
>ENA-UEOJ01002692-UEOJ01002692.1-human-gut-metagenome-genome-assembly--contig:-NODE-2692-length-10065-cov-2.608831_pt1 | contig 10065 bp, 9 predicted proteins | sample MGYA00242885_ERZ507886 | MGnify/ENA primary metagenome ERZ507886 (study PRJEB26167, sample SAMN06115505) | human gut metagenome | host: Homo sapiens | place: China:Anhui | collected 2015-08-07 | study... | reverse complement strand
CTTTGTCATCATCACTACATGCGGTAAATCCCAGCATTGTCACAAAAAGGACTAACATTGTCAATTGATTCTTTTTCTTTTAAAGTTGGCATAATAGGAATTATTTTTTTTGTTTTTTACATCGGTTTATCCGAATTGTCCGGTCAGATATTCTTCGGTCCGTTTATCCCGGGGATTGGTAAACATAATCCGGGTTTTGTCGTATTCGATCAGTTCGCCGAGATACATAAACATCGAATAGTCTGAAATACGGGCAGCTTGCGACATGTTGTGGGTGACGATGATAATGGTAAATTCTTTTTTCAGCTCGAGTAACAATTCTTCGATCCGGTTGGTGGCGATAGGATCGAGGGCGGAGGTCGGCTCGTCCATCAGTAATACTTCCGGTTTTAAGGCCAGGGCCCGTGCAATGCATAGCCGCTGTTGCTGACCTCCTGATAAGAAAGTGCCTTTCTTGAACAGAGCGTCTTTCACTTCATTCCACAGCCCGACGTTGGTCAGACAAGTCTCTACAATTTCTTCTTTTTCTTTTTTCTTCAGGCGGATGCCATTGAGTTTGTAACCGGCGATCACATTATCGAAAATACTCATAGTGGGAAAAGGATTAGGGCGCTGAAATACCATGCCCGCCATACGCCTGACCTCCATGGGGTTCATCTTTAAAATGTTGCGGTTGTCCATCAGAATTTCTCCGCTGATCCTGATGTCCGGATATAATTCGTGCATGCGGTTGATGGCACGCAATAAGGTACTTTTGCCACATCCCGAGGGCCCCATAATGGCTGTGATCCGATTCTTTTTAATATCGGCATTGACATGATTGACGGCATTTTTCCCGGGAGTATAGGAAATACTGACATTTTTAAATTGTAATATCGGATGATCTATTTGCATGATGTAGTAGGACTGTTATAAATTAAATTTTCCATTTCCGGGCGACATTTTTAGCGATGATGTTCATCACCAGAATCAATAGTAATAGAAATAAAGAACAACTCCAGATCATATCGGCCAGGTTCGGGTCGTTATAAAATTCCCAGATGAGCAAGGGGACTGCACTGGTCGGATCCAGAATATCCCAGTTGATCGCTGTACTACCGAGGGCGGTTAGCATCAGGGGGGCTGTTTCGCCCATCACTCTCGACACGGCTAGTAAAGTACCGGTGAACAGTCCGCCGAAAGCTGAGGGAACCAGGACTTTCAGGATAACACTCGTATAGGAGGCTCCTAGCGCAAGACCGGCTTCTTTGAGGCTTGTCGGGAGAAGTTTCAGGGTCTCTTCTGTCGAGCGTATGATTAAGGGTAACATCATAATAGCCAGAGCGACACTACCTGCCAAAGCGGAATAACTACTCAAAGGAACGACAACCCAGGCATAAGCGATGATACCGATGACGATCGACGGCGTGCCTTGCAGGAGGTCGGTCAGAAAACGGATCACATGAGAAAATAAGGTTTTGGGTTTTTCCGATAAGTAAATTCCACCCATAATACCGGTCGGGATTGCGATAACGGAGGCCAGTACCACCATAAGTAATGTGCCTGTGATTCCATTGGCGATTCCTCCGGGAATGATTTCTCCGTTGATTTTCGCTAACATGGCATCCAGGGTACTGGGGGCTGTCTCGGTGAAGAAATTCAGGTTGATCTGTTTGTATCCTTTCCGGACCACTTCCCAGATGATGACTACTAACGGGACGGCCGTTAAAGCAGAGAACAGGCAAACCAGCCAGAAAAATATCCTGTCCTTGGCTTTGCGCCAGCCTGAATGATAAGATGTAATAGGGCGTTGTATCATGTCAGCTTAATTTTTTCATAATCATCTTACCGATGAAATTGATGATAGCGGTGATGAGGAATAGCAATAGACCGATAGCGATCAGGGAACTGAGTTTCAGGCCGTCGGCTTCTCCGAACTGGTTGGCGATGACACTGGCCATCGTGTTGCCGGTAGAAGTGAAAGACGTAGGCAGGATATTGGTATTGCCGATCAGCATCGTGACTGCCATCGTCTCTCCCAATGCTCTTCCTAAGGCCAGGATATAACTGGCGAATATTCCGGAACCTGCGACCGGGAAAATCACCCGCCGGATCACATCCAGACGTGTACCTCCCAGGCTGTAGGCCCCTTCTTTCAATTCTTTGGGAACCATAGAGATAAACTCGGCACTCAGTGAAGAGGCATAAGGGATGATCATGACGGCTAATACGACCGCTGCGGTGAATATGCCGAACCCCTGTTCCGACAGCTGTAAATCGACCATGAAGGGGCGGAGGGTATAAAATCCCCACAAACCGTATACAATCGAAGGGATACCGGCCAGCAGGTCGATGACCGAACCGATGATCGTGGCTGCCCGGGTACCCCGGAAATATTCGCCGGTGAATAAAGCCACAGGTAAAGAAAACGGAATACAAAATACCAGGGCTAAAAATGAGGTCATAATGGTTCCCGTGATGAATGCCAAGGCGCCATATTGCTCATTACCGGGCCGGGGATCCCATTCTACGGAAGAAATGAAATGAAAGAATCCGAATTTTTCAAAGGCCGGTACTGCCCCGCTTACGAGGGAATAGACCATTCCCCCACAAATCAGCAGAACCAATAAAGAGCAGAGAAATAACAGCCGTTTGAAAATATAATCACGCATATTATTTTAGGATTGGTTGACCGTTATAAGTGATGGTTTTCAGGATTTGTTTGGCATTTTTCACTGTCGAAGCCGGCAGGGGAGAATAATGTACTTTTGTCGTTATATCCTGGGCTTCCGGCTTCGTTAACCAATTCAGCAGCTCCACCGTAGCTTGGGCCAGGGGTTCAGGCCGGTTTTTATAGGCTTGTTCCTGATAAAGGAGAATCCAGGTAAAGCAGCTGATCGGATAGGCATCGGCTACCGGCGAGTCGGTGATCATGGTGCGGGTATCGGCCGGCATTTCGATATCTGCGGCAGCAGAGATGCTTTCGGTTGTGGGGGCTACAAAATTTCCGGCCTTGTTTTGCAGTTTGGCTACCGGTATTTTCAAGGCAAAAGCGTATTCCGAACCGATATAACCGATCGCCCCCGGAGTTTGACTGATTGTCCCGGCTACGCCTGGATTTCCCTTGGCGGCAATACCTACCGGCCATTTCAATGCTTTTCCGGTTCCGATATTTTCTGCCCACGGAGCACTGATCTTTGTCAGGTAATCACTGAAGACATAGGTGGTACCACTACCGTCGGAGCGATATACCGGGCTGACCGCTTTGTCGGGAAGGGTAACTCCCGGATTTACTTGTTGAATACGGGGATCGTTCCAACGGGTGATTTTGCCTAGGAAGATGTCGGCGATCATGTCACCTGTCAATTGCAGCTCTTTTACTTCGGGTAGGTTGTAAGCCATAACGACAGCACCCATACAAGTCGGGATATGTACAACCGGGGCCGGCATTTCCGCCATTTCTGCTTCAGAAAGATAAGCATCGCTGCCTGCAAAATCTACGATCCGGTCTTTCAGGCTGCGTATACCTCCACCGCTGCCGATTCCGCCGTAGGTCACCGATACCCCGGTAGAATCTTTATAGGTTTTAAAAGCCAGATTGTAATAGGGGAGCGGGAAAGTGGCTCCTGCTGCTGTCAGATCTATATTACTTTTGTGGTCCGAGGTCTTCTTCTTTGAATGGCCACAAGCTGCCAGGCTGAGTGCTAATGCGATAATGATTAACTTGTTCATGTCTTTGACGATTAGTTTTTTACAATGCAATATTAATAAGTGGTTGCTACACCAGTGTTACAATATTATTACGATTTTGTTACAGTATTTCGGATAAAATTCCACTTAACCGGATTGTAATCCGGGACGATGGAAGAGCTTACTGTAAATGTACGGATGACTATTGCCGGGGAGCGAAATTTCTTTTTACTTTGTGGCGATATGTTTTTATTGGTAAGTGAACGAAATGGAAGACAAGAAGAAAGAAAAATTGTTTATGCGGGATTTTTTCCGGAAGGCGGGAAAAGCCATTTATGATTATGAGCTGATCGAACCGGGTGATAGAATATTGGTCGGAGTCTCCGGAGGAAAGGATTCTTTGGCTTTATTGGAAGTATTGGCATTGCGGGCCCGTGATCCGAAACAAAATTATACGGTTGTGGCTGCTCATATTGCTGTGGAAAATGTCGCTTACGAAGTCGACGGTGAGTATGTAAGGCAATTTTCTGAACAGCTGGGAGTAGAGTTTATACATCGTACGATTGCTACTGCCGTAAAAGAAGATTCCGGTAAACCGGTCTGTTTTGTGTGTTCGTGGAATCGCCGGAAGACCTTGTTCGGGATTGCGAAAGAATACGGATGTAATAAATTGGCCTTGGGACACCACCGGGACGATGCCATCGAGAGTCTGCTGATGAGTATGATGTTTAACGGTACGATTGCCAGTATGCCACCGAAGTTGGCTATGTTCGATCGTACGTTTACCCTGATCCGTCCTTTTATCTATCTTACCGATGAAGAAACTACCCGGTATGCTGCCTACCGGAATTTTAAAAAACAGAAAAAGAATTGTCCTCATGAACGAGCGACGAACCGTCATGCCGTAGCTGAAATTATCCGACAGATGGAAGCTTTATCTCCCCACGTAAAAGGCAACCTCTTTGCGGCGATGAAAAATATCCAATCCGAATACTTACCCTAAGAAAGAGAAAAAGTATAAGATAAAAAAGAGAAAAATCCACCTTTTACCTTATACTTTATACCTTTTATCTTTCCTCCTTTTATTCGATGACCTGTAGTTTGTCTCCGGCCTTTTCGATGATGGTGCGGAGGTACCATTCGGGTAGTTGCGGTTGTTCTACTTTAGGATTTTTTTCGCCCGGGACCGCAGTTTTGATATTACCATCCATATAGCGGCAGAAAAGATAACCGTAGAAATCTCTCCAGGTGTCTACCAGGTGGTTACCGGTATTGCAGGAGAAATCGGTCAGGAATTCTATTGCTGCTGCACGATCTTTGTCGAATAGTGCTTTAGCTCCGGAGTCTATTCCTTCGACAAACGTTTTGTATTGGGATTCCAAAGCCTTTTGTTTTTCCCGGATTTCCGGATGAATAGCATTATAACGGGTATAAGCGAAATTAGTCACCTGATTGAAAACCCAGAAAGCTGCCTGATCGGTGAATTCCATCATGCTGCCGTTGCCGACTGCATAAGCGTGAGGAACACGGGTGGAGCAGGAATACATGGGGAAATACACGGTACTGGCAGCGTCGTCAACACCGAACCAAAGGATACCGCCTACTGCATCCGGCAACCAACTGCGGCTTTGTGATACAAAGGTAAAACCGGTTTGCTGGGTGGCTGTGGCCCGTTCGTGAACATATTCTTTACCATCGACTTCGAAACTCATCGGCCGCCATCTGTAAGGGCATTCGTAGGGACCGGCTCCCGGATCTTTACTCATATCCAGTTCGGTGCCTTCGAGGTGATCACGCATAAAATCCATGACTTCCAGTACATCCACTTTCCGGTTCGGTTTAACCCACAGGGGCATCCGGTTTGTCGCATAGCCTTTACCGTCACGTTCGATTTTCCCTTTGGCATAGTTCCAGTACTGAGCCATATCGGGATTTACAGCATTGAAGAACGCCCATACCCGGATTTCACAGGCACGGGCACCACTGAAATCTACCGGAGCATAAGTATCGGAAAAACTGAAATCGGCATTTTTCCCGTCCTGGGGATAAAGGCCTTTTTGTTTGGCAAAAGAAATCACATCTTTTGCATATACCGTTGTAATTTCTTTATCATAGATTTTTTTCATCTGGTCGGATGAAATGGAAGTTTTTCCTTCCAGGGGGAAGGTGGTGATCCGTGCCTGGTTGGCATGTGCACAAACATAACCGTCGGGGACCATCCGGGCCACCCATACCGCTCCTTTTTCGCCTTCGCCTTTACCGATCATTTCGAGAATCCATACTTCATCAGGATCACTGATGGAGAAAGATTCGCCTGAACTGGCATAACCGTATCGCTCTACCAGATCGGTCATCACGACAATGGCTTCCCGGGCATTTTTAGCGCGTTGCAGGGTGATATAGATCAGACTTCCGTAGTCGATAATAGCTCCCGGCTGACTTTCCAGTTCTTTACGTCCGCCGTATGTCGTTTCACCGATAGCCAATTGATATTCGTTCATATTACCGATTACGTTGTAAGTCTGGGCAGCCTGCGGGATTTTACCCATATATTTACCGGTATCCCATTCATAGATATCCATCATCGTTCCGGCAGGCCAGGTACCGGCAGGCCAATGATAAAGTTCTCCATACAATACGTGAGAGTCGGCCGAATAGGTGATCATCGTCGATCCGTCCTGAGTGGCTCCCCGGGTGAGTAAGAAATTAGTACAAGCAGAAACTTTGATAAAAGTTATCGCTATAAGAAATAAACTAGCACAACAAATTTTGAACATACGATTTAGATTAAGGAAATGTTATAGTTTACGATTTAGATTTTCCGTTTTCCAATGGCCACTACAGCTGTTATGGGCTGTAGCGGTATCGTTTACCGAATCCGGTCGAACGATTTCAGTAAGGTGATATCTTTCACAATTCCCCGGATAGCCAGCCACGTGAAGATCACACCGATCAGTGGAAAGATAAAACTGATATCGGCAAACCATTCGGCATTGAGTTCGTTGCTACATTGACGCACTTGTAGCCACATCAGGACGATTAACCCCAATTGAAGCACGATATTGACAATACAAAGACGCAATTGCAGAAATAGAGTCGGTTTCACCGTCTTGGATTTTTTGTGATGAATGAAAATAGTGACTACTGCCAATGTGGTAATAAGGGCATTCAGGATCAATGACATCCAGTTCCAGGTGATGAATACACACGGACTTCCGGCCTGTACCACTTTTGTCGTATAAAACGCATAGGTAAAATTATTCGGAACTACAATGGAAGCAACCGGCATAAAAAATAACAGCCCGGTCACAATTGCTGTACAAAGCAAAAAAAGAGATTGAATACGTTGAATCATAATATAAAGTAAAAAATAAAATGCTAAATACTAAAAGCAAAAGGCTTATAGCCTATAGCTTTTAGCTTAATTTTTCCAGGGTATAGCGGATCAGTTTATTCATATAGCTGTGGTAATCGGCGGAGGCATCTCCGTTTATCCGGTTGGCGATGATCAGGCAGATGGTGGCGGCCCGATGCCCCAAAAGCTTACAAAGGCCTGTGATAGCTGCACTTTCCATTTCATAGTTGGTCACTTTGTAGCCTTCGTAGCGGAAAGCGGTGATCCGGTCGTTGATTCCCGGCATGGCTAGCGGCAGACGCAGAACACGTCCTTGCGGGCCGTAAAATCCGACTGCTGTCAGGGTAACTCCTTTGATGGTGTGTTCTTCGTCATACAGGCGGTCTACTAATCCGGGATCGGCATTGACTACATAAGGGCGGGCTGCAGAGGGGGGCCATCGGCAATGCCGGATAAAAGCTTCTTCGAACGGATGGTCGCAAACCGATTCGTTGTTTGCATAAAACCTCAATACCCCGTCGCAGCCGATGCTTTTTTCCGAGATGACAAAAGAATCTACCGGAATGTCGGCTTGTACCGAACCGGAAGTACCGATACGGACGATATTCAGGGTACGGCCGATCGCTTTTATTTCTTTGGTTTTCAAATCGATATTGGCCAGTGCATCCAATTCGTTGATAACGATATCGATATTATCCGGACCGATACCGGTGGAAATCACGGAAAGCCGGTGCCCCCGGTAACTGCCGGTGATGGTGTAAAATTCGCGGTTACTTTTTTTCAACTCGATTTGTTGAAAATGGGAGGCGATGGTTTCCACCCGTCCCGGGTCACCGACCAGAATGATATCGTCGGCAAGGTCCTCCGGAAGTAAATGCAGATGGAAAATACTGCCGTCCTCATTGGTAATCAGTTCTGAAGATTTTATAGAGGCCATATTGTTTTTCTTTATGCTTTAAACGCAGTCAAATTTAACGATGTTTGGTTTATTAACCAAATAATCCGGTTCTTTATTCTCCTTGCAGCTTATAGTACCCCGTGTTTGTTCTCGATGCTTAGCGCGGGATCTTCACTTAGTTCCGTGATGTATTCATCTTCGCCGCTTTTACGGGATTGGCATTTATGGATGTTCAGCAACTCACCGCCGAGCATATCACGCAAGATAATAACGGGCACTACTGGATTCTGAAAAGTGCGATAGTGAATTTAGGATAGAGGTCTGCGGTGCGCTTCACTTGCTTTCGCCCCATTATAAAGTTAACTCGGAGGTATTGCCGTTCGAGTTGAGAATGGGATTGGGACAAAGGCTGCTTGCTCCCAACTCTGCATAAATTTAGCGTTGCGTTGTTATGCCAATAGGCTCAACTTCTCCGCAATTATTTCCTTAAATGCCTCTTTCATTTCATCGGGCAAGAAGGATTGGTCGATAAATTCAAACCACCTCTCTTTTGCCGATACATAATATTTATTTACCTTAACGAATTTGGCAAAGATGTTCTTGATGACTTTATCCTCCAACCCCGATGCTTGCATTGAGGTTACGAAATCCTCCTTTTTGATCTTGCGTTTCTTGCCGCCAAGCGTCAGAGCCAACTCTTCGGTATCTTCGGGCATAACCAATGCGGTTGAGAGCATATCGTATGCGGGCGTAAGAACATATTTGCTCTGCTCCTTGCTGTATAGCGAGAAGTTTTTCAGGTGCATATCGGCATTGCCCGTAATCCACGAAAACACCACCTGCTCCCAATAGTTCACCATATCCAACTTTGGCACAGCCGAAAATCGTTGTATCGCCTTTGCTATCTGCTCGTACGAGCCTTTGTATTTATGCTCGGTGAGTCGCTCCGTAAGCTGACACATATCCTCCATCGGAAGTTTGTCGCCTTTGGCTGTACGGTTGATACGGCGTGTTATATAGCACAACTCCCCATCGGCAAAACGGATAAGGCTATGAGGTACGACCTGAATTTTTGCCAACTCCGCAAGGTGCATCGTCAAATCTTCCAATTCGGGTAAATGCGCAAAGCGGTCGGTTTGCGGTTTTAAGATATAACGCCCCCACAAACCTACAATAGTGAAACAATTGGTCTCATTTTTGCTCCCCTTGTTTATATCCAACGACAACTTTGCCTGAACACCCGTCAATGTCGTTTGGCTGCGAATTACCTGTTTGGCAAGGTCGGTCAGGTTCTCGTGCGTATATGGCAATTCGGGAACACTCTGTGTGCCGAACATCTTCTTGGAACAAGCCTTGTGAAAATCCTTCTCACCCTTGTTCAACTCTTTGTAACAATATAAACACCTTGCCATACTACTCCTCATTGATTATGGGTTCAACACCTACCGCGCCAATGCAATCCTTGCAACACGCAACGAGCAACGACATACGGTCGCGGGCATCAATTTTCCAATTCTTCTCGGCAATATCCAAAAGCCAGCCTTCGGGAATCAAGCCATCAAAAAATGGGAACAGCACCTTATCACGATAGGGTTTATCGCTTAGCGGCAATGTAAGGCTTACAGCCTCGGCGTCGGCCGATGTCAAATAATCGGCATCATACTCAAATGTGTAGCCGTTCTCATTTTCCGTCAAGATGCCTGCCCTTACGCCACGCAAATATACAACTGCCTATTTCATCGCTCATCGGTTTTAGTTAGAGGTACAACACCCACTTCACTGCCAAAAAGGTTTAATATCTGATTCACCTTATCAAGACGCAAAGTTTGCTTGACCTGCTCCACTTCACTAACAAGACGCAAGCCTACTGCCGATTTTTCGGAAAGCTAGACCTGCGTAAGATTATACTGCTTACGCATCGCCTTCACATATTTTGAAAGTGTTGTCTGCTCCATATACACAATAAATTATACCCATCGGGTGCAAATATGGCAACAACGAGCAAGATACATAAAGTTTACTTTGATGTATTTTACAGCGAGTGCCAATTATATTCGCGGTTCACCGCAAATATAATGAAAGTTTTTTTTATAATTTTACACCTTATCGGGTTTGATTTTATTGTTTTATTGTAAATTTTATA
>ENA-UEOJ01002687-UEOJ01002687.1-human-gut-metagenome-genome-assembly--contig:-NODE-2687-length-10083-cov-2.540476_pt1 | contig 10083 bp, 8 predicted proteins | sample MGYA00242885_ERZ507886 | MGnify/ENA primary metagenome ERZ507886 (study PRJEB26167, sample SAMN06115505) | human gut metagenome | host: Homo sapiens | place: China:Anhui | collected 2015-08-07 | study... | reverse complement strand
CGCCTATCAGGGCAAGTAAATCCAACTGAAAAAAGCGGCGGTTCATCAGAACCGCTGCTTTTTTGCGCCGCATTGACAAGCGCTCCCGCCCTCGGTATACTATGACCAAAAGCAAGACGGCAGTCAAAAATGCAGACGAGTTTGAGAGATTAAACTCGAAAAGGGGAGAGCAAATGAAGTATCTTGGAAAGCCTGCGGGCATGTGGGCGCTGTTTGCCGGATCGTTTGAAAAGCACCTGACGGTCGAATTCGACCTGACCGCGGAGCAGGCGAAGGACGTTGCGGCGCGTGCCAAAAAGAAATATCGCGAGATCATCGCGAAGCTGCCGGAATTTGACAAGCGCGACCGCTTCGAAATGAACATCGTCAACTGCGCGATGCTCGCCGCGTTTATCCTGTGCATGCCGCAGCGGCCGGACATCAAAACGCTGACGGACTACTACGCCGCGGCGATGATGACGCCTACGATGAAGGCTTTCTGCCGCGCGAGCGGAAAGAAAAAGTTCACGCCCAAGGACATCGAGGGCATGAAGGCGACGGCGAAGCTGCGCGCGGGCGATCGCAACCCCTATTCGTGGAACATGGACTTTTTCGAGTACGAGGACGGCAGCGGCTACGAGGCGCGCTTCACGACCTGCGGCATCTGCACGCTGATGCAGGTGTTGGGGCTCTACGATCTGACGCCCGCGCTGTGCCATCTCGACTACACGATGAGCGACGCGGGCGGCGCGTCGGATTTCGTGCGCGAGTACACGCTCGCCTCCGGCGGCCCCTACTGCGACTGCGGGTATCACAAAAAGCAGTGAAAAAACAAAAAGGATGCGTCTTTCGATGCATCCTTTTTCCTTTATGTAGGGGACTCAATCTTCGTTGTAGGCATCCGAGGCCTTGATGCGCTGGTACATGTCCTGCATCTGGCGGTCGATCTCAGCGATCTTGCCCGCGCATTCGAACATCTCCTCGTTGATGCCCTCGGGCAGCTTCGTTTTGTCGACCTTGTAGCGGATATCGTGCTCAAGGCTCGCCCAGAAGTCCATGGCGATCGTGCGCAGCTGGATCTCCGCCACGACGTATTCCGTCCGGTCGGAGAGGTAGACGGGCACCTTGATGTCCATGTGCAGCGAGCGGTAGCCGTTGTAGTTCGGCGTCTGGATGTAGTCCTGCTTTTTGACGATCTCCACATCCGTCTGCCGCGCCAGCATCTCGCCCACGCGGTAGACATCGTCGATGTAGCTGCAAACGACGCGCACGCCCGCGATGTCGTTGATGTTTTTTCGCGCGGACTCGATCGAGAGCGGCAGGCCGCGCTTGATGAGCTTGGCGACGATGCTCGATTGCGATTTGACGCGCCCGTCGATGTGATGAATGGGATTGCGTGCATAAAGAACATTGAATTCACTGTTGAGAATATTGAATTTCAACGTGAGCTGCCGAACCGCCGCGTCATAGAGATTCTGCATGACAAGAAAGTCATGCGGATCTTCGCAGAGTGCGGCGCCGTTCCCCGTTCGATTCATTCTGAGCCTTCCTTTCCATCGGAAGCGTCAACGCCCGCCCGATGTGCTTTTGTTCCTTTCAGTATAGCAGACGATCACCGCCGCGCCAAGGGGAGAAATGCTGATTTTCCGCAAAAGTCTGCGCGAAAAAGCAGCGGGCGGGAGAAACTACCAAGCGACGGGCAAAAGAACTTGCAATGCAGCGCAAGCCATTCTATAATTAACCTGAAAGGATATGCACAGCGTTCGGCACTTCCGCTCCGGTGGCAGAGCGAACGCGCGGAAGGTGCAGAAAAGAACAATGGATAAAAAAGGAAAACAGCAATTTCTTCTGGTCGCGTTCGGCGTGGCGCTCTATGCCGCGCTGATGAATCTCAACGAAGTCGCGGCGTTTCTCACGAGGCTCGCTACCCTCTTCACGCCGGTGATCATAGGGTTATTGATGGCGTTTGTCCTCAGTGTGCCGATGCAGGGCATCGCAGGACGTTTGACGCGCCTGATGCCAAAGGCAAAGGAAAAACACATTGACCTTCTCAGCCTGCTGCTGACGCTTTTGTGCGTGGTCATCGTCGTGGTACTGCTGTGCGTTCTGGCGCTGCCGCAGCTTGCCGCGTCGCTCAAGAGCATCGGCACACTGGTCAGGGAGAACTGGCCGGACTGGGCGCGCCTTCTCTCGGATCACGGCGTGGATACAAGCGAGCTCACCGATCGCATCGCCGCGCTCGATTGGAAAACGGTGCTGGAAAAGGCGCTCACCGGCGCCGGCGCGCTGATCGACTCGGTGGTGGATCTTGCCGGTACCACAGTCTCGGCGGTGGCCAACGTCACCTTTGCCATCGTCATCATGTTTTATGTGCTGCTCGACCGGCGCAGCCTTGCTAAACAGAGCCGCAGACTCCTCTACGCAAACCTGAGCGAGCGAAAGGCCGATCAGGTCTGCCGCATCGCGCGCCTGACGCACACCACCTACGCCCGTTTCCTGTCCGGGCAGTGCGTGGAGGTCGTGATCCTCGGCACGATGATCTTTCTCGCGTTCTCCCTGTGCGGCATTCCCTACGCGGGGCTGACCGCCGCGCTGACGGCGGCCTTCGCCTTTGTTCCCTACATCGGCGCGCTGGCCTCCTGCGCAATCGGCGTGCTGCTGACGCTGCTTGCCCAGCCGGAGAAGGCGCTGCTGTGCCTGATCGTCTATCAGGCGGTGCAGTTCACGGAAAATCAATTCATCTACCCGCATGTGGTTGGCAGCAGCGTGGGGCTTGCGCCGCTGTGGACGCTCCTTGCGGCATTGCTTGGCGGCAAGCTCTTCGGCCTTGTCGGTATTGTGTTTTTCATTCCCCTCACGGCGGTAGTACTCCAGCTCGTACATGAGCACACCGCACAGCAGCTTTCGGAAAAGAAACTCGACCGCGAGGATCTGATCGAATAACAAAAAAGGACGACAGCTAAGAATAGCTGTCGTCCTTTTTTGTGCGGTCACGACTGCGCCATGCGCTCGAGGAGCTGGAAGGCCTCTTCGAGCTTGGGGTCGATATGGTCGGTCTGCAAAGCCTCGCGCACGCAGCCTTCGATGTGCGCGCGCATGATCTGCTGGTTGGCGCTTTTGAGGAGCGACTGCGTGGCGAGAAGCTGGTTGGAGATGTCCACGCAGTAGCGGTCGTCGTCGATCATCTGCAAAATGCCGTCGAGCTGGCCGCGGGCAATTTTCAGCTTGCGGCGGACGGAATCACGATCGGCTCTCATGGCCTTAGCGGATGGAGACGGCCTGATAGCCCGCCTCATCCACGGCGGCCTTGAGCGCCGCGTCGGTTACGCTGCCGTCCACGCTGACGGTGGCGGACTTGCTCTCGAGATCGACCTTTGCCTCCTTCACGCCGGGGACGGCGGAAAGCGCCTGCTGAACGTGATTCACGCAATGCATGCAGGCCATGCCCTCAATGCTGATGACTTTTTCCATGTTTGTTTCTCCTTTTTCATTACTTGCCATAATTTCCTTGCTTGCTATCTCCACTCCGCGATCCGACGGAGAAGAAACCGTTTTCGGTGCTGCCTCCGTGTGCTTGGCCTTGAACCAGCGCAGGCGCAGCGCATTGCTCACCACAAACACCGAGCTGAAGCTCATCGCGAGCGCGCCGAGCATCGGGTTCATCTTGAGCTGGAAGGCGGGGTAGAACACGCCCGCCGCGATGGGAATGCCGATGGCGTTGTAGAAGAACGCCCAGAACAGGTTTTCCTTGATGTTGCGGATGACCGCGCGGCTCAACTGCACGGCGGTCGAGACGTCGAGCAGGTCACTGCGCATCAGCACAATATCCGCCGACTCGATGGCGACGTCCGTACCGGCACCGATGGCAATGCCGACGTCTGCGCGCGCAAGGGCGGGCGCATCGTTGATGCCGTCGCCGACCATGGCGACCTTCTTGCCGCCCTCCTGTAAGCGGCGGATCTCGCGTTCCTTATCCTGCGGCAGCACCTCGGCCACGACGCGGTCCACGCCGACCTGACGGCGGATGGCCTCGGCGGTCTTGGCGTTGTCGCCCGTGAGCATGACGACTTCAATGCCCATGCTCGAGAGCTCGGCGATGGCCTGCGCGCTCGTGGGCTTGACGACATCGGCTACGGCGATGAGGCCGATGAGCTTGCCGTCCAGCGCAAAGTAGAGCGGCGTCTTGCCGTCCTCAGCCAGCGCTTCGCCTTGTGCGAGCAGTTCACTGTTTTCGATGCGGTTTGCTTCCATCATGCGGCGGTTGCCGGCAAGGCAGAGCTGGCCCTCGACCTCGCCGCGGATGCCCTGACCGGGGATCTGCTCAAATTTGTCGACAGACAGGAACGTGAGCGATTCCTTCTCCGCCTCGGCCACGATGGCCTCGGAAAGCGGATGCTCGGAGAGCTTTTCGAGCGACGCGGCGACGGAGAGAAGTTTGTCCCTGCCGATGCCGCCGTCGACGACGTCGGTGACGACGGGCTTGCCCTGCGTGATGGTGCCGGTCTTGTCGAGCACGACGGTGTTGACGCTGTGCGTCGTCTCAAGCGCTTCGGCAGACTTGATGAGGATGCCGTTCACCGCGCCGCGGCCCGTGCCGACCATGATGGCCGTCGGCGTGGCGAGACCCAGCGCGCAGGGGCAGCTGATGACGAGAACGGAAATACCGATGGACAGCGCAAATTCCACGCTGTGGCCCGTCAGCAGCCACGCTGCCGTCGCGATGACGGCGATCGTGATGACGACGGGGACGAACACGCCGCTGACCTTATCGGCGAGCTTGGCGATGGGCGCTTTGGAGCTCGTGGCCTCGTCCACAAGGCGTACGATCTGGGAAAGGGCGGTATCGTCGCCGACTTTGGTCGCGCGCATCTTGAAATAGCCGGATTTGTTGATGGTCGCGCCGATGACGCTGTCTCCCGCCTGCTTTTCGACGGGGATGCTCTCGCCCGTCAGCGCGGATTCGTCGACCGAGGACGTTCCCTCGAGCACGACGCCGTCGACGGGGACGCTCTCGCCCGCCTTGACGATCAGCATGTCGCCGAGTTGGACCTCCTCGACGGGGATGACGCTCTCGACGCCGTTGCGCTCGACCGTCGCGGTCTTGGGCGCAAGGTCCATGAGCTTTGTGATGGCATCAGAGGTCTTGCCCTTGGCGCGGGCCTCCATCGTCTTGCCCATGGTGATGAGCGTCAGGATCGTGCCTGCGGACTCGAAGTACAGCTCCATCATATAGGTGTGCACCGTGTCCATGTCCATCTGGCCAAAGCCGATGCCGATCTTATAGATGGCGTAGATGCCGTACACGATGGCGGCGCTGGAGCCCAGTGCGATCAGCGAATCCATGTTCGGCGAGCGCTGCCACAGCGTCTTGAAGCCGACGATATAGTACTGGCGGTTGATATAGACGATGGGCAGCAGCAGCAAAAACTGCGTGAATGCGAACGTCATCGCATTTTCCATGCCGAGGAAGCACGCGGGCAGCGGCCAGCCCATCATGTGGCCCATCGAGAGATAGAACAGCGGGATGGTGAAGAGGAGCGAGAGGGCGAGACGCTTTTTCATGTCGCTGTACGCCTTCTGTGCGGCGCTGGCGCCGCCGGTTTCGGCAGTCTGCGCGGCGGGGGCGCTGCCGGGCTTTGCATGCAGAGACGCACCGTAGCCCGCCTTTTCGACCGCGGCGATGATCTGCGCGGACGAAAGCTGGGATTCGTCGTATTCGACGACCATGCTGTTTTTCAGCAGGTTGACCGCGACCTGCTGCGCGCCGGGCTGCTTGGCGACGGCCTTTTCCACGCGGCTGGAGCAGGCGGCGCAGCTCATGCCGGTCACGTCATAGGTTTCCTTTTTCAATTTGATTCCTCCTTCGGGGCAAATACAATACCCGTGTGGGGTATTTTTCATTTACCGACAGTATAGGTCGGAAATTGGCGGATTGTCAAGACCTCTTTTCGAGAAATTTCCGTTTGGGCGAAAGTTGCGGCGTTTCGGTCGGGAAAACTTACCGCCGCCGCGCCGCTGGACAGCTTGCATCCCTTATGATAAACTGACGGCATGAGTTTTATGATAAGCAGGTGAAAAATGAAGCAAAAACATATCTTGAAATGGCTTGGCATCGCACTGGGCGTGTACCTTTTATATGGGGTGCTGACAGCCATTCTCGTCCCGCTGCCGCAAAAAGAGGCGGCGGGGGAACTGTGGAGCCAGTATGAAGCCCGATTGAGTACGGACGCATCGCAGGAGCGCGTGAGGAGCATCGAGGATACGGACAGTGCGCTGCTCTGGCGCTTGCAGCTCATCGAGAGTGCGGAAAGGGAGGTCATCTTCTCGACCTTTGACCTGCGCGCGGACGGCAGCGGACAGGATTTGATGGCCGCGCTCTATGGCGCGGCGCAGCGCGGCGTGCGGGTGCGCATCATCGTCGACGGGCTGAACGGTTTTCTGCATCTGCAAAACAGCGGCGTTCTCCGTGCCCTCGCGGCGGAGGAGAATGTGGAGGTGCGCTTTTATGATCCCATCGACCTGCTGCGCCCGTGGAAGCTCAACTACCGTCTGCACGACAAGTATCTGATCGCCGACGGGAGCAAATACATCCTCGGCGGAAGAAATTCGAACGATTTGTTCCTCGGCTCATATCAGGAGAACCAGAACATCGACCGCGACGTGCTCGTCGTGTCGGATGGGGGAGAGGGCAGCTCGGTCTCCCAGCTTTTGACGTATTTTGAAAGCGTCTGGTCGCAGCCGGAGAATAAAACCATCACAGGCAAGACGTCCTCGCAGACCGACGCGCTGCAGGAGCGCTACGCGGCGCTATGCGCGGTGCATGGAAAAGAGCTTGCCGCCGTCGACTGGGAGGTGGAGACCGCGGCGGTCACGCATGTGAGCCTTCTCAGCGGCTCGCCGCGCGCGGAGGCGAAAGCGCCTGAGCTGTGGGACGCGCTTGTCCGCCTGATGGCGCAGGGCGATGACGTCCTGCTGCAAACGCCGTACATCATCTGCAACGACAAAATGTATAACGATTTGGAAGCACTTGCCGAGACGCGGCAGCTGCGCGTGCTGACGAATGCAGTTGACAACGGCGCGAACCCGAGCGGCTGCTCGGACTACTTACGCGAAAAGCAAAATCTTTTGTCGTGCGGCGTCGACGTCTATGAGGTCGTCTGCGGCCAGTCACTGCATACGAAAACAATTTTAATCGGAAACGATTTGAGCGTCGTCGGTTCATTCAACGCCGACATGCGCAGCGCATATCTCGACACGGAGCTGATGCTCGTCATCGAGAGCGAGGAGGTCAATGCCGCGCTGCGGCAGGAGAGCGTACAGTACATCGACCAGAGCCGCCTCACCCTGCACGACGGCGGCACGGAATACGGCGCGCGGTTTGAAGAAATGACGCTGCCTTGGGCAAAGCGCGCGCTGTATACGATTCTGAGCGTTGTCCAGCGCCCGATCCGCCACCTGCTGTAACGAAAAGTGCGGCATAGCGGAAAATGAGGGAAAGGAATACGGATTTTGCCCGTATTTCCGTTTTTTCGCCTTGCAAAAGACGTTCGGGTTTGCTATGATAAAAAATACGTATGGATACGTTCCGCTTTTTGTGGAGACAGAGGATAAGAAAGGAAGATCGTTATGATTTACACGACCGAAGTGCAGCATATGTGCCCCGTTGCGAAGGGCGCATATCACGGTCCGGCCCCGATCCCCGAAGAGGGCAAGTGGGTCCAGGCCAAGCAGATCGCCGATATTTCCGGCTTCACCCACGGCATCGGCTGGTGCGCGCCCCAGCAGGGCGCCTGCAAGCTGACGCTCAACGTCAAGGAGGGCGTCATTCAGGAGGCTCTGATCGAGACCATCGGCTGCTCGGGCATGACCCATTCTGCTGCCATGGCTTCCGAGATCCTGATCGGCAAGACCATTCTCGAAGCGCTGAACACCGACCTTGTTTGCGACGCCATCAACACCGCCATGCGCGAGCTGTTCCTGCAGATCGTCTACGGCCGCACCCAGTCCGCCTTCTCTGAGGACGGCCTTGCTGTCGGCGCGTCCCTCGAGGACCTCGGCAAGGGCCTTCGCTCCCAGGTCGGCACGATGTTCGCCACCGCCGAAAAGGGCCCCCGTTACCTCGAGATGGCCGAGGGCTACTGCTCCCGCGTCGCGCTCAACAAGGAAAACGAGATCGTCGGCTACGAGTTCATCAACCTCGGCAAGATGATGGACTTCATCAAAAAGGGTATCGATGCGAACGAAGCGCTCGAAAAGGCCAAGGGTCACTATGGTCAGTGGGACAACGCTGCCAAGTACATCGACCCGCGTCAGGAATAAGGAAGGGAGGACGAAACAATGGCTTTATTTGAAAACTACGAGAGAAGAATCGACAAGATCAACGGCGTCCTCGCTCAGTACGGTATCTCCTCCGTCGAAGAGTGCCGCGAGATCTGCAAGGCCAAGGGCTTTGACCCGTATGAGATCGTCAAGGGCATCCAGCCCATCTGCTTTGAAAACGCCTGCTGGGCGTACACCGTCGGCGCGGCCATCGCCATCAAGTCCGGCGTGAAGTCCGCGGCCGAAGCCGCCAAGATGATCTGCGGCAGCAAGCTGTTCGACTACGCCACATCCTGCTCGTCCGAAAACGCGGCCATTCCGGTTGAAGCCGTCTACGACCAGTTCATGGCCGAAATGAAGAAAAACGGCTGCTACCTCGTCACCGGCGAAGACCGCGAAAAGCTGAAGAACCACATGTGGAAGCCCAACGCCAAGGGCAAGATCGCGCTCAACCCCGACATCATCGCCAAGTCGGCGCAGGTCATCGCGGACGGCGCGGGCATCAGCATCCCCGAAGGCACGGACATCCTCCTTGTCGAAGGCATGGAACCCATCCTCGGCGACAAGTTCCACGACGAGAAGATCTCCCCCGTCCTCACCGTCTACAAGGCCAAGGATTTCAAGGACGCCTACCGTATCCTCGTCGAACTGACCAACCTCGTCGGGCGCGGCCACTCCTGCGGCATCCATACCTACAAGCACGAGTACATCGAGTTCCTCGGCGAGCACATGAAGTCCTCCCGCATCACCGTGCGCCAGTCCATGAGCGCGGGCAACGGCGGGCACCCCTTCAACCGTATGCCCTCCACCGCCACCCTCGGTTGCGGCACCTGGGGCGGCAACAGCACCACGGAAAACGTCCACTGGCGCCACTTCATCAACGTCACGTGGGTCAACGAACCCGTAGCCCCGTGGACCTTCACCGACGAAGACATGTGGGGCGATTTCTGGAAGAAGTACGGCAAATAAGAGGATATCGAATCCCTGTCCGCAGGTTTTCCAAATTACGGAAAAAGAAAAAGACGCACAACGGCTTTTTCCCAAAGACACAACAAACACAAAGAGGAACGCCCGGCTCCCTCAAAAGCCCGCACCCTCCGCCAACAGGAGCGCCGCGGCAACGCAGGGGCCCGGGGAGCACCATGCCCCCCGGCGGGAGTCAAGGGGGCCGAGCCCCCTTGCCGCCGGAGGCATCCTCTTCCAAAAGGAACTGCCATGAAGCTGTTTGAATATCAGGCGAAGGAAGCCTTCCGCGAAAAAGGCCTGCCGACCCCGAAGGGCGTACTGGTACGCGGCATGGACGAACTGGACGGCGCATTTGCGGAGGTAGGATTTCCGTGCGTACTCAAGTCGCAGGTGCTGAGCGGCGGGCGCGGCAAGGCTGGGCTTATCAAGGTCGTGAAGGACGCGGAAAGCGCCAAGGCCACCGCCAAGACCCTGTTCGAATCCGAACACAACGTCCGTATGCTCCTCGTTGAAGAGGCCGTGGACATCGACCGCGAAATCTACCTCTCCATCACCGTGGACCCGGTGGAATCCAAAATCATGCTTATCGGCTGCGCCGAAGGCGGCGTGGAAATCGAAAAGCTCGCCGCCACCGATCCCGACAAGATCGTTACCGTGCGCGTGGACATCGCCGAAGGGCTCGGCGGCTACCACGTCAACAACCTCACCTACGGCATGGGGCTGTCCGGGGACCTCGGCAAGCAGGTCGGCGCGGTCGTGCGCGGCTTGTACAAGACCTTCCGCGCCTATGACGCGCAGCTCGCCGAAATCAACCCGCTG
>ENA-UEOJ01002684-UEOJ01002684.1-human-gut-metagenome-genome-assembly--contig:-NODE-2684-length-10085-cov-2.573641_pt1 | contig 10085 bp, 6 predicted proteins | sample MGYA00242885_ERZ507886 | MGnify/ENA primary metagenome ERZ507886 (study PRJEB26167, sample SAMN06115505) | human gut metagenome | host: Homo sapiens | place: China:Anhui | collected 2015-08-07 | study... | reverse complement strand
TTGGCTGGTTTTAGATAGATTGTTTTATCCTCAAATTGTCCTTCGTTCCGATCATTTATTTTTGCCAAGAATTTTTGAACTGTAACTTCGGGTGTGAGTTCGATAAACGTGTAAAAAGAGAATCCGGTAATTTGTGAAACTTCCTCGTCTGACAGTCCTCGCAATATCCCGTAATGAAGAAAACTTTTTTGAGAATCGTCGATAACAGTTGTGATCGTGTGGGATTTGAATATTGTTTTATAGGTATTTTCTTTCCCGTCAAAATGGCGTATACTATGTCCTAACGTGATCGATTTCCCGATGGGATTGACTATCCCGAAGTATTGAAGGGCAAAAGACCGAGTAACAGCAATCTCGTTAGATGACAAAAGCGTTTTGTGTAAATCTCCCGATAATAAGCATACATATAATCTGTTTCTTTGGACTCCTCTGATAAACAAAGATGTTCATTTCGGAGTACACAATAGGCTTTTACCTCTGGATATGTATTTTTGAGTTGAATTCCACTTTTCCCGGAAATAAGAGCCTGACTGGGGGTGGCATCTTGTTCCCTTTGCTCCTGAACAAGATAACTGTTTTTACTATTCAAGATAGAATGAGCGATATTATACTCGTGTATCACGAAAGTAACGAGCAACGTGCAACACGTGATCCCCGTGATCAAGCTGATGAGAGAAATCAAGGTATAGGTTTTATTTTTTATCCAACTTCGAAATATGATTTTGAATTGAACGTTTTGGATGATGCGGCATCGGGTACTGTTAGAAATACGCTGACGCTCAAATTGCAAGACAACGCGGAAGCTTTGCGAAAAAACATGGACAGAACACTATGGCCTGCCATGTATTGCAATTATTATTGGGGAAGTTCATTCAACTCGGCTAATATAGCTTCTATGGGAGCGCAGGCAAGCGGTGCTTCTTTAATGGAAGGAGTGGCTCGATTGGAGGCTGCTCAAGCAAAATAAAGTTTTAATACGATAAAATAGAAACTCATGAATCACTGTTTTCGTTGTTTTAGCATAGTTCTGTTCTTCTTTTTGAGCTGTATGAGCTATCTTTTTGGTCAGGAACAGACGTTATCCACTGTAGATACGGGGTATGAACTTTGGATGAATTATAAACCTCTTCCCGAATCTGGCTTAAAACAATCTGCCATTCGGTATGGTAGTCACATTAGTCTGCCCGGAAGCCGGTACGATGAAGTCATAAGAGAAGAACTGGAGCGTGCTTTGAAGGCGTTACTGACAGTTACACCAATATTTGTTCAGGATAATGCGGTGGGAATTCAAATGAGTTTCTGTAAAGATAAAGGGCTGGGAAAGGAAGGATATATCATCCGCAGTGGTAAAAAGAGGATAACACTTCAAGCCTATTCCGATGCAGGATTTCTTTATGGTACGTTCCACTTGATTCGATTGATACAATGTGGATATCCGCTTGAACAGTTAAATATCAAAGAAATTCCTGCATTGGAATTCCGTATGATCAATCATTGGGTAGGTCCGGGTGGAACGGTAGAACGCGGCTATGCTGGAAAAGGATTGTGGGCATGGGACGATTTGCCAAAGAAAATCGAACCTCGATATACCGACTACGCCCGCGCGGAAGCATCCATCGGCATCAACGCCGTGATTCTGAATAATGTTAATGCCGATCCGCGCATCTTAGGACATGACTATTTAGAGAAGGTTGCTGCGTTAGCTGATATCTTCCGCAAGTATCACATCAAGGTGTATCTTGCACCCAACTTTGCTGCTCCCGTAAAACCTTCTACGACCAAAGACGCGGGGAAACAATGGGGAGGTGTCGGAATTGGACATCTGGATACAGCCGATCCTCTCAATCCCGAAGTGCAAAAGTGGTGGACGGATAAGGTCAACGAAATTTACAGTCTGATACCTGACTTTGGAGGTTTCCTTGTAAAAGCCAACTCTGAAGGCATGGCAGGTCCGCAAGATTATCATCGTAGCCATGTGGATGGCGCCAATATGTTAGCCCGTGCACTCAAACCTCATGGAGGCATTGTGCTTTGGCGCACCTTTGTCTACAATCCCGAGATTGATAAAGATAGAATGAAACGTTCTTATAAGGAATTTCAACCTTTGGACGGACAATTTGATGAGAACGTAGTGTTGCAAACCAAAAACGGAACACTTGATTTTCAACCTAGCGAACCGGCTCAACCGTTGTTCGGAGCGATGCGTCATACTCCTTTGTTCCCCGAACTCCAGATTACGCAAGAGTATTTGGGACGCTCCGTCAGCTTGGTGTATCTGTTGCCCATGTGGAGGAAAACCTTCCTCGATTTCGATACATATTGTAACGGAAAGGGAAGTACTGTATCGAATATTATCACCGGAAAGACTTTCCCGTCACACATGCTTGGCATGGCAGGAGTAGGCAATATCGGTCGTTCGCGCAACTGGACTGCTCATCACTTTGCCCAAGCCAATTGGTATGCTTTCGGACGTCTGGCATGGAACCCAAAAGAATCGACCGAAAGCATTACATCCGATTGGATAAAATCTACTTGGAATTGTGATGAGACAACGCTGGAAGTCATCCGGCAAATGATGATGCCTACATGGGAAAGTTTTGTTTGCGCTCATGCCCCTTACAGTTTGGGATTTACTGTAAAGCGGGAAGATCATTATACAGCGGGATTCGAACAGCGTGCGAATAAAGAGTGGTATGTGAACAAAGAGTCTATTGGTACTGATCGTACCACAAAAGGAACGAACTATGTGTCTCAATATTTTAAATACAACAAGGATATATTCAACAGTTTGTCACAATGTCCCGAACTTTACTTGCTTTGTTTCCACAACGTGCCGTGGTCGCATAAAATGAAATCCGGGAAGTCATTGCGTGAAGAGTTCAAATCTAATTTGAAACGAGGCATTGAGCAGGTTGATGTGAACATCGGGCTATGGAAATCTATCCAAAACAAGATTGATCCGGTTAGATATGAAGAAGTATTGGAGAGCCTATATAAAGAGCAAAGAGATACAAAGGCTTTCTATCAGGCGGCCTTGAACTTTTTTAGCCAATATTGGTAATTGCCTGTGCATAACTATTGATCGTGGTCAATGAGCATATCGTGGGTTTGTAACGGGACTATTTGTCATTTTTTGTCCTTTATTGAACAGCTATTTTCGTAGTTTGTCAAATGAATTGTCGAACTTTGGGCGTGAACGATTAAAGAATTTATTATATGAATACAAAAGTTTTAGTTTCAATCTCTGCGATTTCCAGTATGGTTAATGTTATTCCAATGCTGGCACAAACATCCAAGCCCAATGTTGTTATCATCATGACCGACCAGCAGCGAGCTGATTTGTGTGGTCGCGAAGGTTTTCCGATGGCCGTGACTCCTTTTGCCGATTCTTTGGCATTGAGCAATGTATGGTTTGATAAAGCGTATACGGTAGCTCCTGCTAGTATGCCTGCGCGTTGTTCCATGTTTACAGGACGTTATCCGACTGCTACGCATGTCCGTACTAATCATAATACTCCTGATATGTATTATAAGAAAGATATGCTTGAAGTGTTTAAGGAACAAGGATATAAAACTGCGTTAGTAGGTAAGAACCATGCGCATGTAAAAGGGAAAGATTTTGATTATTGTGAGGAATATTTTCATTGGGGAAAGAATCGTCGGGATACACAGGAGGATAAGGATTTTGCATATTTCTTGAATAATAAAGCGAGAGGACAATATTTAGAACCTACTCCTTTTCCGGCAGAAGCACAGAATCCGGTGAAGATTGTCACTAAAGCCTTAGCTTGGGCGAAACAGCAAAAAGGTTCTGCATTCTTTATGTGGGTTTCAATGCCTGAACCGCATAATCCGTATCAGATATCAGAACCTTATTTTTCGATGTTTTCTCCGGAAAAGATACCGGCAACTTTGACTAGCCGGAAAGATTTACCTAAAAAAGGAAATAAGTATGAGATTTTGGCAGAGTTGGAAGATACAGCCTGCCCGAACCTGGCGAAAGATCTTCCTCGTTTGCGTGGAAATTATTTGGGAATGCTTCGCTTGATAGATGATCAGACCAAACGTCTGATTGAAGGATTCAAAGCAGCCGGACTTTATGAAAATACAATTTTTGTAATCCTGTCAGACCATGGGGATTATTGTGGGGAGTATGGTTTGATTCGTAAAGGTGCAGGAGTGCCTGAATGTTTGACCCGTATTCCGATGATTTGGGCAGGATATAACATTCATCCGCAAAATTCTCCTATGGATGCACATGTTTCTATTGCTGATGTATTTCCTACTATTTGTACAGCAATTGGCGCAGATATACCTCTTGGAGTGCAAGGACGCAGTTTATGGCCGATGCTGACTGGTAAGTCATATCCCCAAAAAGAGTTTTCAAGCATTATGGTGCAGCAAGGTTTTGGTGGTGAAGATTTCACTCGGGATGAACCGTTGACATTTGTTAAAGAGGGGGCTTTGCAACCCAATAAAATAGCTCACTTTGACGAACTGAATACCTGGACACAAAGTGGAACTGAACGTATGGTTCGCAAAGATGACTGGAAGCTGGTACTCGACAATTATGGCCGTGGTGAACTGTATAACTTGAAAGCCGATCCTTCCGAGATTAATAATCTTTATAATAAAAAGAAATATGCCTCCAAACAAATGGAATTGCTGGAAGAATTGATGACTTGGGAACTGCGTACACAAGACCCATTGCCGGTGCCAAGAAATCGCTATCATTTTAAACGGAATCCATATAATTATCATTTTGAAGATAAAAAGAAATAGAACTGAATAACTAGAATTACTGTATCAATGAGAATCTTTTCGCTATTAATATTATTGGTAGTGGCATCTGCCCTGCAATCGCAAGTGGTTGTAAATGAGAATGTAAAACATAGTAAATATGCTTTCCCATTAGTCGCATCGAAAATAAAGGCGACCGTGTGTTATGATGCCAATGATTACCCGGTTGTAAAGAAGGTTGCCGAACTGTTTGTGTCTGATATTGAAAATGTCACAGGACAGAGACTAAAATTGGCAGATGAATGGAAAAAAGGAAGAACAGTGGTGATTGTCGGTACTATTGAAAAGAATCAGGCAATTCGTCAGCTAGCCTCCAATGGGAAAATAGATATATCTCCTTTAGAAGGAGCATGGGAACGTTATCTGATTCAGACAGTTGATCATCCTTTTCCAGGAGTAGATAAAGCGCTGATTGTAGCCGGAAGTGACAGGCGAGGAGCTTCTTACGGTTTGTTTTCTCTTTCGGAAATGGCAGGTGTGTCTCCCTGGTATTGGTGGGCGGATGTCCCTGTGAAGAAACATAAAACACTTTATGTGGATGCTCCCACCACTGTTTCCAAGACCCCTTCCGTGAAATATAGAGGTGTTTTTCTGAATGATGAAGATTGGGGACTGAAACCTTGGGCCGCTAAGACTTTTGAGAAAGAGCGTGGCAATATAGGTCCCCGTACTTATGCCAAAATATGCGAATTGTTGTTACGGTTGAAAGCCAATCATCTGGCTCCTGCCATGCATCCGGTGTCGACCGCATTTTATAAGATACCTGAAAATAAGTTGGTGGCAGATACTTTTGCTATTGTAATGGGGTCCAGTCATTGCGAACCATTATTGTTAAATACAGCTAGTGAATGGAATTCAAAAACGATGGGGCCCTGGGATTATGGTAAAAATAAGGATAAAATTAATGAAGTTCTAGGAAACCGCGTAAAGGAAAACTGTGCTTATGAGAATGTATATACATTGGCTTTGAGAGGACTGCATGATGCGGCAATGGGAGGAGGTGATGTCCCCATGAAAGAAAAGGTCAAAATGCTGGAAAGTGCGTTGAAAGACCAGCGTAATTTGATTGCAGAAAATTTTGATCGACCGGTTGAAACAATTCCACAGGCATTTACTCCATACAAGGAGGTGTTGGAAATCTATTCGAATGGATTGGAATTGCCGGATGATGTAACTATTATTTGGCCGGATGATAACTTCGGCTACATGAAGCGCTTGAGCGGTCCGCAAGAACAAAAACGTTCCGGGCGTGCAGGTGTTTACTACCATGTCTCTTATCTGGGAGTTCCCCATAGCTATTTGTGGTACAGCACTACTCCCCCGGCTCTGATGTATGAGGAACTCCGAAAGGCTTATGATACGACGGCAGACCGTATCTGGCTGGCTAATTGCGGTGATTTAAAAGGAGCCGAAATGCAAGTCTCTTTATTCCTTGATATGGCTTATGATATAGATAGCTTTAATGCGAATAATGTGGTTACCTATCCCGCCCGTTGGTTGGCAAAGATGTTTGGAGAGCAGTATTATAGCGTATTTGAAGATATCACTTCTTCGCATATCAATCTGGCCTTTTCCCGGAAACCGGAATATATGGGTTGGGGATATTGGAATAATTATTGGGGCGGAGGAGAGAAACGCACGGATACAGAGTTCTCTTTTGCCAATTATAATGAAGCAGAAAATCGTCTGAACGAATATAGCCGCATTGGGAAGAAAGCGGAAAATCTTTTGACATCTTTGGATAAAGACAGTCAGCCGGCTTTTTATCAGTTATTATACTACCCGGTGAAAGGTGCCGAACTGATGAACCACATGACTATAAAAGGACAATATTATCGGCAGTATGTTCGTCAGCAGCGTGCCGCCGCCAATTTGATAAAGGAGAAGGTAAAGAATTACCATGATAGTCTGCAAATCATAACTGAAGGGTATAATTCTTTGTTGAACGGGAAATGGAAATATATGATGTCTTTGAAACAGAATTATGAAGGTTCCAGTTCTTACTTTATGCTCCCGTTGATGGAAGAAAGTTATACACCTGTCGGTACTCCTAAATTAGCTCTTCAGGCAGAAAGTGAGAACTTGGATAAAGGAGGACCGAGTTATCATAGTTTACCTGTTTATAGCACTTTTTCCCGTAAAAGCCATTGGGTCGATGTGTATAATCAAGGAAGTGGAGATTTGAGTTGGACTGCAAAGCCGTCGGACGATTGGATTATAGTGTCTCAAAAAGCTGGGAAAACTCCGACAGAAGACCGGATCAGGGTATCTGTTGATTGGGAGAAAGTTCCGGTTGGAGAGAATATTAAAGGTTCTGTGGTGTTTAGCTCTAATGAGCAAAAAGAGTGTGTATTGGTTTCTGTTTTTAATCCGGCGTCTCCTGTGCGTGATGAGATGCAAGGAGTGTATATGGAAGAGAATGGTTCTGTTTCCATTCCGGCTGCAGGGTTTCATCGTAAGTTTGAGAGTGATGATATAAAAATGAATATTCTTCCCGGGATTGGCTTTGAAGGGTATGCTTTGCAACTAGGGAATCCTATATCTCCCTTACAGATGTATCGTGCTGGTGATGTACCTAGAGTGGAATATGATTTTTATACGTTTAATGCCGGGATTTATGATGTGTATACCTATGTTCTACCTACATTCCCTTTGCACGCAGAACGAGACTATAAATTGCCGGAACATACTAATTCGGACACAAAGTATAGTGTCCGTATAGATGATGGTTCTATTTCTACTCCTTCTACTTCTGCTATTGAGTATTCTCAAGTTTGGTATGATAGTGTGCTAAAGAATTGTAGAGTGAATAAATCTACTTTGTATGTGAAGAAGCCGGGCAAACACACTCTACAGATACGTTGTGGTGATCCCGGAGTCGTCATTCAAAAAATAGTCATCGACATGGGAGGATTAAAACGTTCATACCTTGGACCTGAAAGTACAAAATGTAATTAGTCTAATTGATTGGAGAACCAGATGGCTTTGCCATGGGTTCTCCTTCTTTTTGTGGTATTCCCAGTACAGGCATCCCATCTTTGTCCCACTCTATTTTTTGTAAACGGGGAGTACGTGAGTCCATTGCACCCGGAGCATCATTCGGTATCTGACGGGCATGATAAAGCATATAACATTCCTTTCCATCTGGTGAAGAGACGAAAGAACTGCCGCCGGGGCCAAAAACTTCATTCTCCGGTTCCTGCTGAAATACAGGTGTCGGATGTTTCTTCCAGGAAGCAGGATCCAACAGATTGGCATTGGCGTCTGCTGTTAGTAATCCTACACAATAATAGGGAGTCCAGCTACCACTGGCGGAATAAAAGATGCAGACCTTGTCTTTATTCTTCGGCTGAAAGAAATGAGGTGCTTCGTTCACATGGATCGGATAGGCTGTTTTGCTGCCATCGGGATTAACCCATTGACACTCCCATTCATATTCAGGTTTGGAAATCAGGACTCTGTCAGAAGAAAGAGTCCACGGATTTTCCATCGAAGCGATGTAAATACATTGTGTCTCGCTGTCAATCCTTCGTTTTTGCCATCCGCACCAAATCATGTAACGCTGTCCGTTGTGTTCGAAAGTGCTCGCATGAATTGCCCAGTTGTTATCTTTGTCGGTCGGGATACGGCCTTTCATGACAAACTTACCTTCTGTAGGAATAGCAGCATCGTTCTCAATCACATAAATCTGGTGATTGTCCATATTACCATCGTCTGCTGCGAAGTAAATATACCATTTGTTGTTGATGCGATGCATCTCGGGAGCCCATAAGTGATGGGAATTCCTGGGGTCGGTTGGTATCCATACCGGCTTTCCAAGACTGTCATTCAGATTTGTTATGTCACTGGTTTCCCAGAGCATGATTCTGCTTTCAGAGCCTTGCGTATAATAATATTTCCCTTCATGAAAAACGGCCCATGGCTCTGCTCCTCTTTCACGTAGCGGATTTGTATAAGTAGCTCCTGTTACGGTTTCCTTTTCCGGCTCTGTCTTCTTTTGGGGTTGACAGGATACACAAATAATTATTAAAAGTACGGTTAAGAATAACAATCTGCTTCTCATGGTATTTTTTACTTAATAATATTGCAAAGAAAGCATAAAATCTTGATAAATCATCTTTTTTTTGCAGATTGGTTAGTTTTTATCCTTAATTGGTTTGTATTTATTGAATTTCTAGTTGTTTTTTCTCATCTTTGCAGCACAAACTTTAAAATTGATATTGTATGAAACTGAAGCACCTTATTCTTCTTAGTGTTATTTGCTGTTCTCAGTCTGTATTTGGACAAAAAGCCAATCAACAACCGAAGACGAGTGGCAATCCTGTATTCCCGGGATGGTATGCTGATCCGGAAGGAGTTGTATTTGGAGATGAATACTGGATTTATCCTACGTATTCGGCGCCTTATGACGAACAGACTTTCATGGATGCCTTCTCGTCTAAAGACCTGGTGAACTGGACAAAGCACCCGAAAGTGTTATCAAAAGAGAATATTAGTTGGTTTAAACGTGCTTTATGGGCACCTGCCGTGATTCATGCGAATGATAAATATTATATATTCTTCGGCGCGAATGATATTCAAAGCAATAATGAACTGGGCGGTATTGGTGTAGCTGTGGCCGACAATCCTGCCGGACCATTTAAAGATGCATTAGGCAAACCTCTGATTGATAAATTTGTAAATGGTGCGCAACCGATCGATCAGTTTGTTTACAAAGATGATGACGGACAGTATTATATGTATTATGGTGGCTGGGGACATTGTAATATGGTGAAACTGGCCCCGGACTTGTTGAGTATCGTACCGTTTGAAGATGGTACCCTTTATAAGGAAGTAACCCCCGAAAAATATGTAGAGGGACCTTTTATGTTGAAACGTAACGGAAAATACTATTTTATGTGGTCAGAAGGCGGTTGGACCGGACCGGATTATTGTGTTGCTTATGCCATTGCCGACTCACCGTTCGGACCCTTCAAAAGAGAAGCAAAAATATTACAGAGAGATCCCAATGTTGGAACAGGTGCAGGCCATCATTCAGTTGTCAAAGGGCCCGGAGAGGATGAATGGTACATCGTTTATCATCGCCATCCATTGGGCGAAACGGATGGAAACGCTCGTGTGACCTGCGTTGACCGTATGTACTTTGATAAAAATGGAAAAATAAAACCCATAAAGATGACTTTCGAGGGAGTAAAAGCAAGCCCATTGAAGTAAAAATAAGTTAAGTCCGGAAATAATTAGTTATATATTTCTGTCCATACGGATTGAGTCAAATATTCCCCTTA
>ENA-UEOJ01002683-UEOJ01002683.1-human-gut-metagenome-genome-assembly--contig:-NODE-2683-length-10086-cov-4.547807_pt1 | contig 10086 bp, 5 predicted proteins | sample MGYA00242885_ERZ507886 | MGnify/ENA primary metagenome ERZ507886 (study PRJEB26167, sample SAMN06115505) | human gut metagenome | host: Homo sapiens | place: China:Anhui | collected 2015-08-07 | study... | reverse complement strand
CTTGACGAACTTGCCAAAATTTTAGGTTTGCCTTCGCCACCAGAATATATTGAATCATATGATATATCAAACCTTTCTTCTTCATCTATAGTGGCTGGTATGATTGTCTTTAAAAACGTACGTCCCTCTAAGAAAGAGTATAAAAGATTGTCGGAGCATATCGGGTTGGTGCCGGTAGTGCTTGTTTCTCCGGCCGATGCCGATTTGATTTCGGGGGGAAGTGAGGAGCGCCGCCGTTTTATGGACATGGTGATCGTGCAATATGACCATGAATATCTCGACGCGTTAGTGCGTTACAACAAGGCTTTGCAACAGAGGAACGTATTGTTGAAACAGGAGGAAGAACCCGACGAAGCCTTGATGGGGCTATGGGAAGAAATGATGGCTCAGGAAGGGGAGAAGATATACGAGAAGCGAAAGGCTTACGTGGAGGAATTCATTCCGGTGTTTCAGGATTTCTATGCGCGGATTTCCCGTGGAAAAGAGCATGTGGGACTGCGTTATATTTCGCATGGCCAGCGTGGGGAACTGTTGGACGTCATTCGTCGCGACCGTGCCAAGGACCGGATTATGGGATATTCCCTGCATGGTGTCCATAAGGATGATTTGGAGATGACCTTGGGAGAGTTCCCGATAAAACGGGAGGGTTCTCAGGGGCAGAACAAAACCTATTTGATTGCTTTGAAGTTGGCGCAGTTTGATTTCTTGCGCCGTACGGGAAGCCGTACCACTCCTTTATTGTTGCTGGACGATATTTTCGACAAGTTGGATGCCGACCGCGTGGAGCAGATTGTCAAATTGGTTTCCGGCGAACAGTTCGGGCAAATCTTCGTGACGGATACCAATCGTGAACATCTGGACCGTATTTTGGAGAAGACGGACGAAGACTACAAGCTCTTTTATGTGGAAAACGGGGAAATCAAAGCATGAGACGGAACAAGGCGGAATGCATAGGCGACATCATCCGGCAATATCTTCGGCAGGAAGGGTTGGAGACACCGTTGAATGAGACCCGGATGGCGGCGGCTTGGTCCGAAGTGATGGGGCAGGCTATTGCCCGGTACACTGGGGATGTTTTCGTGAAAAATCAGGTGTTATACGTTCATTTAAAGTCGCCTGCTCTCAGAGCCAATCTGATGATGGGACGGGAAGCATTGGTGCGCAAACTGAATGAATACGTGGGAGCACAAGTCATTCAGAGTATTGTGTTCCGTTGACAAAGACTCAAAGAATCTCGTCCAGCCGGTAAGCTTCGGCTCGGGAAGCCTGCCTATACCTGCATCAAACGTGACTGTCCGTGACGCTTCGTCTGAATCCCTGAGAGTTCCGGTTGCATTGCCGGGTCTGTTATAATTGAATGTAAGTGTATAACTGCACGGTTTCCACTGTGCATGCAGTGTAACCAGACCATTCGGTATGAGGGTAAGGTTTTTGACAGCCGCACGGTCCGGATAGTTTCTTCCATTACCAGCTGTGCCGTCCGCACTCTCGTTCCATCCGTCAAAATAATAGCCTGTCCTTGAAAAGCCGTTTGCCGGAAGAGTTTCACTCTTATCGTATGTAAATGCCACATCGGACATGCTTCCTGTTGCCCTTGTGCTGCCGCTGTCATTGTCATTCTTTTCAAAATGAACTGTGTAGCTGTTCGCGCTCCAGTGTGCAAACAGGGCAAGATTTTCAAGCCCTTTCCATACTGCATTGTCCGGGATGACCTCTCCTTTTGAATCTATCTTCACAATAAAAAGCTTCTTTGCCGTGTTTCCCATGTTGTCGGTCACGGTGAGGCAGTAGAAGGCAGGACCTTCGGAGCCGAAATAGTACTGTCTGCCTGATGTTATGTCACCGTTATCAAGCTGAATGCCGTTAAAGTCCGTAAGCACTGCACTTTTTATGCCGGAGTGCGCATCTGATATGTCAAAAGGGACGGCTGTTCCTTCGGGATACCAGCCGTAGGAACTTAATACTCCGCCCAAATCAGGGGCAGTGTTGTCAAAATAGTATGGCCCGAACCGGTGATAGTCAGCGTTAGGTGATGACACGGACGTGTTGCCGGCTGCATCCTTCACATGCTTCACCCACAGATAGCAGGCTCCCGAAAGCGTGCTTCCTATGGTTACCGGAACACCACTCCGGTAGCTGCTCCATGAAGCACCTGAGGGCGGGGCGCTGCTGTCCGTGCCCAGGCAGTATTCATAGGTGTTATCAGTGGAAAGCAGTTCATTGTCTGTCACGGTTACGGTCACACCCAGTGACGTGGTGTACGATGAAGTGCTTTCCGGTGAGACATTTACTGCCGGAGGCGTGGCATCCTTCCATTCCGCATGGACCGTAATACTGCCGGCATGGATCCATGCTGTGCTGTTTCCGCTTATGCTCCAGTAACTTCCGTCCACTGCATGTCCATCCGCGTTCCACACAGTGCCCCGGCTTCCTGCGGCATCAGATACCCAGCCTGCAAATATATAACCTGTTCTCACGGCTTTCACATTTCCTGAGATATCGTTATAGTCCGGTGAACCGTAGGTCACCGTGACGGACTGCACTGCCTGTCCGGAACCGTCCACGCAGCTTCCGCCGTTCGCATCAAATGTCACGGTGTACTTATTCGGCACCGCATTTGCCGTGAATGATACATCTGAGGCAGGCATGTTGAAGCGGTAGCTGTTAGAGGAAGTCTCAGCATAGCCTGTCCACTTATCCCATGAGTAGCCCTTCTTCACGGCAGCGCTTATGGCCACGCTTTCGTTATAGGCATGGCTGCCGCCGCCTGATACACTGTCTATTCCGGTTCCGGCAATGAGCGTCACGCCCCACCTGTCCGCCTTCCACTGTGCAAAAAGCTTCAGCGTATCGCCGTGGGCTGAGGGCTTCGAGACAAACGTGGAGCCTGCCGGGTAAGAGGTTCCTGTCCCATCAGCAGATGTGTTCCAGCCGTTAAAGGAATGCCCTGTTTTCGTAAAGCCGTTTCCGGCAATGGTTACGGTACCGCCGTATTTTACCGTGGAACCGTCTGTTGAGCCGCCCGTGTTTCCGTTTCCTTCATACATCACATTCAGCTCATTGGTTTCATAATACACACTGGCATAAGTTCCTTCATCGGGCACCTTCCATGATGTCCGGTCAACAGACACATAATGGCAGTTGTCGAAGGTGGAATCCGCCGCATGGTCTGCAGCGTTGAAGGTGCTGCCGTTCTTTACGGAGTAAGTCTTTGTCTTTGAATCATCCTTCACTCCGTCTTTATAAAAGTAGAGGGTCACATCCGTGTCTGCCGCTGTCCAGTATGCGTACACACTGATATTCGTTGTTCCTTTCCATACAGCCGTGCTTCCGTTTCCGCTCCAGTATGTTCCGTTTACGGCTTTTCCGTCTTTGTCATACACCTGCTCGCCTGTGCCGTTGGCACCTGTGTACCATCCGCCGAAGCTGTAACCGTCAAGCGTAGGGTTGTAAGAGCTTGCCACATTACAGTCACCGGTGCCATATACGGCAGTGCCGGTGAAAGTATTTCCTCCATTGTCTGGGTTGAAGGTGATGGTGTATTTGTTTGGAACCCACGCAGTAAAAGTAATGGTTTTTCCTTCATTCTTTAACTCATTCTCATGCCCATAGTAGCACACTGAATAGCCAAATGAACAGTTTCCACAATGAGAGCAATCATGTATATCATACACGTATATTGTGCCATCATCCGCTATAACCCCCCAGTAAGATTTATAGCTTATCATCCCGGCTCCGCAGCGACTGCATCTGCCATTAGTAGAAGTTCTGGTTAACCTGTAAATTTTCTGTGTTGCTGATACTTTTGTATACCCGGCTTCATTGGCGTGCGGCAGCATGTTATCGTCTGTCATATTGCTGATATTTACATAGTCTGTAAGAGGCTTGCTGCCGAAAATATAAATTCCTTCATATCCGCTTCCATCAAACCACGCATATACACTTATGCCGGAAAGAATGACAGCTGCTGAACCGACAACCATAACCGTTAGCACAAAAACCATCACATACGATATGAGTTTTTTAATTCCTTTCCTGATATTAAGCATGGAAAATCTCCTTTATATATTATGTACACAGACAGGATATCCGGAAATCTGTCCGCAGCTTTTAATGGCATGTTTCCATGGATATCCTGTGTTATTATGTTTTCTATTTCCTGTAATTCTCCGACCAGTAGCCGCCTTCATCCGTGTTGTATCCATTGATGTCATACACCGCATGGCCTGTTCCATCCGGATTTGTTCCCCATCCGGTAAAGGTGTAGCCGGGACGGTACAGGTCTGTCTGTCCGTAAGCTTTGTTGTTCTTCGTGCTGTCATAGGTCACGCCAAGGCTCCTGCTGTCCTGAAGGCTGTCGGACGTCCAGTATCCGCCGTTTGTATTGAACGTGACTGTATAGCTGTCCGGGATAAACTGTGCGTACAGGATAAGGCTTGGTCCAATCCACCTGCTGTCATCATCCCAGTAAAGCCCGGACTCTTTCGCATAGGTGCTGCCGTAGACCCTGTTGCCTCCGGAGAGGGAATCATAATAGCCGGAGAAAGTATAACCTGTCTTTGACACTGCCGGGACATCTGTCCCCCAGGTGGTGTCATACTCATACCTGCCAAAGAATGCGGTGCTGCCGAAGTTTATGAACCTCAGCGTCCAGTCATCCGTGACATCCTTCATGCTGCCGTCGGTCATCGTGCCGCCGTTGCCGAAGAATGCAAGCTGCCTTGAATCATGCACCCATGCAGCCTTAAATGTTACCGTGCCGGAGCTGTATCTCAGGTTGCCGTAGGCAAGTGCCATGCCGTCAGCCCTGCCTGTACCGACGCCCGATTTTGTCTCAGCATAGGTATCACCGCTCGGAAGATAATGAAGTCCCTTGTCCATTCCTGATATTGTCCAGCCCGCGAAGGTGCAGCCGTTTCTGACAGGGTTATTTATGTCAAACACAGTGTAGGTTTCTGCAGAAGCCGGGTAGCTGCCGCCGCTGTAAAAACTGCCGCCGTTAAGCTCATAGCGTATGTCATATACTGCGTGGCTCCACTTTGCAGTAAAGAGCACCTTCTCAGCACTGTTGCACCTTAAGTTCATAAAGCTGGTTTCCTTGACTCCGGATGCGCCTGTTCCTGTAATGATGCTGTTTCCCGCTTTGTGGTCACAGTCATCACACATCCTTGTTATCTCCCATCCGGCAAATGTGCAGCCTTCCATTACAGGGTGGCTCACGTTAAAGCTCCTGTTATACTTAGCCCTGTCCGGATGGCTTGCCCCCGCTTCCCATGAACCTCCCGAAAGCTCGTATAAGATTTCATATTCGGCAGGCATAAAGTATGCCGTGTACCTCCTGTTCCCGGAGCTGCCCTGCTGTATGGTGACGGACGGAAGCCTTTCCTGCAGCCCGGTGCCGCCCCATGAAGTGAAGTGGTAACCCTTTACGTCAGGATTATTGAGCGTAAATACCGGAGTGTTCCTGTCATATCCGGAAGGATTCCCCGGGTCGCTTGCAGGCGTGAGCACGGCATTGCTCTCACTGTCCCTGTAATCGTATGCAATGCTGTAGCGGGTATCCTGCCAGAGTGCGGTGAGAGTCACCGTGCCGGTGTCGGCTCTTAATCCCGTGACTTTGATGTACTCTTTGTCTTTTCCCGTACCGCTGCAGTCTGTAAGTCCTGTATCAGTGAGCTCTCCGTCAATGATGTGCCTGTTGCCGTCCATGTCCGTTATGCTCCAGCCAAGGAACGTGCTTCCCTCCCTTGACGGACTGTATATGGTTATCTCCTTGTAATAGTTGGCTTCCATAGGGTTGCTTGCCCGCACCCATCCGCCGTCAAGGTCATATCTTATGCTGTAGTAGACAGGCTGCCACTGCGCATAGAGGGTGCTGTACGAACCGTCATAAACGGTCTGTGCAGTCACAGGGTTTTCAACCTGCGTGCCGTCACTGCGGTTCGGGAATTTCGACCAGCCGTCCGATATATCGTAGACACTCAGTTCGTAACCAGTAAGTGTTGGGTGCGGCAGCTCTCCAAGAGGGCTGTCATACCGGACTGTCTTTGATTTTACGTCATCGCCTGAGAGGACATACCCGAGGCGGCTCTTTGCCGCTGTGTCCGGGACATTGTAATCGAATGCAATGCTCAGGTTCGCCTTTACCCATTTTGCATAGAGCATAACACTCACCGTATCTGGTGATGTGCTGATTGTAAGCTTGTCGCCTGCGCCTCCGGCATATCCGTCAAAGGTCTGCGTATTCCCATCATACGAGGTATACCATCCCTCAAACGTATATCCCCCGCGGCATGATGTGGCCGGAAGCGTCAGCTCGATATTTCCATACACTGCCGTGGCTGTGAGGGTATCTCCCTTTGCCGCATTGGGGTTAGAATACGTGTCGCCGCTGTCATACAGCGTGCCACCAATCCTCCACCCGGAGAACGGAAAGCGTCCGGTAACCGGCTGGATAACGCCGGCAGTCTGGTTTCCGTTGTTGGTGTATACTTTAAAGTCAACAATGTAGTCACTGCCTGTGATGTATGAGCTGTCAGCAAGCACTGTGTGCCCGGTGTTCACAGTAATCTCATCGTCTTCCGGCATGCTTATGTAATTGTTGGATTCACCCTTTTCATAGTGCAGGGTGTAAAATCCAGCCTCCTCCCACTTTGCACAGGCTGTGACATTGCCTTTGTAAATCCATCTGCCGTTACTGTCAAAGTAAGGCGAGGCTTTCGTCTGTCCGCTGCTGTCCGTGTAGGTAAGTACAGCCCTGCCGTCCGTGTCATAGACCGGGACATCGGAGAGCTTTATTGTGCCGTCGCTCTTGTAAATGAAGTTTCCGGAACCGTCAAGCTCAGGGGCGTACCAGCCTAGGAAGGAGTAGCCAGGTCGGATCGGAGCTTTGACTGAGGCAGTACCGTATGGTGTGGCTGCCTGTGGTGCAGCAACATCAATATCGGAGCACCAACGCTCTTTTGACGGATCGTTATACCAGGTGAACAATTTGCCTTTATTGCTTCCATTGTACACTTGTATATCAGATACTGAACCAACTGCAAGTTCTCCACCATTAGCATCAAATTCAAGTGAATGGTAAAACACAAGACCGATGAGCGCATAGACATGTCCGCCGTAACCATCCGGCACACCGGTGGCCTGCTGGTCTCTGTGGTTATTTGCTGCGGCTGACTTATCATTCTTTGTTATATCATAGAAGCCTCCGTCTGCACCCACCATCTTTGTTCCCTCTAGGAGATAGAGAAACTGCTGTCCGTTCTCACCATATTTCTGGGTCATGACAAAAGACTTCTTATCCTGGAATGCTTCATGGTCACCGACTGTCTCCCACGTCTGCTGGCTGAGCGCATGATTTATGGTCGGATAACACATACCCTTGAAGTCAAACCAGCCAATGTCACCATCCGTTCCGGGTATCACATGACCACTATCATTCGGGTCTTCGATGTACGCATCCTTAAGCTTCGTAATTGATTCATCGTACTCACCTACCCAGTACATCCTGACATGGTCCTCTCTAAGCCCCGGGTATTTGGCACGCTCACTGTCACTGTAGTGTGTAATCTCCGGCTGTGTGATGACAGCGTAATCAACCTGCTCACTCTCGTCATAGGACATCTCGTATTCGTAGATGTACTTGTTGGCGTCGAGAAGTGCAGTGCCGGCGGCGGTGTCATTGTTGACACGGGGCTGAATCGTGTCGGTCATTACACATTGTGTCTTGCCACCAGGATTATTTTTACTATCAGATTTCCAACTATCTAAATCTGACTGCACAGCATCCATTTTATGCTGCCCCGAAGAATCATAATGCGTACTATATAATGGGTCGCTTGTGTCATTATGGTAACAGTGAATTAACTGTATTGTAATTGTTGCTCCAACCTTGTCATCATTCTTTGCAGCTTGATTCCAAAAGGCCGATACATTTTCTATTCCAATACTTGTAATAAGTAAAAAACAAGTGAGTAGAATAGCAATAACTTTTGTAGCATAGTTTTTCTTTTTATTCATAGATACCTCCTTGTGCGAGTTTTTATTTAAAATTATGAAAGAAGTAAAATTTCTATGCATACAAAAAGACGTATGCAGCTTGTTTACATACGTCTTAAAGATAAAAATATATTATTTAATAACTTTACTACTTGTACAAATAACCATGATGAACCCAGCCTTCAGCATATTTACCTATGGTTTCCATTGCTGCACTATACCCCCATTTACCACATCCGGCTTTTGCACTATCCCAATCGAAGTCTGTAAAGTACGCCTCCAGCGACCCATCTCTCTGCCCTCCCGTAGCCACATTCAGCGGTATATCCGGATGCTCATCATACCAGCTAGGCAGGGTCTTCTTTGTGCCCTCAGCGGTAACGGTATCAGTCGCACCGCACACGGAGCAGGTTGCTGTCTTGGTGCCGTCAGCCTCTGTTGTAGCATCGTCATTGTAGATATAATCACCGAAGCTGTGTGCTGTCTTAGCAATAGGCTCTGTGTAGCTGTGACCACAGGAGCAGGTATAGGTAGTAACGCCTTCCTCTGCACAGGTGGCTGCCTTTGTCACTGCGGCTGTGTAATTATGTACGTGCGCTATCTTGGTTCCGGCTGCCGTCCTTGTGTCCTTTGCACCGCATATAGTGCAGACTGCTGTCTCTGTGCCGTCCGCAGCTTCCGTTGCATCGTTGTTATAAACGTATGCTCCGAAGATATGTCCTGCTGCAGAAATTGCTTCTGTATACGAATCACCACAGGAACACCTGAAGGTCTTAACTCCCTCTGCCGTGCAGGTTGGCTGCTTGGTGATTGTGGCAGTGTAGTTATGGGTGTGTGCCTGTGTGGCAGGTTCGGTCGGCTTCTGGGCTGGGTGCTCGGTTGGCTTCTCCGTCTGCTTCTCAGCAGCCTTCTCTGTCTGCTTCTCTGTTGCTTTCTCAGTTGGCGCCTGTGTTGCGGCTGTTGTGGACTCCGTTACCTTTGATGTTGTGGTCTCGGTTACGGTTGCAGCTGCCTTTGAGGTCTCGACATTAGTTGTTGTGGCTGTTGTCACTGAGCTGTCGCTGCCTGCCTTTGTAGCTGCTTCACTGTCCTTAGAGGCTTCGCCTGATACATTACCCTCGCCGGACTTTTCGGTGGCATCAGATTCCTTTGTGCCGGTATCTTTGCCTGTGCCGGTATCCTTTGAGGCATTGCCACTTTCCTTTGTAGTCCCAGTTTCCTTAGTATTGCCGCCCTTATTTGTGGTGCTGTCCTGCTTTTTGGATGCCGCCTCAGTGCTTGTCGATGTGTCAGCTGGCAGCTCCGTACCCACCGGAAGGGTATCTACAGGGGCGAATGTTTTGCTGCAGGCAGTGGTCATAAGGGTTACGGATGTTATGACTGCGGCTGTCATAAGGCGGTTGAAGCTATATCTTCTCATATCTAATACCTTCTTTCTTTCGCATTATGTATATTTTCTTCTATGAGTATATTATAACGTATAATTACAAATTCCGCTACAAAAATAGTGTATACATTTTTACTATTTTGTCGACATTTCATCTATTGAGTTCACCTGATGCGCAGCGGAAAAGCGGAGGTGAACTGAGTTCACCTGAGGTGGTAGAGGAAAAGCAGAGGTGAACTGAGTTCACCTGATGGGGAGCGGAAAAGCAGAGGTGAACTGAGTTCACCTGATGCGCAGCGGAAAAGCGGAGGTGAACTGAGTTCACCTGATGGGCAGAGTAAAAGCAGAGGTGAACTGAGTTCACCTGAGGTGGTAGAGTAAAAGCCGAGGTGAACTGAGTTCACCTGAGGTGGTAGAGTAAAAGCCGAGGTGAACTGAGTTCACCTGATGGGCAGCGAAAAAGCCGAGGTGAACTGAGTTCACCTGATGGGCAGCGGAAAAGCGGAGGTGAACTGAGTTCACCTGAGGAGCTGCAGGAAAGCGGAGGTGAACTGAGTTCACCTGATGGGCAGCGAAAAAGCGGAGGTGAACTGAGTTCACCTGAGGAGCAGTGGAAAAGCCGAGGTGAACTGAGTTCACCTGAGGAGGAGCAGAAAAGCCGAGGTGAACTGAGTGTGCTTGTGTGGGAGCGGAAAAGCGGA
>ENA-UEOJ01002673-UEOJ01002673.1-human-gut-metagenome-genome-assembly--contig:-NODE-2673-length-10129-cov-3.431456_pt1 | contig 10129 bp, 10 predicted proteins | sample MGYA00242885_ERZ507886 | MGnify/ENA primary metagenome ERZ507886 (study PRJEB26167, sample SAMN06115505) | human gut metagenome | host: Homo sapiens | place: China:Anhui | collected 2015-08-07... | reverse complement strand
TCCCCATCAATACTGTGCTGAGGGCGGAAGCCCGAAATCCGCAAGAAGGTGGTTCTGTGAGCGAGCTTCAGCTCGCGTTCCGGCCCGGAATAGACTTTTGTCCCTGGTGGCCGAGCCTTGGCTCGGCGCAGATGTGTATGCGATGAAGGCATCGCTGCGCCCGGTTGGACCAACCGCCCCGCCCCTGCTGCAATCATATATGGATCGAATGTGATTGCGGCGGGGGCGTCGTGTTTTCAGTATCTTCATATTTCGATGCTGGGGAGATGTTAAGTTTTTTTTAGGGATGGAGGGTAGGGAAAAGCGGGGGGAATGTGTTAATTTTGTGGGTTTATGAATCTGACCGCTCTGACTCGTCCGTACTTCAGGGCTGTCTGCCGTGCCGAATGGAGGGCGGCGGAGCAGCCGGAGGCCTCGCAGCGTATGCTGCTGGGAGGGCTCGTCGCGGCGGCCGCCAAGACTCAGATGGGACGTCTCCACGGCTTCGGGGCTATGGCTACCTACAGCGATTTCGCCTCGGAGGTGCCCGTGGTAAGCTACCCCGACATCCGCGCCGACGTGATGCGGATGGTCGAAGGGGAGCCCGACGTGCTTTGGCTGGGGCGCTGCCGCCGGTTCGCGCAGTCGTCGGGCACGAGCGACGGCAAGAGCAAGTTCATACCTATAACTCCGCGCAGCCTGAGCCGCTGCCACTATGCCGGAGCGGCCTATTCACTGGCCTCATATCTCGACGCTTACCCCGACAGCCGCATTTTCGGCGGGAAGAATTTCATTCTCGGCGGAAGCTTCGCCAACGAGCTGCAGCTTCCCAGGGATGTGAAGGTGGGCGACCTCTCGGCCACGCTGATCGACCGCATCACCCCGCTTGTCAACTTGGTGCGTATCCCCTCGAAGCGCATCGCCCTGATGGCCGACTGGAGCGAGAAACTCCCGGCTCTGGTTGAGGCTTCGGCCCGCGCCGACGTGCGCTCGCTATCGGGGGTGCCCTCGTGGTTTCTGACCGTTCTCAAGGGCGTAGTGGCCCGCGAGGGGGCGGATTCGCTGGCGCAGGTATGGCCTAATCTGGAGGTTTTCTTCCACGGCGGCATAGCCTTCGGCCCTTACCGCGAGCAGTACCGCCGTCTGGCTCCGCAGCTGCGCTACTGGGAGAACTACAACGCCAGCGAGGGCTTTTTCGGCGTTCAGGCGCGCCCCGGAAGCGAAGGGATGCGGCTGCTGATGAACGCCGACACGTTCTATGAATTCATCCCTGTGGATGCTCCCGAAAGCCGTCCGCTCCCCGCGTGGGAGGTGGAGGAAGGAGGAATCTACGAGCTTGTGATCACCTCGTCGAACGGCCTGTGGCGCTACCGCATCGGCGATACGGTGCGCATCATTGCCACCCGTCCGCTCGAGATTGCCATTGCCGGGCGCACCTCCCACTACATCAACGCCTTCGGCGAGGAGGTGATGGTCTACAACGCCGACGCCGCTTTGGCCAAAGCCTGCGCGGCCACCGGAGCCGAGGTGATCAACTATACAGCAGCTCCGGTATATGCCGGCGACCGTTCGCGCGGACGCCACCAGTGGCTTGTTGAGTTCTCCACGGCCCCCGCGGGCGTCGATGCTTTCGCCGAAGCGCTCGACCGCGCGCTACAGGCCGAAAACTCCGACTATCAGGCCAAACGCCAGGGCGGGATATTCCTCGACCCGCTCGAAGTGATAGTGGCGCGCCGCGGCGTATTCGACCGCTGGCTGGCCTCCACCGGCAAGCTCGGCGGCCAGCGCAAGATTCCGCGTCTGGCCAACGACCGCCGGTTCATCGACCCGCTGCTCCGGCTCAATTCGGCCGATACTCAGAAATCTTCCGATAACGTATAACCTAAAAATCAGAATACCATCTTCTTAAGCGAAATAATCTTACTGACATGAAACTCCACCGAATCTTTTCAGCCGCGCTGATGGCAGCCGCCATTACGGCAACGGCATGGGCCAAGGCCCCGAACTACATATTCTTCTTCATCGGCGACGGCATGGGCATCGCACAGGTAACCAACGCCCAGCTCTACAACGCCCGCGTGCTCGGCAACTCCACGCCGCTGCTCTCCACCACCTTCCCGGTCGCCTCGATGGCCACCACTCATTCGGCCAGTTCGGATGTTACCGACTCCGCAGCTGCCGGAACAGCGCTTTCAACCGGCCATAAGACCGTTAACGGTATGCTCGGGGTGACGCCCGACTCAGTGGCCGTGACTTCCGTGGCAAAGAAACTGTTCGACGCCGGCTACGGCGTGGGTATTGTTACCTCCGTGGCTATCGACGACGCTACCCCCGGCGCTTTCTACGCCCATGTGCCCAGCCGCAGTCAGTATTACGACATCGGCCGCCAGCTCGCCGAGTGCGGCTATCAGTTTGCCGCCGGCGCATCGCTGCGCGGAGCCTTCGACAAGCAGGGCAATCCCACCGATCTGATGAAGTACTTCGACGAGGCCAACGTAAGTGTGAGCTACGGCCTCGATAGCATCGACACCACCGCTCAGCGCCTGCTGGTGCTCTCCCCGTTTCATAAGGAGAAGCAGAACGAGATCGGTTTTACCATCGACTCCATTGCCGGTGCGCTTACTCCCCCGGCCCTTACCCGTGCGGGTCTCGACCAGCTCAAGCGCACCTCGCCCGACCGCTTTTTCATGATGGTGGAAGGCGGCAATATCGACCACGCCGGCCATGGCAACGACGGCGGCACGATTCTCCGCGAGGTAATAAACTTTAACCAGGCTCTTCAGGAAGCCTACGACTTCTATCTCGCCCATCCCGACGAGACGCTAATCGTGGTTACTGCCGACCATGAGACCGGCGGCATGAGCGTCGGGTGCCGGGAGACCGGCTACAGCGTGCGCCTCGAGAACGCCGCGGGACAGAAAATCTCGAAAGAGGAATTCAGCAACCTGTGTCGCGCCATGCTCCGCTCGCGCCGTATCTATACATGGGACGACATGCAGGAAATCCTGCGCGACGAACTCGGTTTCGGCGTTAACCTCAAGCTTACCCCCGAAGAGACCGAACGCCTCCACACCATGTTCGATGAAGTTTTTGAAAAACGCGCCTCCGGCCTCGACCAGAAGACGCTTTACGCCACTTTCGACGGCTTCACCAACGAGGTATTCAATATCCTCAACGCTAAATCCGGAATGGGATGGACCACAGGCGGTCACTCCGGCATGCCGGTGCCTGTATATGCCGTCGGCGTCGACTCGCAGCTGTTCTCCCCGCTCAACGACAACACCGACATCCCTGCAAAAATCCTCTCTATCGCCGGAATTGAAAAATAAAACCGACACACCTTCCCGAACATAGCGATGAACCGATATATTCTGTTTGCCCTCGCTCTCCTAAGCTCCGCTTTCACGCTTGCCGCCCAGGGCTTCGACATGAACGCCGTGGAGGTCGACGTGAAGCTCCACCCCGAGCGCTACCGTCAGCTGCTCGACCGATTCGAGAAAGCCGACACCACACTTACCGTCCCCCAGCTCGCTACCGTGTATTTCGGATATTCGTTCACACCCGACTACGTGGCCGGAGAGAGCTTTGTCAACGTGCAGGATGCCTACGACTCGGGCGACTACGCCCGCGCCGAAGAGCTTGCCGCCGAGGCGCTGAAGCTGAATCCCGTATCGCTCGAACTCAGTGTGCTCGCTCTGGCAGCTTCCGACCATCTCCGGTCAAAAGGCTCCTATGGCAAGAAAATTCTTGACTACGGCACGCGTTGCGACCTCATCGCCACTGCTATCCTCGAAAGCGGACGCGGCACCTCCGCCGCCTCGCCTTTCCACGTCATCGCCTGGAGCGACGTGAGCCGCATTCTCCGCAACGTGCTTGGCGTGGAGCGGATTGTAGACCGCACAAAGGTCGGCAACATCGATGCCGTAAAGGTGATTTTCCCCGGAAGCGACCGCCAGCATATTCTGTATTTCGACAATTCACGCGAAGAATCCAACACCCGACCTGCCCTATGAACACTGCCGACCATCCCAAATGGACCGAAATCGAGCATCTGCCTGAATGGGACGAGGAATTCTACGACGTCTACACCGCCAGGAAGCATGGCAAATGGGTAATGCTCAAGACCCTCAAGCCCGCTCTGCGCGACGACCCCGCCGCGCGAGAGATGATCGAGAAGGAATTCGAGGTGAGATACAACCTTGCCCACCCCAACATCATAATGATCAACGACTACGAGGATGTGCCGGGTGTAGGTATGAGCATCATCACCGACGACGTCTACGGCGACTCGTTGCGCAAACTCATCGACAAGGGTGAGGTCGACGCCGACATCCAGCACAAGATCGTAACCTCGCTCGTCGATGCCATCAGCTATATCCAGACCAACCATATCGTGCACCATCCGATTCGTCCCGAGACTATTATCTTCACCGAGAAGATACGCAACCTCAAAGTGATTGACGTGGGTTTCGACCAGAAGAAGAATCTTTCGCCCGCCGATGCCTCCGACGACATCTATAGCTTCGGCCTCGTGCTCAAGGAAGTGCTCAAGGCCACCGGCGACCGCTCGGGGCATCTCCACAGTGTGGCGGAGCGGTGCACACATCCCGACCCGCGCCACCGCTACCGCGACGTGCCCGACCTTCGCATGGCTCTTGCCGGCAACTCCAACTCGCGGCTCTACAGCGTGATAATAGCCTTCCTGGCCGTAATGACGCTGCTGCTCGGCTGGCTCTGCATCAAACATCCGTCGTTCTGAGCCGTCGCGCCTGCTTCTCCGCTCCTGATTTTTCTCTCCGCCCCACTTGTTTGAATTAAACCCGTCTACAAACCTCAGTTTAGCTTTTCATACAGAAATGGCCGTTGAGATCCGACCCATAGAGCCTACGCGCTCGCAGCTGCGAAAATCCGTTGAATTCGGTATCGACCTTTACCGCGACAACCCTTATTTTGTGCCGCCGCTGGTGATGGACGATGTCAATACGCTTTCTCCCTCTAAAAACCCCGCCTTCGACTTCTGCGAGGCGCAGTCGTTCATGGCCTACCGCGACGGCCGTCCCGTAGGCCGTATCACTGCGATAATCAACCGCGTGGTAAACGAGCGCACCGGTCAGGCCGACCTCCGTTTCGGTTTCGTGGATTTTATCGACGACGCCGAAGTGGTCGATGCGCTGTTCAGTGCCGCAGCCGACTGGGGACGCCAGCGCGGAATGACCTCCATGGTCGGACCGATGGGCTTCACCGATATGGACCACGAGGGGATGCTCACCTTCGGCTACGACGAGGTCGGCACCATGGCCACCATCTACAACTACCCTTACTACGTAGACCACATGCACCGCATGGGCTTCGCCAAAGACGCCGGTTGGGTGGAGTTTTACGTCAAGGTGCCCGACAAAGTGCCTGACAAATATGCCCGCATCGCCCGCATAGTCCAGCAGCGTGAAGGCTTGAAAGTCAAGAAATTCAAATCGCGTAAAAAAGTCAAGGCGCAATACGGTCACGCCCTCTTCGAGCTTATCAACGAGGCCTACGACAAGCTCTACGGCTATTCGCCGCTCACACCACGGCAGATTGACTATTACGTCGACATGTACCTCGGCATACTAAACCTCGATTACGTCACCGTAATTACCGACGCCGACGACAAGATTGTGGCCGCGGGAATCTCCATCCAGTCCTTCTCCAGAGCGCTACAGAAGTCGCGCGGACGCCTCTTCCCGTTCGGATGGTGGCATATGCTGCGCGCCCTCATGGGCCATTCCGATGCTGTCGACCTTCTGCTGATAGCCGTAAAGCCCGAATATCAGAGCAAAGGCGTGAACGCATTGATTTTCAACGACCTTATCCCCCAGTATATCAAGTCCGGCTTCCTCCATGCCGAGACAAACCTCGAGCTTGAGGACAATACCAAGGTGCAGAACCAGTGGGACTACTTCGAGAACCGCCTTCACCGTCGCCGCGCCACTTTCCGCAAGCCTCTGTAAGCAAGATTCATATGCCGCTGCTACCCAATACATTCAGTCCCACCGGCCTCGAAGCCGGATGCGACGAAGCCGGACGCGGATGTCTCGCCGGCCCTGTAGTGGCCGCCGCCGTGATTCTTCCGCCTGACTTCCATCATCCCTGGCTCAACGACTCCAAGCAGACCACCGAGCGCCGTCGCGAAGCGCTCCGGCCCATCATCGAAGCCGAGGCTCTTGCATGGGGCGTGGGCATCTGCTCGCCCAAGGAAATCGACAGCATCAACATACTCAACGCCTCCATCCTGGCCATGCACCGCGCCCTCGACGCCCTGGCGTTGCGCCCCGACTCCATTATCGTCGACGGCAACCGCTTCAAACCATACGGCGACACCCCATGGCAGACATTCGTAAAGGGCGACGGACGGTTTGGCAATATCGCCGCCGCCTCCATACTCGCCAAAACCCACCGTGACGAAATCATGCGCCGGCTTCATAGCGAGTATCCCGCCTACGGCTGGGCATCCAACAAAGGCTATCCCACCACCGACCACCGCGCCGCCATCGAAGCCCACGGCACCACCCCCCACCACCGCCTCACCTTCCGCCTCCTTCCCATCCAGCTCACCCTCCCGCTCTGAGCCCATTTACCATTGAACATAAGTATACACTTTGGCGCCCAACAACCAATGGACTTTTCACTATAAGCTTGTAGGGATGCGCCACCATCCCTACATTCCGCCTTATATTCTCTCTTTTGCGCCACCCGCTCTCCTGTTCGCCTGCTTGGCCCTCCATTTTCGGCATTTTTGAAAAATTTTCGCTCAAACCCCTTGCCAATTCAAAAATAATTCCTACCTTTGCATCGCTGAACACGGGAACACCCCAATCAGCAAACATAAAAACGATGGTGCCATAGCTCAGTTGGTAGAGCAAAGGACTGAAAATCCTTGTGTCACTGGTTCGATTCCCGTTGGCACCACCTCAAGGCCGCTAATTCTCACCGAGTTAGCGGTTTTTTTTATTTTACATCTTCATAGATTGCAATTAAAGAATGCGAAAGAGAATGGACGTCATTTCTTTTCTCGCCTCAATCGCTGGGAAAATACTTCCTTAATCGCTGAAAAAGTAATTTTATGAGTAACGAAATTCTATATATCCTCCTGTCGGACTATGCCGCGCATGAGGTCGTGTATCTTTCGCAGGCAGTCGCATCAGATGAGTATGCTCTGAAAGAGAATCCGAAGTACGTCAACAAAGTTGTAGCCCCGACCATGGAGCCTGTCAAATCCATAGGCGGTTTCTTGACGTTGCCGGATTATTCGTTTGAGTCGATACCCGATGATTATGCGGCCTTGGTACTTATCGGAGGTTTCGGTTGGGCGACACCGGTGGCAGAGCAGGTTGCGCCGATAGTGCGGAACGCTATTGCAAGAGGCAAGATTGTAGGCGCAATCTGCAACGCGGCTTCATTCATGGCAAAATGTGGATTCCTCAATAATGTGAGGCACACTGGCAACGGATTGGAGCAACTGAAATTATGGGGAGGAGAGAATTATGCGAATCCTGAGGGATATGCCAATGTTCAGGCAGTCAGCGATAAAAACATCGTCACAGCCAATGGATCCGCATCCCTTGAATTTGCGAAAGAGCTTCTTTTGCTGCTTGAGAACGACTCCCCCGAGCGCATAGAAATGTACTATCAATTCAACAAACAGGGCTTCTGTGCTTTATTCCCAGGAGTGTAAAGAACTTACCCCATATATAGCTAATCTAAACTTGATAGAGATACAGTTAATTACAAAAGGCTGAGATAGCCAAACATTATGTTTATCGCAATTTTAACATACAAGAAACCATTGTGTGAGGTTGACAGATTCCTTGCCGCACACCGTGAATACCTCGCTAAGCATTATGCCGTTGGAGATTTCATCGCTTCAGGGCCACAGACACCGCGTGTGGGGGGAGTTATTATGATTAAGGCAGAAAGCCGCATAGCGGTGGACGCCATCATTGCAGAAGACCCGTTTAACATCAACGGCATCGCCGACTATCAGATTGTGGAGTTTACTCCTACGATGTTCTGCAAGCCGATACTTTCCAGTATTTTTGGTAAATGATAACGCTATAATATTCAAAATGATGAAGTTTCTGAAAAATGTCGGGCAAATGCTATTGCTCATAGTAATAACTGCTTGCGGTTCTTCATCTGCCGAGAACGCTGTTGAAACAGGTGGAGAACAAGATTCAGTGTTAGATAAAACCATTACGAAGAGTTCTGAAAATGTCGATTTGATAAATGCCGTATATGATAAATTCGTGTTTGCAACAGATTCAGACGGCAAATCGCTTCCAGAAACATATTTCACTGCTAATGCTTTGAAAAAGTTACAGGCTGACTATGAATTCGATTGCGAGGAAACTCCTTGTTATGCTTTTTATGCATTGAGATCAGAGAGACAAGATTCCAACCCTGAATCAGACGGAGTTTCACAGATTTACAGCATTCACTCTGAAGGAAATGGCTGGTATGCTGTAGCATATTCTGATATGGGGTGGGCTGGAAAAACACGGGTCAAGATCCTGAACGGGAAAATTGATGACTACCAGCGATTAAATCAATAAAAACAGATGGCTTGCACTTCGGAATTCATAGATTTTATCTGCGACACACTCGCACCTTTGGGAGAAGTTCGTTTCCGCAAAATGATGGGCGATTATGTTATTTATCTGAATGACAAATGTGTGGTAACCGCTTGCGACAATATAGCCTTTGTCAAAAAACTGCCATGCATTGCAAATTTAATGGCAGATGCGGAAACCGGTTATGCCTACAAAGGCGCTAAAGAGGAATATATTCTCGATTTCTATGATCTTCATAAAACATTAAAGGTAATATCGACTTTGTGGGAAGAACTGCCTTTCCCGAAATCCCGTAAAAAATAATATGCCATATATATCAATCGAGAGCGGGAATCTCACCGCAGAACAGAAAAAACAGTTGATTGAACGCCTGACAGCAACCGCCTCCGAGATAACCCATATCCCGGAACAATTCTTTACAGTCACCATTACGGGCCTGCCAGCTGACAACTTCGGTATTGGCGGCAAGTCAATCGACGAGATTAAACGCAACTACAAGCTATGATTTTGACATTACGCCCATATCAACCTTCGGATGCTGCTGTGATAACATCATGGCTTAAAAGCGAGTATCTTATGCGCCAATGGTGCGCTGACAGATATGAGTGTTACCCGGTCACACCAGAAGATATGAATATCTATCACGAGCGGTATATTGACGGACAAAGTCATGACAGATGGCGATGATATTGTCGGGTACATCACCTTGCGCACGCCGGCAAACGATTCAACGGAGCAACGATTGGGATTCGTTATTGTTGATGCTTCAAAACGTGGGTGCGGTTTTGGGAAGGCTCTTGTTTCAATGGCAGTCAAATATGCCTATGAAGAGCTTGGAGCTACAAAAGTCTCGCTCGGGGTCTTTGAAAATAATCCGTCCGCCATCCATTGCTATGAAGCCGCCGGTTTTCATCGAGTTTCAAGACCAGAGTCTGAAAGTTATCAGTGTCTTGGAGAAACATGGAATTGCATTGAGATGGAACAGCACAAGAAGCTATGAAAGTAATAGGAATCAACGGAAGTGCCAGAAAAGACGGCAACACGGCCATCATTGTCGGCGAAGTTTTTGATGAACTGAACAAAGAAGGCATTGAAACAGAGCTGATACAGTTAGCTGATTATGAGATTCAGCCATGCCGTGGATGTTTCGCCTGCAAAGGTCGTGGTAATTGTGTGTTTGCCAAAGACGGTTTTGCGGAGATATTCGGCCGAATGGTCGAAGCCGACGGCATCTTACTCGGTTCTCCGGTCTATTCCGCAGATGTTTCGGCCAAAATGAAAGCGTTTCTGGAGCGTGCCGGTGTCGTTGTCGCCACCAATCCCGGACTTCTCCGTCATAAGGTTGGGGCCGCGGTTGCAGCTGTGCGTCGCGGCGGCGGAATGACAACTGTCGATACCATGAATCATTTTATGCTCAATAAGGAGATGATTGTAGTTGGCTCAACATACTGGAATATGGCTTATGGCAAGCACATCGGAGATGTGCTCAGCGATGACGAAGGTATGGCAAATATGCGTAATCTTGGCGAAAATATGGCCTGGCT
>ENA-UEOJ01002670-UEOJ01002670.1-human-gut-metagenome-genome-assembly--contig:-NODE-2670-length-10137-cov-3.092247_pt1 | contig 10137 bp, 8 predicted proteins | sample MGYA00242885_ERZ507886 | MGnify/ENA primary metagenome ERZ507886 (study PRJEB26167, sample SAMN06115505) | human gut metagenome | host: Homo sapiens | place: China:Anhui | collected 2015-08-07 | study... | reverse complement strand
CGCTAACGGCAAATATGTGACAGACAGCGCAGGCAGCTTTACCGTCAGCGGCATCAACCCCGGCACAACGCTGGTGGTGAAGGAAACCCGCGCAAGGGACGGCTATCTTTTGGACGACGCCCCGCAGACCGCAACCATTAAGGCCGGCCAGACTGTTACGCTGGAGTTCCGCAATCAGCCGCAGGGCTCCCTTATTATCAATAAGCTGTCCAGTGCGGATAAGAAAACACCCCTGGAAGGTGTGCTGTTCCAGATCACCTATTCCGATGGCAGCTTCGTGGACAATGGCGCACTTTCCAGCAAGGGCTTGTACCGAACGGACAAGAACGGCCAGATTATTCTCAGCGGCATCACCGGAACGGTTATCGTAACGGAGGTGGAAACCATCAAGGGGTATCGCATTGACGATGCCTCCCGCAGCCAGACCATCGAAGTCCGCGCCAACGATACCCAGCAGCTCTGGTTCTACAATGCTCCCATCTCCCGAATCCTGCTCCACAAGGTAGACAAGGCTACCGGCAAGGGAATTTCCGGCGCGGTGTTTCTGCTTTACGACAGCAATCACAATCCCATCGGGGAGTATGTGACCAATCAGGACGGCTACATCTACGCCGACGAGGGACTGGCCGATGGCCGCTATTATCTGCGTGAGATCAAAGCCGCCCCCGGTTATGTGCTTGATCCTGAACTGAAAACGATCTATGTCCGCTACGGCTCCACCACAGAAATCGAGTGGAGCAATACTGCGGAGTGCGGCCAGATCCAGATCATCAAGAAATCCGCAGACGATAACGCCACCAATGGCCTGCCTGCCGGGACGCTGCTGGAAGGCGCGGTGTTTGAAATCTACGACAAAGCTGGCAATGTGGTGGACACCATCAAGTCCGACCGCAACGGACGCGCTGTATCCAAGACGCTGCCGCTGTCCCGCTATACCATCCGGGAAATCAAAGCACCTGCGAATTACTCCATCAACCCCACAGTGATGACCGCCTATCTGGAATTCAACGGGCAGATCGTCACCTTTGAAGCGCAGAATGCCAGCGTTTCCACCGGCATTTCCATTAAGAAAACAGGTCCCGTGCAGGCCGTTCCCGGTCAGCCCATCCGCTATGTGTTTTCCGACATCAAGAACAGTTCCACCGTTGCCCTCGACTCCTTCTATTGGCGCGATCAGCTTCCCGCGCAGGTGACGCTGAGCAAAATCGTCACCGGCAGCTACAACCAGCCGCTTTCCTACAAGGTGGTCTATAAGACCAACCTCTCCGGGGACTACCGCACTTTGGCGGACAACCTGAGTACAAGCAAGGTTTACGTATTGGACGCCCGCCCCGCTGTCCTCGGCCTTGCCGCCAATGAGCGTGTTACCGAAGTCATGTTCGTGTTCGGAAATGTAAAGGCGGGCTTTGCACAGGTAGAAACGCCTTATATCTACGCCACTGCCCGCAGCGGTCTTGCCAACAACTCCGGCATTGTGAATGTGGCAGATGTGGGTGGCCTTTACAATGGGCAGTGGATTCAGGCGGTGTCCCGCTGGCTCACTACCGTCTACACCAAAACAACGGTGAAGCTGCCCAAGACGGGGTACTAAGCCTTGCGGCAGAATGACTTTCGCAGTGCTGCCCCTGTGTGGGCGGCGCTTTCCCCGTTGGTCCTCTGGCTGGCGGCAATTGCCGCCTATGCCTACGAGGACGGTATGAACCTCTTTCAATGGATGGGGCGTTTCAGCCAAGTGCTGGAGCGCCCCTTTTCCATAGGCTGGACGCCCTACACGCTGAAATGTATGCTGGGGAGCCTGCTGCTCTATGGCTGTGGCATTGCACTTTACTACTCCAGCCGGGAGAACCGGAGACCGGGCGAGGAATACGGCAGCGCCAGATGGGGCAATCCCAAGGAACTGAACCGGAAGTATATGGATCACCAGCATAAGGACGCCAACATCATTTTGACCCAGCGCGTCCGATTGGGCATGGACGGCTATATCACCCAGCGCAACATGAATGTTCTGGTGGTGGGTGGCTCCGGCTCCGGCAAGACCCGGTTTTTCTGCAAGCCCAATATTTACAGCGCGAATTGTTCCTACCTCATCACCGACCCCAAAGGGGAACTGCTGCGGGCAGCGGGCGGATTACTGGTGGCGCTGGGCTATGAAGTCCGGGTGTTCAACCTGATCGACCCCAGCCAGTCCGACGGATACAACCCCTTTTCGTACATTCACAGCGAAAAAGATGTGCTGACCCTCATTGATAACCTCATCAAAAATACCACGCCCCGCAACGCTTCCAGCAACGACCCCTTTTGGGAGAAGGCGGAGATCGCGCTGGACTCAGCCCTTATGCTCTACCTCGTCAGCGAAGCGCCCCCGGAGGAACAGAATTTCGAAATGCTGGTCTACATGATGAACTTTGCCGAGGTGCGGGAGGAGGACGATCAATACCGCAGCCCGCTGGATATGCTCTTTCGGGCATTGGAAGAAGAACAGCCCAACCATGTGGCGGTGAAGCAATATAAGGCTTTCAAGCAGGCGGCGGGCAAGACCGCGAAATCCATTTTGGTAAGCGCCGCCGTGCGGCTGGCCACCTTCAATATCCCGCAGTACGCCAGAATGACAATGGTGGATGAGATGGACTTTGGCAGTTTGGGCGAGAAGAAAAAAGCCATCTTCTGCGTGATCCCTGTTGATGACAGCAGCATGAACTACCTTGTGGGAATGCTCTACACCCAATGCTTTCAGGCACTTTACCGCAGGGCGGACGAGAAGCACAACGGGCGTCTGCCTGTGCCGGTGCGTGTCATTCAGGACGAATGGGCGAATGTGGCCCAGCCGGAGAGCTATCCGAAGATTCTGGCTACCTGCCGCAGCTACAATATTGGGCTGAACATCATCGTGCAGAACATTCAGCAGATCAAGGCGCTGTACGAAAAGGAATGGGAAAGCATCATCGGCAACTGCGACACGCTGCTCTTCCTCGGCGGCGGCAACGAGCCGACTTCGCTGGAGTTTATCGTAAAGCTGCTGGGCAAGGAGACCATCGCCACCCGCACACGGGGGCAAACGAAGGGACGCAGCGGCTCCAGCTCTACCAACTTCCAGCAGACGGGCCGCGACCTGATGACCATTGACGAGGTGCGAAAATTGGACACCCATAAAGCGATCTTGTTTATACGAGGGGAAGATCCTGTACTGGACAAAAAGTACAACATCAAGCGACACCCCAACATTAAGCTGACGACGGACGGTAAGGCAAAGCCTTATATCCACAAGCCGCAGGGCGCACCAGATTATGCGCTGCCGGATCTGCCCTATGCGTTCCGGTCGCTGGACGATTATGATTTTATTGACGTGGAGGAACCTGAACATGAATTATCTGAAAAAGAAAAAGATTTCAAACCCGACAAGACTGAGTAAGGTGAAAAAATGCTATTGGACGGCGGCTGGGGCTGCTGCCCTCTGCCTTTGCTGCGTCACGCCCGCGATGGCGGCGGGCAGCGATCCGCTGGATATTGTAAATAACCTTTCCGATTTTATCTTCAGCATCATCAAGGCGCTGGGCGTGATCATTCTCGGCTGGGGCATCGTGCAGGTGGGTATGTCGATCCAGTCCCACGACGCCAGCCAGAGAACGCAGGGCTTTCTCTGCCTGTTTGGTGGCTTAATGATCGCCTTTGCAAAGGAAATTCTGACCGCCATCGGCGCGATCTGATAAAAAGAGCCGGGAGATACTGCCTTGCGGCGGATCTCCCGGCTCCCTTGCGGGAGGTGATTTTCATTTGGATAACAACTGGATCGTAGAAAACCTGACCAACGCCTTTGGCGTTTGGAATAGTAAAATGACGGAAATGTGGTCACTGCTGACGGAATCGCCCCAGACCTTCAAGGGCGGCACCATCTGGCAGACCATTGTGACCATCAACGGCGGAATGCAGGCCATCGGCTACGGGCTGCTGGTGCTGTTCTTTGCCATCGGTATCTTTCGCAGTGCATCCAGCTTTCGGGACTTTCAAAGGCCGGAGCACTTGCTGCGGCACTTCATCTACTTTGTGCTGGCAAAGCTGGGTATCACCTACGGTATGGACTTGCTGGTAGATGTATTTGATGTGTGCAGCGGCATTGTGGCAACGGCGGCGGGCAGCATCGGCGGCTTGACCGGCGCATCCGTGGCACTGCCGCAGGAGATCGCGGACGCCATCGGAGATGTGGGCTTTTTTGCAAGCATCCCCCTTTGGCTGGTAACTCTGTTGGGAAGTCTATTTATTACGGTGCTGGCCTTCATTATGATCCTCACCGTCTATGGGCGCTTTTTTAAGATCTATATGTACGCCGCGCTGTCCCCGGTGGCACTGGCATCCTTTGCCGGAGAGGGGACTTCCCATTTCGGCAAGGCGTTCCTTCGGAGCTATGTAGGCGTGTGCATGGAAGGGGCGGTGATCGTACTTGCCTGCATCATCTTTTCAGCCTTTTCCTCCAGCGGTACGCCGGTGGTGGATAGCAGTGCCTCCGTAGTGACGCAGGTGTGGAGCTATTTGGGCGAAGTCATATTTAATTTACTGGTACTGGTGGGCTTGGTAAAGTCTGCCGACCATATCGCCAAGGAAATGCTGGGGTTATGAGTGATCTCTTGCTTTCCGGGCCTGCCGTTGGGCGGACTTCCGTTCCCGCTTTTCTTCCATTTCCCGCAGCCATTCGCTGACCGGGGCTTTCCACGGTTCGCACTTGCTGGGATTGTTCTTAATCAGGCTGCGAGGATTTAGTCCCAAGCGCTTAGCGCGGGCAATATCTTCATCGGTCAGACGACACTTCTTTTTTGCATCCTGCCATAGCTGTTCACTATATGCCATAGGAAAGAAGTTTCCTTTCATTTTTTCTTTATCGTACCACATCGTACATAACAAAACAACACGGAGGAATTCAATGGAAATCAAAATCAACAAAGAAATTAGAGCTTACCGCGAAACGCTCTTTTTCGGCCTGTCCGTGCGGCAATTCATCTGCTCCGTTTTGGCGGTGGGCGCTGCGGTGGGACTGTATTTCAGCCTGAGCCGAGTGTTGGACCGGGAAACGGTGAGCTGGGTGTGCATTGTCGGCGCGGCTCCCGTGGCCGCTGCGGGCTTTTTTCAGTATAACGGCCTGACGCTGGAGCGATTTTTGTGGGCGTGGCTGAAATCCGAGGTCATCATGGCAGGCAAGCGTGTCTGGAAAGCGGAAAACTACTATGAAGAAGCGATGAAACGCGAGGTGAAGAAACATTGATCCTTTTCAAGCATCGGCGCAGCGCGGAACGGGACGCCTTTTCCGTTCCCCACAGCGTTCAAAAATCTATTCCCATCAAACGCATTTATCAAGACGGCGTGTTTCAGGTAAGCGGCAAGTTTTCAAAAACTTGGCGCTTTTTTGATGTCAATTATGCCGTGGCCTCCCCGGAAAAGCAGAGGGAACTCTTTATGACCTACTGCTCCTTCCTGAACTCACTGCCCATCGGAGCCACGGCAAAGATCACGCTCTTTAACCGTCAGCTCAATCAAAAGGACTTCGGTCGGACGCTGCTCATGCCCATGCAGGGCGACCGCCGTGACCTCTACCGCAACGAGTATAACGCGCTTGTTTTGGGCAAGGCGGCGGAGAGCAACAATCTCATTCAGGAGAAGTACATCACCGTTTCGGCGGAGAAGAAAAGCGTGGAGGAGGCCCGCGCGTTCTTTTCCCGCGTTGGGACTGACCTCACCACGGGACTTTCCCGTATGTCCTCCAGTGTCCGTGAGATCACGGTCAATGACCGCCTGCGGCTTCTGCATGACTTCTATCGCCCCGGCGAGGAACAGCTATTCCGGTTCAATTTGGAGGACACCATGCGAAGGGGGCATGACTTCCGGGACTGCATCGCCCCGGACTGTATTTCCTTTCAAAAAAATCACTACGAGCTGGGCGATCATGTGGGCCGTACCCTGTTCCTTCGGGAATATGCCAGCTTCATTTCCGATGAGATGATCACGGAGCTGATGGACTATCCCCGAAACATGATGCTTTCCATTGACATTATCCCTGTGGCGATGGACGAAGCAGTGAGCGATATTCGCAAGCGCATTATGTCCGTGGAATCGGATATTACCCGCTGGCAGCAGCGGCAGAATCAGAGCAACAATTTTACCGCCAATATCCCCTATGACTTGGAGCAGATGCGGAGCGAAACGAAGGAGTTTATGGACGACCTCATGAGCCGCGACCAGCGTATGATGCTGGCTTTGGTGACGCTGACGCACCTGGCAGATAACCTCGAACAGCTTGACCAGGACACCGAGGCATTACAAGCCATCGGGCGGGCGCGGGGCTGTCAATTTAACATTCTGCGCTATCAGCAGGAGGACGCCTTGAACACGGTACTGCCCCTCGGCCTCAAGCGCATTGACGCTACCCGCACCCTGACCACGGAGTGTACCGCCGTTCTCATGCCGTTTAAGTCGCAGGAGATCCAGGATGCGGGCGGTATTTACTACGGTGTCAATGCTGTTTCCCACAACCTTATCATCTGCAACCGCGGAAACCTGCTCAACGGCAACGGTTTTATTACCGGCGTGTCCGGCTCTGGTAAGTCAATGGCGGCAAAGCAGGAGGTTTCCGCGCTGGCGCTCTCCACCGACCATGACATTATCATCGTGGACCCGGAGCGTGAATATGGCGAGTTGGTGAGGGCATTGGGCGGTGAGGTCATCACCATTTCTGCCTCTGATCCAAATGGCTGCCACATCAATGCGCTGGATTTGTCCGAGGGGTACGGGGACGGCAAAGAGCCGCTGGTGATGAAGTCCGAGTTCATTATGTCACTCTACGAACAACTCATGGGCGCGGACAAGATCGAGCCGCAGGAGAAGTCCATCATTGACCGCAGCGTAGGCAACATCTATCGAGAGTATCTGAAGAACTATCAGGGTGAGCCGCCTACGCTGAAAAATCTTTACGATGATCTGATGAAGCAGGTCAACCCGGAGGCGCACCGGATCGCGCTGGCGCTTGAGCTGTTCACGGTGGGCAGTTTGAATGTGTTTTCCCACCAGACCAATATCAACACAAAAAGCCGTATCCTCTGCTTTGACATTCAGGACTTGGGCGAAAATCTGAAATCGGTGGGCCTGCTGGTGATGCTGGACGCCATCTATAACCGCGTTATCCAGAACCGCAGAGAGGGAAAATACACCCATGTCTACATCGACGAGATCTATCTGTTTTTCGCCAACGGGAGCGGCAGCGGACACAGCATTACCAATTACAGCAGCGAATTCCTCTACAAGTGCTGGAAGCGCTTCCGTAAATACGGCGCGACACTCACCGGCATTACACAGAATGTGGAGGAATGTCTGCTGTCCAATACGGCGCGGATGATGTTCGCAAACTCTGAGTTTCTGCTGATGCTCAATCAGGCTACCACCGACCGGGAGCAGCTTGCCCGCCTGCTGGGGGCATCGGATACGCAGATGAGCTATGTGGATAACGCCCCTGCCGGTCATGGACTCATCAAAGTAGGCGGGGCCATCGTGCCTTTCGCCAATGAGCTGCCCAAAAATACGGAGCTGTACCGTCTAATGTCAACACGCCCTGGTGAGGACTGACGCCATGCGGGACTTGAAGATCAGACCCGGCATGGACACGCCAAAGGCAAAGTTGAAGAACCCCGCGCCCAAGGACGCGGAATCCATTCTGAAAAAGCACATGGATAAGCGGCAGAAAGAGAAAGAGCCGGAAAGCCGCGACCCCGTCCGCTACGCCACCGACCGCGTGGAGAAAACTATGCGCCGGGGTGCGGCTGGGGCGGCGGATGCCTCGCGGCGCATGATAAAGCACTACCGAGGAAAGCTGCGACAGAGTAAAGAAAATGCGGTGGGAGGTCACAGTGCGGCAGATATGGGGATCGGTTCGGAAAATGTTTTCATCGACACACCGATGGAATATGCCTTTTCTCCGGTACAAACCGCTGCACGAAATGAAGTCGGAAACCGGACCATTTCTCCGCAAAATTGCGGAGGTCCAAAAAGCGCAAATGCCGCCCCGCAGGAGCGTGGGCGGCAAAAAGCTGCGCAGGACGCGAAAGCCGCCTATGGGCGGAACCTTGCCGAGAAAAGAACAGCAGAGCGGCACATTGTACCGCCACCGTCCGACCGTGGAGGTACAATGACCCCTCCGCATAAAAGCAATCAGGGCGCATCGGTCAAGGGCGGTCCTGCCCCAAAGAGCGGACAGGTCATGACCAAGGCCACGCGCACCATGCGTGTTCGACCAACTGACCACGCAGCGCCGAACAATGCAATCATCACGCGCCGCGCAAGGGCGGCGGCACAGCGCAAGGCACAGCAGACAATGCTCCAGACATCCGCAAAGAACGGAGGCAGTGGGGCAAAAAAGATGGGCGGCGCAATGGTGCAGGCGGTACAGACGATTGGGAGAGGTATCGCGTCCGCCGCAAGTTCCATCGTGGCGGCGGGCGGCGGAGCGGTGGTGCTGGTGCTGTTCCTGATGGTAATTCTCGTGGCGGCAATCGTGGCGTCCCCCTTCGGTATCCTCTTTTCCAACGAGAGCCGGGAGGCGGGTGTTGTGCCGATCTCCGCTGCGGTGGCGCAGGTCAATTATGAGTATAACGAGCGGTTGGAGGAATTGCAAACAGCGGACAGCTACGACTCCATCTCCGTGACCGGGCAGTCTGCCGATTGGGTGGAGGTGCTGGCGGTGTTCGCGGTGAAGGTGGCAGGCAGTAACGATGCGGATGCCGCGGACGTGGCTACCATGGACGCCGACCGCATTGCGCGCCTGAAAGCAGTCTTTTGGGACATGACCGTAATCAAAACGGAGGTGGAAACGATCAACCACCCCGGCAGCGGTGATGACGATGGCTGGACGGAGCGAAACCTCTATATCACCATTACCGCAAAAACGGCAGAGGAAATGAAAACCGCGTATCACTTCAACCGCAATCAAATTGCGGCGCTGGAGGAGCTGCTGGAGCAGCGGGCGCTTCTGCTGGAGTTGTTGGAGGATGTGTACTCCGTCAGCGGGGACACGGCGGCGCTGATCCGCAATCTGCCGGAAGATCTATCGCCGGAGCGCGAGGCGGTGGTGCGCACCGCCTGTTCTCTTGTCGGCAAGGTGAATTATTTTTGGGGCGGCAAGAGCCTCGTAATCGGCTGGGACACACGGTGGGGCGAGCTGCGGCAGGTCACGGCGGCAGGCAGCTCCACCACCGGAACCTACCGGCCTTACGGAATGGATTGCAGTGGATTCGTGGATTGGGTATTTTACAACCAGTCTGGCGGCAGCTATATCATCGGCCATGGTGGAGGAGCTACCATGCAGCACAGCTATTGCACCGATATTTCGTGGGCGGACGCACAGCCCGGTGACTTGGTGTTCTACCCGGATAATTCCCATGTGGGCATCATTGGCGGCAGGAACGCAAACGGAGAATTGCTAATCATTCACTGCGCCAGCGGCCACAACAATGTAGTCATTACTGGCAAGGAGGGCTTTACATCTATCAGTAGACCGAGGTACTACGCAGAGTAAAAAAGTTTTACCTTTCCTTTGACGGTTCGGTATGGTACAATACTCATCGTGTGTGATGGGAGGTACTGTGATGCAAAACTATACAGAGGAAGAAGCGACCATTCTCTGCGGCTTTATTGGGCGGTATATTGACCGTGATTCTATTTGTGATACGGTTCGCTCCGGTTACTCCCGGATGTGTAGAGGTTTGGAACAACATGCTCTGACACATCAGGACTACCTATGGATAGAGCAGGTGCTACAATTTCTGATGCCCCAATGGTGGACGGAGCGGGAAGATCACCGTGCGCTGGCTGCACTTTTACTGAAAGCGCAATCAGTGAGCCGGGCAACACGGGGGACTTAAACGGGCGGGCAGCTATACAGCTGCCCGCCCACTTTTAATCTTTAGACGCGTCCAGCGCGCTCCGAATCATGGAAGTAATCATTGTAATTTGCCTTGGCGTGGCAGTCTGCCACAGTTCCAAAAGCACATCCATGTTTTGAAGCTCCATGCTGGGTAAAACGTCTGCCAACAAATAGGTTGGCGAGACTTTCAATGCTTCACACAGCAAAACAAATACTTGTAGACTTGGAACTTTTGCTCCTGA
>ENA-UEOJ01002666-UEOJ01002666.1-human-gut-metagenome-genome-assembly--contig:-NODE-2666-length-10152-cov-10.507593_pt1 | contig 10152 bp, 5 predicted proteins | sample MGYA00242885_ERZ507886 | MGnify/ENA primary metagenome ERZ507886 (study PRJEB26167, sample SAMN06115505) | human gut metagenome | host: Homo sapiens | place: China:Anhui | collected 2015-08-07... | reverse complement strand
GTATTTCTTCATTGCTGACTAAATATTGCCGCTTCCTTCCTATCCCCATTGCATTCGGCAAAAAGAAAGAATGGAAAGATGGAAAGCAGGTTGAAACAAACGAAGACAACGTAATCAACGAAACCTATCCTTTATGGACACGCAAACCGGTAGAGCTGAAAGACGAAGATTATAAGAAATTCTATCGGGAGTTATATCCTATGGCAGACGAACCTCTGTTCTGGATCCACCTGAATGTGGATTATCCGTTCAATCTGACAGGTATTCTGTACTTCCCGAAAGTGAAGAGCAACATTGAATTACAAAAAAACAAAATCCAACTTTACTGCAACCAGGTCTATGTCACCGACTCGGTAGAAGGTATTGTTCCAGACTTCCTGACCCTGTTACACGGAGTGATTGACTCACCGGATATCCCGTTGAACGTATCCCGTTCTTACTTGCAGAGCGATTCCAACGTGAAGAAAATCTCCACTTATATTTCTAAGAAAGTATCAGACCGCCTGCAAGCCATTTTTAAGAATGACCGCAAAGAATTCGAGGAGAAATGGGATGATTTGAAGATTTTCATCAACTACGGCATGTTGACTCAAGAAGATTTCTACGAAAAGGCTAATAAATTTGCTCTGCTGAAAGACACAGATGACAAATATTACACTTACGAAGAATACCAAAGCTTGATCAAAGATAACCAAACAGATAAGGACGGCAACTTGATTTATCTGTATGCTACCCATGCAGACGAACAATACAGCTACATTGATGCGGCCAAAAACAAAGGCTACAACGTATTGTTAATGGATGGTCAGCTGGATGTAGCCATGGTAAGTATGCTCGAGCAGAAATTTGAAAAGAGCCGCTTCACCCGTGTGGACAGTGATGTAATTGACCACCTGATTGCTAAAGAAGAGCGCAAAGATGCCAGTTTGGAAGTTGGCCAACGCGATATTCTATCTTCCGTATTCCGCAGTCAGTTACCACAGATGAAGAAAGTGGAATTCAATGTGGAAACACAATCTTTAGGCGAGACAGGAACTCCTATCATGATTACCCAAAGTGAATATATGCGCCGTATGAAAGAAATGGCCAATATCCAGGCAGGTATGAGTTTCTATGGAGAAATGCCGGATATGTTTAACTTGGTTCTGAATGTCGACCACAAACTGGTGAAACAAGTTTTGAATGATGCGGACAACTCTTGCAAAGCTGCTCTTGAACCTATTGAAGCTGAAATGACCAGTCTGAATAAACGTCACGACGAACTTCACAAAGCACAGGAAGGTAAAAAAGCCGATGAAATACCTCAAGCAGAAAAAGATGAATTAAGTGATGTTGAGAAAAAGTTGGCCGATGAAAAGACCAAGAAAGAAGCTGTTTTAGGTGAATACGCAGGTGGTAACAAAGTAATCCGCCAATTGATTGACCTTGCTCTGTTACAAAACAACATGTTGAAAGGTGAAGCTTTGACAAACTTTGTAAAACGCAGTATCGAACTGATTTAACAAATCTATCACATTTTGCTATCAAAAGCGTCGGGAAGTTCATTTCCGGCGCTTTTTTATTCTAAAAAACGATTGGAAACGAAGATTTCTTTCTATATTTGGAGCGCACACATACAAAGATTCGACATCCATGAAACATTATCTATATATACTTTTTCTTCTCTTTTTACTACTTCCTCCCATCCATGCACAGAAAGTGGGACTGGTACTGAGCGGAGGAGGTGCCAAAGGCCTAACCCATATCGGCATTATCCGCGCATTAGAAGAAAACGGTATCCCCATAGATTATATTGCAGGCACATCCATGGGAGCCATTGTCGGTTCACTTTATGCCATGGGCTATTCTCCCGATGAAATGGAGGCTTTACTCAAATCCGATGACTTCAAACGCTGGTATTCAGGTAATGTGGAAGAGAAATACATCTATTATTTCAAGAAAAATCCTCCAACACCCGAATTTATCAACATCCGTATCTCCTTAAAAGACTCGCTGAAGAATGTCAAACCTCAGTTTTTGCCTACCAGCATTGTAGATCCCATTCAGATGAATATTGTATTTCTGCAATTATTCGGTCAGGCAACAGCTGCAAGCAAGGCCAATTTTGACAGCCTGTATATTCCCTTCCGCTGTATAGCTTCGGATGTGTACAACAAAAGACCACTGATATTGAAAAAAGGAGATCTGGGAGATGCCGTACGTGCCTCCATGAGTTTTCCTGCCATGTTCAAGCCTATCGAAATAGACTCGATACTGGCATACGACGGTGGCATTTACAATAATTTTCCAGTGAATGTAATGCGTGATACCTTCCATCCAGATATCATTATAGGAAGTGCCGTATCCGCCAATCCGGGCAAACCCAAGGAAGGTGACATTATGGGGCAACTGGAAAATATGATTATGCAAAAGACAGATTACTCTTTACCCGATTCCCTCGGCATCCTCATGACTTTTAAATATGATGATGTCAATTTAATGGACTTCCAGCGCTTTGACGAGTTGCATGACATTGGTTATAAACGTGCCATAGAAATGATGGACTCCATAAAAAGCCGAATTCATCGAAGAATCACCCCCGAACAAGTGAAAGTTAAACGACTGGCCTATAAGAGCAATTTACCGGATTTCCGTTTCAAAAGAGTTAATATAACCGGTGCCAATGAACAGCAAAAGCAATATATACAAAAAGAGTTTCATGAAAACGACTCCGATGTTTTCACTATGGAGGATGTCAAACGAGCATATTTCCGTTTGTTGTCCGATAATATTATATCCGAAATCATTCCTCATGCCGTTTATAATGAGAAAGACCAAACCTACGACTTGAATCTTCAGGTCAAAATGGAGGCCAATCTCTCCGTTCGTGTCGGTGGAAACGTGTCTTCCAGTGGCTCCAATCAAGTCTATTTTGGTGCTTCTTATCAAAACTTGAACTATTATTCAAAAGAATTTAATTTTGACGGACAGTTAGGCCGGGTCTACAATAATGTACAACTTGCAGCACGAATCGATTTTCCAACCAAACTGCCTACATCTTATAAATTCATAGCCTCGATCTCTACCTTCGATTATTTCAAAGAAGCCAAATTCTTTTCCAACAAAGACAATCCGGCTTTCAACAAGAAAAGGGAAGAGTTTGTAAAATTGAAGGTGTCATTACCGTTTCTAAGCCGTAAAAAAGCTGAATTCGGTGTGGGTATAGCCCGTATGGAGGACAGGTACTTCCAAACCAATATCATCGACTTCAGCGAGACAAAACATGATGAAAGCACTTATTCTATCTTCGGAGGCTCTATCGTATTGGAAGGAAGTACCTTGAATGCCCGCCAATTTGCCACACAAGGAAGTCGTGAAAAAATGGCTGCACAAATTTTCACCGGCACAGAACATTTCAGATCAGGTGTATCCAAAGTGACTAAAGGCACACCGGAGCCTTATAAAAAAGTACAATCCTGGCTTCAAGTTTCATATCAGAACGAAACATACCATAAGGTAAGCCCTAAGTTTACTTTGGGAGCGTATCTGGAGGCATATTACTCATCCCGAAATTTCTCCAACAATTATACGGCTACATTAATGCAGGCAGGAGAATTCACTCCGACAGCCCATAGCAAAGTAACCTATAATGAGGCTTTCCGTGCTAATCAATATGCCGGAGTCGGCGCGGATAAGGCAACGGCATATGTGGTTACATGTGACGGGATAACCTTGGACGTGATGAATGCGGAATATGATGCCTCTGATTGCTCTGCACTTATAAGCTTTAACAGTGATTTAAGTTCAGGAGAGTATGTCATTGAGGTTCGCGGAATTGCGGATATATCGGCGGAGAAAAACCCTGTTGTTGAGAGCTTCAATAAGGTAATAAAAAGCGAGTCGGACGAGGCAGATACGGAGACTGAGAGCAGCACACAGGCGGAGGACGAGATATCAGGACAGGCGGAAGATGACAATGCAGCCGACAGTAAAGGCAGTTCATCATATACGGTATTTATTATTGTCGGAGCAGCTGTTCTGATTCTTATTGCTGCGGGTGTTGTATCGGCAGTACTTGTAAAGAAGAAAAATGCTGAGCAGGAGAGGATAAAGAGGCAGCAGGAGGAAGAACGATTAAGGAAGAGTTCGCAGACCGCAGACCGTGATGAACGTATACAGCAGCCGAAGCAGAATAAGACGGTTCAGCTTCAGCTGGATGCAGGAAGAAGGATTGTATTCGAGATTCTCAATGTTGAGGCGGGACAGAACAGCATTGTTGAGGCTGAGCTTAACAAGTCAATGATTGTCGGAAGAGCAGATATATGTGATGTGTGCATAAAGGATAACAGGATAAGCCGTCAGCATTTTGCACTGGAGGAGAAGAACAGCTTAATATATGTGCGTGACTTGCAGACGACCAATGGTACAAGTGTCAATGGTGTTAAATTAAGCGGAGCAAAGCAGCTTAATAACAATGATATCATATCGGCAGGTTCCGTGAAATTAAGGGTACGATGGTAGGGGGTGGCTTAAGTGGATGAAAGTACATTTTCGCTTAAAAACGGCACCATGGTCAGCGGTGACAGGTACACGATAGAATCGCTGATTGGTGCGGGAGGCTTCGGAATTACATACAAGGCAGTTGATAACAGCAGCAATAAGGTATGTGCGATAAAGGAATATGTACCGCTCGGATTATGCAGCCGGCTTCCTGACGGAAAACTGATTGCCATGGGAGGGGATAAGACGGAATATTACGAGCATGGCAAGCAGCGCTTTATGGAGGAAGCACAGTGCCTTATGACACTTCGGGATATACCGAATATTGTGCGGGTTATGAACTGCTTTGAGGAACGTGGAACGGCATATTATGTGATGGAGTACCTTAAGGGCTGCGACATAAAGCATCTTATGAGAAGGATGCCGGGAGGAAAGTTCTGTGTGGAGGATGCTGTCAACATAATTGGGATAGCCGCGACCTCACTGCAGCAGATTCATGCCACCAAGATGATGCTTCACAGAGATATAAGCCCGGACAATATATTTTTCTGCGATGACGGTGCTGTATATCTTATTGACTTCGGAAGTGCCAAGCATATATGCCAGCAGCAGGATCAGAACTTCTCGGTAGTCTTAAAGCCGGGCTTCGCACCGATAGAGCAGTATTCGAGAAAGGGCGCTCAGGGAACCTACACGGATGTGTATGCACTGGCGGGAACGCTTTATTATATGCTCACGGGTGTCATGGTGCCATCTGCGACCGACAGGGTGAACGGAAAGGGCTATGAACCTGCATATCAGGTATGTCCCGACATACCAAGGAGTCTGTCAGATACCATTGACAAGGCACTCGAACTTGACTACAAGCAGAGACTTCAGACAGCCTATGAATTCGCACAGGGTATAACGCAGTACAGACGAGAGAATGCTGTCGATGCGGTGGTAACTGAAACGGCTGCCGCACATGAAGAGAAGACAAAAACAATAAGCATTTACGATAGGAAAAAAGTTGAGGATATTCAAGGTGTATCGAATGATATTGTCGCACGTCGCAAGCCTAAGCCGTATGTTGAGATTGCCAACAGCGAGTTCTCGGGAAAGCGGTGGATAATTCCATTGCAGACGGAATTGATTGTCGGACGTTCATCAGCCGTGAGCAACATTGTTGTTCCATCGTTTGCCGCGGTATCGAAGGAGCATTGCCACATAATGTTTGATGAGAAGGAGGACTGCTTCTTCGTATATGATACCTCCAACAACGGGACGACAACGGAACAGATTGTATGCCCTAAGGAACAGTGGATACCTATAAGAAATCAGCATTTTATTATTTTGGCCGCTGTGTGCTGCCTTAAGATTGGGGTGGATTATGAGTAGAGATGAAGCTGTAAGGACTATTAAGCTTGAGGAGGAATGCAGACTTAAGCTGTATGGAAGCACATTTATAGGAACAAGGGCATATCAGCAGGACAGAATGTTCATGCATGAGGGAAGCAATATGTCGGTTGCTGCCGTATGCGACGGAATGGGCGGAATGGATTCGGGCGAGAGAGCCAGCCAGCTGGCTGTTGATATACTGAGAGAGGATTTGCCGCAGCTTGAGGAGGCGGAGGATATAAGACGCTTTCTATATGATGAGGCTGCCAAGATTAATGAGAAGGTGGCTGATTTTACTGATGATAACGGCGTGCCTATTGAGTCGGGAAGCACTATTGTCATGACGGTAGTTAAGGGTGATAAGCTGTATATTATGTCGGCAGGTGACAGCAGAATATATCTGATACATGATGATAAATTCATGCGGCTTACAAGGGACCATAATTACAGAATGAGACTTGATGAGAGGCTTCGTCTTGGCATGATTGATATGGATACATACATGCTTGAGGAGGCAAGGGCTGAGGCCCTTATAAGCTTCCTTGGTATCGGAAGCTCAATACTTATTGATACCAACAGTGAACCCATTGAGCTCACATACGGCGACAGGATTATTCTGTGCAGTGACGGGCTGTATAAGGGTATAGATGATGATGCCATTGAACATATCGTCATGGAGAATCAGATGTATGTGGAAGGGCTTGCGGATAAGCTCATTGAGGAAGCTCTGTTTCACTCGCCGTCAGGTATGGACAACACCACTGTAATAGTGGGTATATACGAATAACAGGTAGAAATACCTGCAAATAAATAACAATCCAAGGAGGAAATAATTATGAATTTAATACAGTGTGTTAACGGACATTATTATGATGGAGATAGGTTCTCATCCTGCCCTCACTGTAAGGGAGGAGCAGCTTCGTCATCTGAGGAATCGGTCACGATTTCCTATGACAGCACCGCAAACCCTACGGTTGATACAGGAGCCGCCGCATCCTCACCTACAATAAAGGAGGTAACATCCAACCAGAATACAGCCAATACGAACGCAGCAGTTAAGCTGTCAACCGCTCCGACGGCACCGATAGTACAGCCGTTGGATGATGCGACACCGAAGACTGTCCGCCTGTATGAGACTGAGATGGAGATTGAGCCGGTTGTGGGCTGGCTGGTTGCCCTCAGCGGAAAGGCTAAGGGAAAGAGCTACATGCTTAAAGCGGGACCTAATTTCATCGGACGTGACAGTTCAATGAATGTATCAATCACAGAGGACAATACTGTATCGAGAAATAAGCATGCAGTGGTAATCTATGACCCTAAATCAAGAAGATTCTTTGCACTTCCGGGCGAGTCGAGAGCTCTGTTCTACGTTGATGATGAGGTGGTTCTCAACAATGTTGAGGTAAAGGACAGACAGCTTCTCACCGTTGGCGAGACCAAGCTTATGCTTGTGGCATTCTGCAATGAAAAGTTCGCATGGGAGGATCTTAAGGAGGATAAGGATGAATAATAAAAAAATAGGAAAACGTGAATTATTTATTGCATCATTGGTTCTAAGTGCAGTTGCGGTAGTGTCCTTGTTTTTGCCGATTATAAAAGTGCAGCCTGTGAGCATATGGGATTTTGAGGTGGAGTTCAGCTCGATAGCGGGTTATCAGCTTCTGTTCGGAAGCGGGAACAGTATCGTTGATTTCATAAGCCTGAATCTTGCGGGCAGCGAGCTGCGCATACTTGCAGCCATGTTCGTTGTAATCCCTATGGTGCTCAATATTGTCGCGGTTGTGTTAAAACTTATTTTTAATAGCAAAAGGTCTGGAAATATTGTTCCTGTGATTCTTGATGTGATTGCACTTGTAGAGGTGATTCTTGCAACTATCATAGCATCGGTTGTTCCTGCCTTCGGAAGCATAATATTCATGGCAGCTATGGTGCTTAATATCGTTGTGAACATTGCATCACTTATGCAGCATGATGAAAAGGTTGAGAATAAGAGCGTTGAAAAGAAGGATGATAAGCCTGTCAAGGCCGCTGCTGAGCACGCGCTTAAGGGTGTATCGGGAGTGTATGCCGGAGCGGTGGTTAAGCTTAGCACACAGCCGTTGTGGATTGGAAGAGACTCTTCTAAGTGCAACATAGTACTTGAGGGCGGGAAGGTCAGCAGACAGCATTGCTGTATATGGCTTGATGAGAACGGTAAGGTAATGTTCAAGGATACATCAACCAATGGTGTATACTTTCCTAACGGGGACAGAATGTTAAGCAACATCGATATGGAGCTTAATGAGGGCGAGACCATATTCATAGGCAACAGTGAGAACAGTTTTCAGATAATATAATCGTACACGGAGGATTAGCATGAGAGAAGATATGGCTTCTTTGATAATTATTGATTCTCAGGGAGTAAGAAATATTGACTTTAATGATTACAGGAAAGAGACATTATTGATTGGAAGGAATGGGAATGAATGTGATATTGCGGTAGCGTCAGCTTATGCATCGGGCAGACATCTGTATTTTATTAGAAAATTCGGAGAATGCTTTCTGTGTGATGAGGGCAGCACCAACGGAACCTTCCTGATTAAGGGTGAAAACAGGGTCGATATCAGAAAGACAGGACCATATAAGCTGAAGGAAGCCACTTCAATCTGCTATCTGGGTGACGGCGGGCATCCTGGTGAAGAGGCAATACTTGTGTTCACCACACAGAACAATGGTGAGCTTAAGTCGGTGCATCTTGAACAGGGAAATACGCTGATAGGACGAAGCGAGGACTGTGATATAAGACTTCTGCACCCGATGGTGTCAAGACGGCATGCAGTTGTGAGCAGGAATGCTGATATTATCACTATAGGTGATATGGGAAGTCTTAATGGAGTTCTTGTGAACGGAGTAGCAGTCAATAAATCAGTTCAGGTATCACGCACGGCAGTTGTTCAGATTGCGGATACGGTTATAATTATACACAATGGTTATCTGCTGTACTTTCGCTCGGTATCGGGCGTTAGTGTGGAGGTGAATCATATTGAGAAAAAGGTTGGAAAAGGCAAAAAAATCTTAAATGATGTAAGCCTTAGTATAGGTGAGAATGAATTTGTTGCCATAATCGGCGGTTCCGGTGCGGGAAAGACGACGCTCATGAACGCAATCAGCGGCTTTGATTCGAAGCTGAGTGCCGGAAATATTTCTGTGAATGGGGCGGATTTACACAAGAATTTTGATGTTTTAAAGGGAATCATAGGCTATGTGCCGCAGCAGGATATTATATACGAGAATCTTACGCTTAGGAGAATGCTCGAATATACTGCGAAGATGAAGATGGATAGCAGCGTGGGAAGCGCTGAACGTGCTGAGCGTATTGAAAAGGTGCTTGAAATGGTGGAGCTCATAGAGCACAAGGATACATATATCCGCAAGCTGAGCGGCGGACAGAAGAAGAGAGCAAGCATTGCAGTGGAGCTGCTTGCAGACCCGAAACTGTTCTTCCTTGATGAGCCGACATCAGGACTTGACCCGGGGACAGAGCAGAATCTTATGAAGACTCTGAAAAAGCTGTCCAAGACACAGGGAAAGACAATAATTATGGTAACCCATACTACACAGAGCTTAAATCTCTGTGACAAGATTATCATAATGGGTACGGGCGGCCGCCTGTGTTATATGGGAACACCTGAGGAGACACTGAACTTTTTTGAAACGGACAGTCTTGTCAATGTATATAATATGGTCAATTCGGATGCACTGATGTGGGAGAAAAAGTTCAAGGATAACAACGATAACAATATTCAGAGTCCGCACAAGGAGCATGAGAAGGTAAAGGTAGGAAATAAGGTATCGTTATGGATCCAGTTCAAGGTACTTACGATGAGATATGCAGAGCTGATGCTTCATGATATACCAAGGCTTGCACTGCTTCTTGCACAGCCGGTTATTATTGCTGTTTTGCTGGGAATTGTTGCAGCGGAGGAGGTATTTGATATATATGAGGACACGAAATCAATACTTTTTGCCCTTGTATGCTCCGGAATATGGATTGGTCTGTTCAATTCAATTCAGGAAATATGCAAGGAACGTGTGATTCTTAAGAGAGAATATATGGCGAATCTGAGGCTTCCGATATATATTCTTTCTAAATATGTGGTACAGCTTGTGCTTGGACTGGTTCAGACATTGCTTATGCTTGGTCTGTTCGCTGTGCTTGTCGGAATACCGAAGGAGGGAATAATATTTAGTTCCGGCTTTGTTGAGTGTGCGCTTACGCTGCTGCTGACTGTGATGGCATCGGCAGCAATGGGACTT
>ENA-UEOJ01002663-UEOJ01002663.1-human-gut-metagenome-genome-assembly--contig:-NODE-2663-length-10164-cov-2.061168_pt1 | contig 10164 bp, 8 predicted proteins | sample MGYA00242885_ERZ507886 | MGnify/ENA primary metagenome ERZ507886 (study PRJEB26167, sample SAMN06115505) | human gut metagenome | host: Homo sapiens | place: China:Anhui | collected 2015-08-07 | study... | reverse complement strand
GAAGAGGATCCGGAAGATGAAACCGAAGAGAATCCGGAAGACGAAAGCGAAGAGGAAAACGAAGACGAGACCGAAGACTGGGAGGATGGTGAATAGTATGCATAATATCTGGAAAATATTTACCACCGACATCCGTCGGATCAGCAATAATGTGGTGGCGGTCGTTATTATCATGGGACTCAGCATCCTCCCGGCACTGTATGCCTGGTTCAACATTTTCTCCAACTGGGATCCTTACGAGCCCGCAGCTACCAGTCAGCTGAAAGTAGCCGTGGCTTCCGATGATGCCGGAGCGGAGATCATGGGGCTGTCTCTGAACGTGGGAGACAGTGTGCTGGAGGCTCTGGGAGGCGTGAAGAACAGTGATTACTATGCGGCATTGATTATTCCGGAGACTTTTACTCAGGAAATGCTGGGATTTATCGACGGTGAAGTGGATCATCCCACCATTTACTACTATGAAAATGAGAAAAAGAATGGTATTGCCCCCAAAATCACGGGCAAAGCGAAAAATGCTGTGCAGGAACAGGTAAATGCCACCTTTATCAGTACTGTGGCAGAAGCGGTGATGAAAGCGGGAAATGCCCTTTCGGTGGTGAATGCCGGCGGGCAGACCAGTGTGGAAGAATCTCTGGATACTATGCAGGCACAGTTGCAGGATTATGTGGTTAGGTTACAGTCCTTCCAGAGTATTATGACCTCCGCGGAGATGATCATGGAGACCAGCCAGAATATGCTCCCGGATATGGATAATATGCTGGAGAATGGACGAAATACCATGATCGGTATGCAGACCATGATCAATTCCAGCGTCGATGCGGTTGACGTTATGGGAGATATGGTGAGCAGCAGTATGGACATGGTCACGGAAGCGTTGCAGTATCTGTCGGTCTTTTCTGATGGATTGTTGGAGCAGATGGGCAGCAACAATGTGGGAAGCACCACGGACACCGGATTGGGCACGGCCATCGGACTGGTACAGGGCATGCAGGCCAATATGGATGTGCTGGGAAGCCTGATCACCGGACAGGATGCTCAGATTCAGGAGATCAACCAGTCTCTGAAAACGATCGAAGCGGATCTGAAACAGCTGCAAGACAGCAAGGGAGATGTGGATCATGATATCAATACTCTGCGGGCACAGATCCGGGAACAGATCCAGATCTGCAACAAACAGCTGAATAATCTGATGAGTGATTACAATAACAATGTCAGACCTTCTTTCCGGGCTACCGGCAAATCCATGCAGCAGGCTTTCCTGAATGCCGCAGCGATGATGAACGGTACGGATGTGAATATGGATGAAATTTCCGATATTCTGAAAGAGTATCAGCAGACTTTGCAGGAAGGTAATGTCAGCCTGCAGGATTCCCTGGTGATCGCACAGGAACTGCTGGACAAGGTCAGCAAAATAGCAGATAATATAAAACGGATCACCGGTGCGGAGACCTATGAGGATATTTTAAGCGCTATGGCTGCCGATCCGACGGCGGTGGCAGACTTCGTATCTTCTCCGGTCAGACAGGAGACGGTACCTGTTTATCCGGTGGATCATTACGGCTCTGCGGCATCGCCGTTCTATACGATCCTGTCAATCTGGGTGGGTGCGATCATCCTGTGCGCCATGCTGAAAGTGACAATTTCGGACCGCGAGAAGGCGCATGTGCTGGGCTTGGGCGACACGCTGCCGCGCGTCGCCGGCCCGTCCGGCCCGGGGAACGCCTCACGTTGGGGACTGCGCCTCGACCACGAGTATTTCGGACGGTACGCGATCTTCGCACTGCTCGCGTTGCTGCAGGGCACACTGGTTTGCCTGGGTGACATGTATTTCCTTGGCGTGCAGGCGAATCATGCGCTGCAGTTCCTTGCCGTGGGGTGGCTTGCCGCGCTCGTGTTCTCGAATATCGTGTATACGCTGACCGTGTCGTTCGGCGATATCGGCAAGGCCGTGGCCGTGGTGCTGCTGGTGATGCAGGTCGCCGGTTCGGGCGGTACGTTCCCTATCGAGACACTGCCGAAGTTCTTCCAAATGCTCTACCCGTTCCTACCGTTCCCGCACGCCATCGATGCCATGCACGCCGCGATGGCCGGATCGTACGGCAATGAGTACCTGCTTGACATGGTGTATCTCGCCTTGTTCCTGATTCCTTCGCTGCTGCTGGGATTGGTGTTGCGCAAGCCGGTGATCCGGTTGAACAACTGGGTGAGCCGCAATCTGGAATCCACCAAGGTGATGTGACGAGGTGGATTTGAACGGGCTGGTTTAAGCCGGTTTAGATCGGTTTCGGCTGGTACACGGTCTGGGAGTCCGATTCGGGAGAAACGGACAACCAAGATGGGCGCATTACACCTTAGACGTCCGATTCTGCAGAATCGGACAATCAGCGGCGTCGCGCAAACCACACGTTGATCAGCGAGCCGACCACCACCAGCGCGACACCGATCCAGAATGGCATGCCCAACGTCACGCCCAATAGGAGCGTGCTGGAAGCAGTGGAGAACAGCGGCGTCGCATACGAACCGATCGCAAGCGTTTCCATACTGCCATGTAGCATGCCATACCCCCAGCACGCGTAGCCGCCAGCAATCGACGCGGCACATGCGAGCAGCGAAATATAGCCGCCGATGCCAGGCGCTACAGCTGGCAAACCGTCGCCCGAAACGAAATGGATAATCCACAGCACAACAGCAACGCAACAGAAGAAAATCGTCGTACCATCGTAACCATCGGACATCGATGGCGTCACGGTCGCGTAAATCGCCCAAATAAAGGCGCCTGCGAACGCGAGCGCGTACGGCAATGGATTGCTGGCGATATTGGCAACCGCTTCCTGCACGTCAAGGTTTTCACCGCCGACCGCCATTGCCACGCCGACGGTGGCTACGATTGCACCCGGCAGCGCTTCGGAGACCGAGCCGCGTTTGTGCGACACGGCGGCGGTCATCAGTACCAGCAGCGTCGGCCACAAATAATTGACGAGGCTGACTTCCACAGATTGCGCGTTCGTTGTGGCCAGACCGATCGACAGCGAGATCGACGCCTCGTATGCGATGAACATGAGTCCGCCTGCGACGAGGTACTTGCGTGGCGCTTGGCTAATCGGCTTCGGCCGTCGCACGATGAGCAGGAGCATGCCGCCGACAGTGTAGATGAGCGCCGAGCCGAGCGTGGCGCCGAACGATTCGGAAACGAGTCGCACGAGGCCGGCCATGAAGCCCCACAGGACGATTGCGAACAGGCCGATGAGTGTCGCCGCGTGTGATATGGCATGACCAAATAGGGGGGTACTGGGGCGTTCGCCTGCGGATTCGGCGGGAAGTTTCTGATCCGTATTCACGGATTCCAGCCTACCTGCCGCCCACCCCGCATGTCCGATTCTGCAGAAACGGACAATTGAACACCGGTTTTGGCACCTTGTGCGTCCGATTCACCAGAAACGGACGCACAAACATTCGGATTCGTACCCCTCACGTCCGATTCACCAGAATCGGACATTCCTGCGACCTGTGATGCCGCAAACCCGATTACCCCCGGAACCGCGCCAACAGCAGCGTCGGCCACCCCAACCGACGCGGCCACACCATCCGTATCAGCAGCCAAGTCCACGCGTCCCGCACCCCCACAGCCCGCCGACGCGCGCACGTCGCCCATGACCAAATCATCCAATGTCACGCCGAACATGTCGCAAAGCATCAGCAGCTTGTCCATTTCGGGGCATGCCTTCTCGGACTCCCATTTCGAAATTGCCTGCCGGGAAACGCCCAGCAGCATTGCCAGCTGTTCCTGCGTCATGTTGCGCGAACCGCGCAGATACTGCAGATTCTCTTTGAAACTCATGTCCGCCCTTTCGTCGAGTTTCCATATCGCCTCGACTTGCGATTATTGGCGATTGCCAAGCAACAGCTTGTCATAAGCGTCGCGTTCCACGCCACCATCTTTCGGTTGCATTGCGATTCGCAACCAAATTTTGCGACGCAACCGACAGTTGCGCGGCGCGAAGTTGACTTCACGGGTCTTTTACGGCAATAGAAAAACCCTTGGAATTCCAACGATTCCAAGGGTTTTGAATGGAGCGGATGACGGGAGTCGAACCCGCCTTTAAAGCTTGGGAAGCTTTCGTTCTACCGATGAACTACATCCGCAAGGCTGTGCCTTTTGGGCACGAAACTTCAGTTTAGCACGCAACGGATGCGTATGCGGACACAGACCGACATGCGATACCAATTTTCCGCAATATCACGGATGACTCAACCACGCGGCCGCTGCGAATAGTCGCGAGAATATCTGCCAGCCGAGCCGCCCGAATCATGCGCGGATCCATACTGCGTTCCAAATTGCGGCCCACCGGCACCAGCCATCGCAGAACGTCCGCCTTGCCGAATATCCGCCGCCACAACGCCGCTCGTGGCATAGCCACCGGCCAAATATCCGGACTGCACGCCCTGCTGACGCATCTCCTGCCCCATCTGCATCAACCGGGCAATACGATCCTCAGTCGCCGGATGCGTGGAAAACAAGCGAGAAAAACCTTCCGCAGAAAACGGATTCGCAATCATCATCGCAGCAACCGACTGCGTACCAGCAGTCTTCTGCATCGGCATCGTCTCAGCGCCGTTCGAGATCTTATTCAATGCGGATGCGAGCGCCTCCGGATCTTCCGTAAGCATGGAACCATCTTCGTCAGCATCATATTCTCGCGTACGCGAAATCGCCATCTGAATAAGCGAAGCGGCAATCGGCGCAAGAATCGCGCTCAACAGCACACCCAGCAATCCAAGACCGTTAGAAGATGAACCATTGCGATCGTCACGCGAATTGCCGCCGCCGAAATACATGAGCGAATAGCCGAGATACGAAATGACCGTCGCCATTGCGGAAGCGATCGCGGACGTCAGAATGTCATGATTGTACACGTGCATGAGCTCGTGCCCGAGCACACCGCGAATCTCACGTTCGTTCAACATCTGCAGAATGCCCTGCGTGCAGCAGACCGCCGCATGACGTTCATTGCGTCCCGTCGCGAAAGCATTGGGACTCATGGTCGGAGCGATATAGACACGCGGCATCGGCTTGCCCGCTTTCGAAGACAGCTCGCGCACGATTTTGTACAGTACCGGCGCTTCCTGCTCGCTGACTTCCTGCGCATGCATGGATGCAATCGCAAGTTTGTCGGAAAACCAGTAGGATGCGAACGTTGAGCCAAGTCCGATGAGAATGTAGATACCAAGCGTACGCTGGCCGCCACCGGTCGCCCACCAAATGAGCATGATGACGCCCCACATCAACGCGAATAACAGCGTTGTCTTCAAGCCATTGCAATGGCCATGCACCCGCAATTTGCCGTTCATGGTCACTAGCGTAGAAACGGAGCCTGAGTTTTTGCTGGATATGTGCTGGAGACTGGACTGCGGAAAGGACTAGGGGGCAGTTGCGGAAGTTCGCATGCTCAGCTTCTCCCCGGATATCCGATTCTGGAGAAACGGACATCCGATGCATGCCAAGAGGCCTTTGGGCGACCGAATCGGGAGAATCGGACAAGTAGCAAGTCCTTCGTCCACATCACATGTCCAATTCACCAGAAACAGACATACAGAACATGTTTCGGACACTCCAGATGTCCGATTCACCAGAAACAGACAAGCACAGGATAAAAAATGCGTCTTGGGTGACCGATTCTCCAGAATCGGACATCCAAGACGCATGAAAGAAACCTGGGACCTATCAGATCAGATCCCAAACACCCGCCTTAGGCGTGAGCCAGGGCGCGCATCTGCTCCGGATCGATGACCTTCTTGTGCTCGCGACCTTCCTTCGCACCCTCAGCGCGTTCGAACGCGTCAATCTTCTTCCAGCCAGCGAAGTCGATCGGCTTGACACCGCGCGACTCCAGCAGTCGGTCGATGGACTCCGGATCACGATCAGCGGCCACACGACCACCCTCGGCAGCCTTCGACAGATCCTCCAGCATGTTGGTCACGATCAGCAACGCGTCGGACTTGGTGGAGCCGATCAAACCAACCGGACCGCGCTTCGCCCAACCGGTCGCATACAGACGCTCGCGCACTTCATCCGTGGCTTCAGCGGCCGTAGTGATACGACCGTCACCAAGTGCGCATGACGCTCGTCGTACGCAATGCCCGGCGCGGTGGCCGGTTTGTAGCCGATCGCATGGTACACAGCCTGCACCGGATACTCTTCGAATTCGCCGGTACGGCTCATCTTGCCGTCCGCCGATGTCTCGGTCTTTTCCACACGGATGCCAACGACCTTGCCGTCCTCACCCAACACTTCGAGCGGAGCGGAATTGAAGTGCACGTAATATTTGCGGTCAGCCGGATTACCCTCATAATCCACGTCACCGTCATCTTCCATGTCTTCCGCCATCTCACGAATCGTGAACAGCTCTTCGACCATCTGACGAGTCAGCTTGTCTTTGCCGGCCTCTTCAATCGTGTCTTCATCCAAATCGAAATCGTCTTCGTTGATGATCAGCTGCACTCCCGGCAGCTTCTCCATCTCACGCAATTCCTGCACGGAGAACTTGGCCTGCGCCACACCGCGACGGATGAACAAGTGAAGCACACGCGCCTTGTTGGACTTGATGCCCTCATATACGTTGTCCGGAATGTCGGTGCGCTCCTTCAGATCATCGGCATTGCGCATGAGCTCGCGAGCCACGTCCATGGCCACGTTGCCGCCGCCGATCACGGCGACTTCCTCAGCTTCAAGCGGCCATTCGCGAGCGCCGGTCGGATAACCGTCGTACCATTCCACGAACTTGGCTGCGCCGTACACGCCGTCCAGATCGGCGCCCGGCAGTCCGAGCGGCTTGTCTTCGACTGCACCGGTGGCGAACAGCACGGCATCGTAACGTTCGAGCAGTTCGTCGAGCGTCACGTCCTTGCCGAATTCCACGTCGCAGTACAGGTGGATGTCCGGATTATCGAGCGTCTTTTCGAGTGCCGACGCGATGAATTTGATGGACGGGTGGTCGGGGGCCACGCCGTAGCGCACCAGGCCGAACGGCACCGGCAGCTTTTCCTTGTCATCGGCAAGGAAGCTCATAAGCTGGTGGGCCTTGTCGGCGTCCCGGAACTCCGGGAGCTTTAAAAGCTGGTTCGTGCCGGCGGTGATAAACTCTCTCCGGTCGGCCTCCTCCAGCATTTCCACGGCGTAATTCACCGTCTGGCTCAACAGCAGGAAAAGCTGGGGCGTGATGCCCTGTGCCACCGCCATGAGCCGTTCATTCATCTCCTTGGTGGAGATGCCGGTAAAATGGCGGTTCAAAAGCTCCACCAGCGCGCTCATCTGGTCCCGGTCCACCTTTAGCTGCAAACGCAGAAGCTGGCTTTTGACCCGGTCGCCCATCATCATGACCACGATGCAGCTTTTTTCATCCACCGGCAGTAAATCGAACCGGCTTGCGGTGACGCTGCTCTTAACGGCAGTCGCCGCATAGGCGGGGTAGTTTACAAAGCTGCTGACAGCCTTGCCCGCCTGTGAGATGACCCGGTCCAGCTCCTCCATTTTCATCTGAAGGGACTGGTTGATCTTCTCCGTTTCGGCAACGGAGAGCCGCTGGCGCTCCATCAGCTCGTTGACATACAGCCGGTAGCCCTTCGGGGACGGAATGCGTCCCGCAGAGGTGTGGGGCTGCTCCAGATAGCCCATGTCGGAAAGGTCCGACAGCTCGTTGCGGATGGTGGCGGAGGACACGCTGCCCCCCATCTCCTGCGCGATGGCCTTGGAGCCCACCGGCTCGGCGGTGCGGATATAATCCTCAACCACCGCCTTCAATATCCGCTTTTTCCGGTCTGTCAGGTCCATGGAAAAGCACCTCAGCTTGGATTAGCACTCCTTATCCCTGAGTGCTAAATGCAGTCTACCACCGGTGCCGGGCAAAGTCAATGGGCCAAGGTAAACAATTTGTGAACAAACCACGGGGAAATTTTAAATTCCGCACCCGCGGCAAAAAGCGCCCCTGCCGGAGAGGGCAGGGGCGCCGGAGCGTGTTTCAGTTTTCAATAAGCCCCGCCCTTGCCAGCACCGGCCGGAGGGCAGTGAACAGCGTCATCAGCAGAAGCGTCTGGAACGGCAGGCAGATCAGGTTTTTCACCGCGCTGCCGGCGGCGGTAACGTACCACGCCTTGCCGGAGAGAATCGCCATCCACAGCGCGCCCAGCGTCACGTTTTCGTTATTGGTGAGCAGCTTCGCAAAAAAAACTCTACGAACCGTAATTTTCGACTTGTAGAAAAACAGTGCGTATAGAAAAACGCCCAGCATGGTGGTCAGGGTATAGCCGGGGAAAAAGGGATAACCGCCGCCCCCGGTGAGGAAAAAGCTCAAAAGGTCCTCCGCGCAGGCAAAGACCAGTCCCAGCACCGGGCCGCAGACCCACGCGCAGACAGAGCGGGCCAGAAAGCCCCACGTGATTCGGGCGCCGCCCCAAAGGGGCACGGAGGGCAGCGCGGACAGAGCGATGCACAGCGCCATGCACAGCGCGGCAAACGTCAGCTTGCGGACGTCTCGCAGCTCACCGGCGGCGCTTTGCCAGTAAGCATGGGTCAGGGGATGCGTTTCCATAAAAAAATCCTCCTTCTGTCGGCAGCAACGCCGCACAGAGGAGGCCGGCAGCCCCGCTGCCGGTTCCGGAATGCGGCAGCGGGATGCGAAGCGCGCACTGCGGTAATTTCCTTTCGTCCGGCGGACAACTCCCCGTTCCGCCGGCACTGCGGCCCGTAGGCCGACACGCGCACTTCTACTCTGCCAAAAATCTACTCTTATTTTAACCGCCCATTCCTCAAAAAGCAACGTAAATTTTCCAAACGCCATATTTTTAAATGAGAGGGGCTTGATTTTTCACACAGGGACATGCTTTAATATGAAAAAAGAATCGGCGGCCCTGCCGCCGGAGAAACAAAGGAGCTTCCATGAACACGATTTATGATGTGATGATTTTGGGCGCGGGGCCTGCGGGCCTGACTGCCGCCCTGTATGCCGGGCGTTCCGGGCTGAACACGCTGCTCCTTGAGCAGGGGCAGGACGGTGGACAGATCGCCCTGACGGATGAAATTGAAAACTATCCCGGTCAGTTGGAGGGCGAATCCGGCGCTGCCCTCATCGCCCGGATGTCCGCGCAGGCGGAGCGCTTCGGGGCTGTGCGGGCCCGGGATGTCATCCGCTCGGCAGAGCTGACCGGTACGGTCAAGACCCTGACGGGGCTTCAGAACGCCTATCGGGCCCACGCGGTCATTCTGGCCTCCGGGGCCACACCCCGGCCCATCGGCTGCAAAAATGAGGAGCAGTACGTTGGGCGGGGCATTTCCTACTGCGCCACCTGTGACGCCGGATTTTTCCGGAACAAGGCCGTTTATGTGGCCGGCAGCAACAGCATCGCCGTGGAGGAGGCGCTGTATCTCACTGGCTTTGCCCGGGAGGTGACGCTGCTGTGCGGGCGGGAGCGTCTGTCGGCCCCCAAGGCATTGCAGGAGCGGGCATTTGCCCAGCCGAAGCTCCATATTCTCTGGAACACCGCTGTGGCGGAGGTAGGCGGCAGCGGCAGCGCCGTTTTAGACCGCATGGTGCTGAAGGATACAGAAAGCGGCGCGGAGACCGTAGTGCAGGCGGAGCGGCAGGACGGTTTCTTCGGTCTGTTCGGCTTTTTGGGCTTCCAGCCCAGCTCCCGGCTGTTTGCCGATGTGCTGGACACGGACGGAGGGTATCTTGTCACGGACGAGGAGATGCACACGAAGCTCCCCGGCGTATTTGCCGCCGGAGACATTCGGAAAAAGAGTCTCCGGCAGGTGGTGACCGCTGCCGCGGACGGTGCCATTGCCGCCGTGCAGGCAGAAAAATATCTGCGGAAAAGCGGCTTGATCTAATCTAACAGCACGCCCACGGAGCAAAGCTCCATGGGCGCTCTTTTTGTCTGCGGTTCTTCCCTATAGGGCTTGGGAAAAGAGGCCGTGCTCCGTGCAGTACCACAGCAGCGTGGCGTTAGGGATGCGGGGCAGGCGGACCTCCAGCCCCCACTCCGGGTACAGCTTTTTTATTAGCACCGTATCCCCGGAGAGCAACGCCAGAAAGGATATATAGTGCTCCCGGCGCATTTCGTGACGGCCGGTGATGTACCACTCCCCATCGCTGAGCACGGCATCCAGCC
>ENA-UEOJ01002660-UEOJ01002660.1-human-gut-metagenome-genome-assembly--contig:-NODE-2660-length-10168-cov-3.496284_pt1 | contig 10168 bp, 7 predicted proteins | sample MGYA00242885_ERZ507886 | MGnify/ENA primary metagenome ERZ507886 (study PRJEB26167, sample SAMN06115505) | human gut metagenome | host: Homo sapiens | place: China:Anhui | collected 2015-08-07 | study... | reverse complement strand
ATTGCCAAAAAATATCCCAATCATATTTCGGGAGGACAGCTGCAAAGATGTGCTATTGCAAGGGCATTAGCTTCCGATAACAGTATTATTCTGGCAGATGAACCGACAGGAGCCCTTGATGCAAAGACGGGACAGGAGATAATGGAACTTTTAAATAATATTAAAACAAAAGGAAAAACAATTATTCTTGTAACCCACGATGAAAACATAGCTTCTTATGCGGATAGAATTGTAAGAATAGAAAATGGGAAAATAGTTTAAAAAAGGTGGAAATTACTCCACCTTTTTTTCATTATGTTAATATTATTCAGTTCTGAGCGCTATAACAGGATCTTTCTTTGATGCTACCCTGGCAGGAATAAGACCTGCAATCAATGTGAGGAACACGCTTATTGCAATAAGGATAAGCGCACCCTTAAGCGGAAGAACCGCAACACCTGAAATTCCTGAGAATTTCCTGATGATTATGTTAATCGGTATGTTAAGCAGAAGCGTGAAGCCTATACCTATTATACCTGCAACGAGTCCGACAATCATTGTCTCGGCATTGAATACCCTTGAAATATCATGCTTTGAAGCACCGATACTTCTTAAAATACCGATTTCTTTTGTTCTTTCGAGAACAGATATGTATGTAATAATTCCAATCATAATTGATGAAACCACAAGTGAAATTGATACAAAGGCAATAAGCACATAAGATATTGCGTCAACAACTTTACTTACGGATGACATCATAAGACCTATGTAATCGGTATATGAAATTTCAAGACTGTCATTACCTTCTGATTTGACTTTGTCATTATATGCTGAAATTATATCTGAAATGGCATCTTTTGATTCAAAGTCCTTTGCATAGATATTAATCTTTGAAGGGTTATCTGTTGTAACGTAGCCCAGTGCTTCAATATTATTTTTGTATGTATTTGAACTTGATTGCTGTATCTGGCTTTTGAACATTTCAATTATTACATCATCAGAAAGGTTGGCAATGTAGGCACTGATTATTTTCTGCTGTTCTTCAGGAAGTGTACTAATATATGCATTAATATCATCCATTGTAAGGTCTATATCAACCGTTGAAAATGGAAGACCTGTAAGAACGTCTATATCAGGGTTATCAAGCTGTGCTTTAACTATATCTGATTTATTATTTTCCGAAACAATATAATCCACAAGGTTCTTTGTATAGCCGACAACGCCTGTAATTGAAGTAGCAACAGCATCATCTTTTGCAACTATAATTCCGGAAACTTTAACTTCAATACCATTGTCAATAAGCTGTTTTACATAATCTTCGCTGCTTGACATGTTCTTGTAGGCCCCTGTTGCTTCGTCATACCGGTAATATGCTGATGGAAGCACTACTTTAAATCTGAGATTTAAAAGATCCTCGTAACTATAGCTGCTTACTTTATCATCAAGCTGTTTGTTAAGTTTAATCATTATATTTTTTAATTCGGATGAATTCCTGATACCCAGCGCATATAAAGAAACATCGGTAATCTGGTGATTCTTATCGGCTACAACAACAACTTCATTGTAATTGTCAGGCCATGAACCGGCAACAAGATCATACTGTGAATTAAGCAGGTCCTGATTATCAATCATCTGTGACCACATATCAGTGTTGGAAAATGAGGAAACAAGGGAAGATGACATTGTCTCATCACTTACACCCCATATATCCTGATACAATGTGCTTGGATTGACTTTGTTAATTCCGCCGGAGTAATCTTTTGCATATACATTGAGAGGGATATCATACTGGTATTGTACGTCAAGCACATAATCGCCGATATTGCAATCCGGGCTTTCAAGATATTTCTTTAGTTCAGAAAGGTTATTTTTCTTAACCTCCGCAGACATTGTATTAACAAGCTGGCTCATAACAGGGGCAGCATATATTCGGCCTTCTTCCTTATCTTCAACTGTGCCTGTCTCGCCCATCATGGAATTAAGCATACTTGAATAGTCCACACTTTCATTTTCAATGGTTATAGGATATGTTGAAACAGTATCTTCCTGAACACGGTTTATGTATGCCTGAAATCCGGATGAAAGGGAAAGGATAAGGGCAATACCTATAATACCTATGCTTCCTGCAAAAGAGGTGAGGAATGTTCTGCCCTTTTTGGTAAGAAGATTCTTAAAACTTAATGAAAGTGCGGTAAAAAATGACATTGACACTTTCTCTTTTTTATTTTTTTTATCCAAAGCTCCGGCAACAGGAGAGATTTCCTTGCCTGCAGGTATTTCATACGGAGCAGTATCATCGGTTACTTTACCGTCAAGGAGTCTTATGATTCGAGATGAATACTGCTCTGCAAGTTCAGCGTTATGTGTAACCATGATGATGAGCTTGTTATCTGAAATCTTCTTTAAAATATCCATTACCTGTACGCTTGTTTCCGAATCAAGCGCACCTGTCGGCTCATCCGCAAGAATTATATCAGGGTCGTTAACAAGGGCTCTTGCAATGGCAACCCTCTGCATCTGTCCGCCCGACATCTGGTTAGGCTTTTTATTAATCTGGTCTCCGAGACCTACCATCTCAAGAGCTTCAACGGCACGTTTCCTGCGTTCTGCTTTGGATACACCGGATAATGTAAGCGCTAATTCCACATTGGACAAAACTGTCTGATGGGGTATCAGGTTGTAGCTCTGGAAAATAAAACCGATCTTGTGATTGCGGTAGGAATCCCAGTCTTTATCTTTAAATTCCTTGGTTGAACGGCCTCCTATAATCAGGTCACCGTCGGTATATCTGTCAAGACCGCCGATTATGTTAAGCATTGTGGTCTTGCCACAGCCTGACTGGCCAAGAATTGATACAAATTCATGTTCACGGAAAGACAAGCTTATGCCCTGTAAGGCATTGACAACAGTATCACCGGATATATAGTCTTTGATTATGTTATTTAACTGTAACATTTTGACCTCCATTGTAAATTTAATCTTACATACTTTAACATAAAATCAGGTGAAAATAAATAAGGATTAAGTAAACAAATATTAAATTTATCTAAAAAAATCTTCTAAAAGAAAGGAAACTGTGCTATAATATCATCGCGTTTAGTTTGTAAACAGAAGAGGAGAAATAGAGTGTCACCCGAACATAAGGAAATGTCTGAGGAACAGTTACGCCGAAGACGGATTAATTTATATAAGAAGATTATTATTGGAATTGTAATTACGCTTATTTTGTTACCGACGTTGTTATGTATTATATTATTTTGTAAAGTCAATAAATTGTCAGATAAGTTAGACAACATAAAGACCGCATTGGCTGCAACGGAGAAAGAGACTACGGATAAGGTTAAGGAATCTGAGTCGGATTCCGGGAATGATAATAAGAAACCGGCGGTAAACAGTGCCGATAAGCCGTCAAAGGACAGTGCAGATAAAGAGACGGACAGCGTGGTTAAAGAGCTTTCTGATTCCGAGAAGATAGATAAAGCACTGGCAGAGGGACGTAAGGTAGTGTATCTTACTTATGATGACGGTCCGAGTGCTAATACGGAAAAGCTGCTGGATGTACTTGACCAATACGGTATTAAGGCAACTTTCTTTGTTATCAAGACACCTGAATATGATGAATATGTAAAGGAAATTGTAACAAGAGGCCATACATTGGCAATGCACTCAACCACTCATGATTACCGCCATGTATACGAGAGTTATGATAGTTTTAAGGAGGAGGTTGATGTTCTTAGTAATTATCTTACGGAACTTACCGGTTTTACTCCTTTTGCATTCAGATTTCCGGGAGGTTCAAGTAACCAGCAGACAACACTTCCCATCCAGACTTTTATAAAGTATCTTGATGAAAAGAATATCGTATATTACGACTGGAATGTTTCATCAGGAGATGGCGGAAGTAAAGAATTGACAGTTGATGAAATATATAATAATGTAATTAGTGGTGTTGAAGGAAAGGATATATCAGTTGTGCTTATGCACGACTCGGAATACAGGGAAACAACTTTGCAGGCAACACCTAGAATAATTGAGAAATTACAGGAAATGGACGCATTAATCCTTCCTATCACAGAAGATACCGTTCCTGTTCATCACAATATTTAACCAGGAGGAAAGCAACAATGGGATTTTTTAAAGATTTAAAGCAGGATTTATCGCAGGCTGTAAATGAGCTTACAGAGGATGCGGCTAAGATTACATCGGATGAGTCAGAAAGTGTACAAGAGACAATACCGGATGACGATGTTATGGTAGATACACTTAATGAAGAACCTGAAGATGCAGCCGAAGACATTGATGTGTCTAAGATGCTTGAGAATGTGGATACCAATGAAGAAGCTGTAACAGAAGAACCTGAAACAGAGGAATCTGAGGCAGAAGAAACTGAGGCAGCTGTACTTTTTAAGGAGCCGGAAAAAAAGAAAACAAAGAAAAATACAAAAGAACCTGCAGCAGAGCCTGTTAAGGAAGATGAACAGGAAGAAACGGATGAGACTACAATCATCTCAAGAGGTTTAAGAATCAAAGGAGATATCGAATCAAGCGGCTCTATTGAATTACTCGGTTCGGTTGAAGGAAATGTAAGCTGCAGCGGCAAGCTTGTTGCCAGCGGTAATATTACAGGTAATACCAATTCAAAGGAATTTTATTCAGACAATGCAAAAATAACAGGGGATATTAACTGTGAAGGTCCTGTTAAGATTGGCAACGGTTCGGTGATTATAGGTAATCTTTATGCACACTCCGCCGTTATAGCAGGAGCAATTAAAGGTGACATTGATGTCCACGGACCTGTAATAATTGATGCTACTGCAATTGTTATGGGTGATATCAAATCTGAATCCTTCCAGATTAACAGAGGAGCAGTTCTTGAAGGATATATTTCACAGTGTTATTCAGATAACAGTCCAAAGAAATTTTTTGGTGATAAATAAGAGAGGCTTTGACTATGAAAGAAAAAAGAATTTTATTAAAACTCAGCGGTGAGGCACTTGCAGGCGATAAGAAAACAGGCTTTGATGAAAGCACGGTTCTTGAAATTGCAGCACAGGTTAAGAAAATACATGACCTTGGAGCACAGGTTGGCGTTGTTATCGGCGGCGGTAATTTCTGGAGAGGCCGTTCAAGTGAGAATATGGATAGAACCAAAGCAGACCAGATTGGAATGTTAGCCACGGTAATGAATTGCATCTATGTTTCTGAAATGTTCAGAAGTACAGGCATGAAAACCGCAATTTTAACTCCGTTTATGTGCGGTTCTGTTACGGAACTTTTCTCAAAAGATCTTGCCAACAGATATTTTGAAGACGGCACGGTTGTATTTTTTGCAGGCGGAACAGGACATCCTTATTTTTCTACAGATACAGGAATTGTATTACGTGCAATCGAAATGGATGCGGATGCAATTTATCTTGCCAAAGCCATTGACGGTGTATATGACAGTGATCCTAAGACTAATCCTGCAGCTAAGAAATATGATGAGATTTCAATAGATGAAGTTATTAATAAAAAACTTGCCGTAATAGATATGACAGCATCCGTGATGTGCATGGAACATAAGATGCCTTTAGTTGTTTTCGGACTTAATGAAAAGGAAAGTATTGTCAATACTTATAACGGAAATTTCAACGGAACAAGAGTAACCGTTTAATAAATATAAGGAGATTACAATAATGAGTGAAATTATTAAAACATACGAAGAAAAAATGATAAAGAGCTGTGATACACTTGCGGCAGATTATGTGACAATCAGGGCAGGAAGAGCCAACCCTCACATACTTGACAAACTTAAAGTGGATTATTACGGAACACCTACACCTTTCCAGCAGGTAGCCAATGTTTCCGTTCCTGAAGCAAGAATGATACAGATCCAGCCATGGGAAACAAGTCTTTTAAAAGAAATCGAGAAGGCAATTCTTATGTCAGACCTTGGACTTACACCAACCAATGACGGTAAGGTTATCCGTCTTGTTTTCCCTGAACTCACTGAGGACAGAAGAAAAGAACTGGTTAAGGATATCAAGAAAAAAGGCGAAAATACAAAGGTTGCAATAAGAAACATCAGAAGAGATGCCAATGATGCAATCAAAAAAATCAGCAAAGATACAGATATGTCAGAGGATGAAGTTAAGAAAAATGAAGATTCAATCCAGAAACTTACCGACAAATATGTAGCCCAGGTAGATAAGATGATTGATGAGAAGTCAAAGGAAATAATGACAGTATAATTTGCGGAGATAGTTATGGATTTTTACAATGAAAAACTGGAACTTAATGTTCCTGAACATATTGCCATAATTCTTGACGGAAACGGCAGATGGGCTAAGAAAAGGCTCCTTCCCCGTAATGCCGGACATCTTCAAGGCAGCAGGGTTCTGGAAAGAATATGTGATGATGCGATTGATATAGGATTAAAATATCTTACCGTATATGTATTTTCAACTGAAAACTGGAAACGTTCTGAAAGCGAAGTGCAGGGACTTATGAAAATACTCAGAAATTATCTCAAAACCTGCATAAAAAGAGCCAGGGAAAAGAATATGAAGGTTGTCATTCTCGGAAAGCAGGATATGTTGGACGAGGATATAATCCGGAGTATTAACGAACTTGAGGAATCAAGTAAAAATAATACCGGACTTGTATTTCAGATTGCGCTTAACTATGGTGCAAGGGATGAAATGGTAAGAGCAATGAGAAAGATGACAAAAGATATGATTGACAAGGGAATTGCTCCGGAGATGATTACGGAAGATATGTTTGCATCATATCTTGATACCGCAGATGCTCCCGACCCTGACTTAATAATCAGGACAAGCGGGGAAAAGCGTATATCAAATTTCCTGTTGTGGCAGTGTGCATATTCAGAATTTGATTTTCCTGAAGTGTTGTGGCCTGACTTTAATAAGAAGCGCCTTATCGAAGCAGTTGAAAGATATAACAAAAGAGACAGACGATTTGGTGGAGTGAAGGAGGAATAACGTATGAAAACAAGAATAATCAGCGGTGCAGTACTTACCGTTATTTTAGTTGGTGCTGTTTTAGGCGGTGGAACTACGATGTTTATCCTTGCTGCAATAATAACTGCTCTCGGACTCTATGAACTCTATAAAGTTGTTGGAATTGAAAAAAAAGCATTGGGAATATGCGGATATATTTTAGCGGCATCTTTTTATACAATGCTCTGGTTTGATAAGTTACAGTACCTTGAGTATTTTTGTGTTGCCAGCGGTATTCTTACTATGTTCGTATATGTATGCAGCTTTAAAACAACAAGAGCCAAACAAGCGGCATTTTCACTTCTCGGAATTTATTATGTGGCCATTCCTATTTCTTATATATACAGAATAAGAATAATGGAAAAGGGAATATTTATATTTATATTGGTATTTGTATGCTCATGGATTGCAGATACATTCGCTTACTTTACAGGAGTTAATCTTGGTAAACATAAACTTGTTCCCCACTTAAGTCCTAAAAAATCAGTCGAAGGTGCTATAGGAGGAATCCTTGGGGCAACTATCGTAGGTGTGGTATACGGACTTGTTCTGGGTAACTATTACAATGAAAGACTATGGCCGGCATTTGCGGTAATCTGCGTATTAGGTTCTTTTATTTCAATATTCGGAGATCTGGCTGCATCCGCAATTAAACGAAATTATGACGTTAAAGATTACAGCAATCTTATTCCGGGACATGGAGGAATACTTGACAGATTTGACAGTATGATTTTTGTGGCTCCGGTTGTATATATAAGTGCGGTTATTTTACTTCCACTATTAAAAGGATGATTAGTATGAAAAATATTGCTATTTTAGGGTCAACGGGTTCTATCGGAACCCAGACCCTTCAGGTAGTTCGTGATAATAATGACATTAAGGTCCACGCTATTGCAGCAGGACACAATATCAAAGCTTTGGCAGAACAGATAAGGGAGTTCAGGCCAAAGCTTGTTTGCGTAGCAGAGGAAAAAAGCATAAATGAATTAAGGCTTCTGACACCTGATATTGATTACGAAGTGTGCTATGGAATGGAAGGACTTATCAGAGTTGCGACATATGATAAAGCTGAAATAGTTGTGACAGCAATAGTTGGCATGATTGGTATAATACCTACTATTGAAGCTATAAAGACAGGACATGATATTGCCCTTGCCAACAAAGAAACTCTTGTAACTGCCGGACATATTATTATGCCCCTTGCAAAGGAATATAATGTGAGAATTTTACCTGTTGACAGTGAACACAGTGCCATATTCCAGTCTTTGAACGGCGAAGACAGAAGAACTATTGATAAGATTTTACTTACGGCATCCGGTGGACCGTTCAGAGGATATACAAGAGAGCAGATGCGGGACGTAAAGCTTGAGGATGCCCTGAAACATCCAAACTGGTCAATGGGACATAAGATAACCATTGATTCGGCTACCATGGTTAATAAAGGCCTTGAGGTTATGGAAGCAAGATGGCTTTTTGATGTGGGCATGGATGATGTCCAGATTATAGTACAGCCACAGAGCATAATACATTCTATGGTGCAGTTCGTAGACGGCGGAATAATAGCACAGCTTGGCTGCCCTGATATGAGACTTCCTATACAGTATGCGCTTTACTATCCTGAGAGAAGATATATGCCCGGTGACAGACTTGACTTTTACAAACTGGGAAAAATAGATTTTGAAGCACCTGACAGGGAAAATTTTGCAGGCCTCAGACTTGCTTACGAAGCAGGTGTCAAAGGTGGCAATATGCCTACAATATTTAATGCTGCCAACGAATATGCAGTTGCACAGTTTTTAAAGAGGAATATCAGTTTTTTAGGCATAACAGATATGATAGAACATGCCATGAACAGCATAGAATATATAGATAATCCTGATGTTAATGAGATTTTAACAACGGAGCAGGAAGTGTATGAGCTGTTGAGGGCTATGAGGTGATTTTATGAAATTTGTTTACGCATTTCTTATAATTAGTATTGTAATTATTGTTCATGAATTAGGACATTTTATAATAGCTAAGGCAAGCGGTGTTAAAGTAGTTGAGTTTTCGGTGGGTATGGGACCGAGACTTGTTAAGTTTAAAATCAAAGGAACTTTATACAGTATTAAGCTTTTTTTATTCGGCGGCTCCTGCCAGATGTTAGGCGAAGATCTTTATGAATCCACGGATGCTGTCGCAAAAGCGAAGGATGATAATCCCACGGATAAAAGTCAGGAAAATATTGTACCGGATGAATCGGACGGAGTTTCCTTTAACAGTGTGTCTGTATGGAAAAGAATTGCAATAATTATTGCAGGACCGTTATTTAATTTTATTCTCGCTTTTGTATTTGCTGTAATTCTTATAGGCAAGATGGGATATAATCCTGTGCAGGTATATTCCGTTGATGATAATTCACCTGCCTATTATGCGGGACTTAAAGAAGGCGACAGAATCATAAGAGTTAATGGTAAAAAGATGAACTTTTATGATGATTATTATCTTTACATGTATGATAAAAAGGGAATTGACCTTAACGTTGAATATATAAGAGACGGTGAAAAATACAAGACAACAATAATTCCGGAACATATCACGGGTTCGGTATATCAGATGGGCGTCCAGATTGATGTGGATTCCACTAAGATAGCAGCTGTGGAAAAAGGAACACCTGCGCACAGTGCAGGAATTAAAGCCGGAGATATTATTAAAAGCATTAACGGAACAGCAGTCAGCGAACAGCCGGAAATAACTCCTTTAGTGCAACAGTCAGAAGGAAAAGAAATTACAATTACAGTTGAACGTGACGGCAGAAATGTTGAACTTAAACTTACGCCTAAAGAAGTACAGCAGGATTACTATGATTATGGCATTTATTTTGCCAATATGAGAGTTAAATGTTCCCCTGCAGGTACCTTGAAATACGCATTCAAGAATATAGGATACCAGATTAAATCCGTATTTGTAAGTCTTAGATTGCTCGTTACGGGTAAGTTAGGACTTGACGATGTGTCCGGTCCTGTAGGAATTGTATCGTTTATCGGAGAAGTGGTGGATGAGGCTAAATCAGACGGTGCATTCTATGTATTTATTAATCTTCTTAATATGTGCATCATGATAAGTGCCAACCTTGGTGTAATGAATTTATTGCCGTTGCCTGCACTTGACGGCGGTAAACTTGTATTCCTTTTGATTGAAGCAGTAAGAGG
>ENA-UEOJ01002655-UEOJ01002655.1-human-gut-metagenome-genome-assembly--contig:-NODE-2655-length-10194-cov-3.423643_pt1 | contig 10194 bp, 9 predicted proteins | sample MGYA00242885_ERZ507886 | MGnify/ENA primary metagenome ERZ507886 (study PRJEB26167, sample SAMN06115505) | human gut metagenome | host: Homo sapiens | place: China:Anhui | collected 2015-08-07 | study... | reverse complement strand
CAACAGAAAATGCACCTATAGAAATGTATAAAGAATTTATGCAGGATATAGCTGAGGAGATTGACAGGGAAAATGAAATTATCGGTGATCTCCTTAATCTTGTAAGAACTGACGGAGAGAGAGCAGTGCTTAATATTGAGACGGTTGATATTAATGAACTTATGGAAGTAGTTCTCAAACGGTTAAAACCAATAGCACTTAAAAACAATATTGAGATAATATTTGAAAGTATGAGACCTGTTACCGCAAGCATAGACAGAGTTAAATTTATCATTGTTCTTACCAATATTATTGAAAATGCCATAAAATATAATCATCCGGAGGGATGGGTTAAGATTACACTTAATGCAGATCATAAGTTTTTCTATGTAGATGTTTCAGATTCGGGAATAGGAATTCCTGAGGAATGTAAAGACCAGGTATTTGAGCGCTTTTACAGGGTCGATAAAGCGAGGTCAAGGGAAACAGGAGGAACGGGACTTGGTCTTGCAATTACTAAAAATATTGTTCTTTTGCACAAGGGAACAATTAAGTTTTACAGTAAAGAAAACGAAGGTACTACATTTAACATAAGAATACCGTTAAATTATGGAGGTAAGGCACAATGAAAAAGTCAGGTTTTATTGTTATTATATGCTTTTTATGCCTTTTTCTCAGTTCATGCGGTAAAAAAAGTGAAACAGGAATAAGCCTTTATTATATCAATGAAGCGAGGACGGGCTTTGTTGAGAAGAAAATTACATGTAAATCCAAGACACAGGAAGCAATTGTAAAGGAACTCTACGACAAGTTGAGAAAACTGTCTGCGGATGGTACATCAAAAGCTGCATCAGACTATATGGTTATAAATGATGTTGCTTTAGAAGGCGGGATTTTATACCTTAATTTCGCATCCGGATATACCGGCTTATCTGACAAGGATAAAGCTTTATTCAGAACAGCAGTTTCCAAGACAATGTCGTCACTTGATTTTGTTGAATATGTAAGAATATATGAAAACGGCAGTCCTATAACTGATTCTAACGGAATTGACATAGGACTTCTTAATAACCAGAGTTTTATAACAGACAGTAATTCAGATGATGAAATTGATACAACGGAGGCTGTTATATATTATTCTGACAGTGTGGGTTCATCCCTTGTAGGTGAGAAAAAGACAATTACGTACGACAAAAATACCCCTGTTGAAAAGGTTATTCTTAAACATATTATTGACGGACCATCGGGTAATGGCAACAAAAGGACTGTTCCTTCTAATTTGCGTATACTCAGTGTATATACCAAAAAAGGAACCTGCTATGTTAATTTTGATTCATCTTTTTTGAATTCTCTTGCGGATGTGTCAGCGGATGTGACGATATATTCCATAGTAGATACCCTGTGCGGATTAAGCGGAATTCAAAGGGTTCAGATTATGGTTGACGGAAGTTCTGACTGGAATTTCAGGGAAAGTTATTCTTTGTCGGAACCTTACGAAAGAAATCTTGATTTAGTAAAGAAAGAGAAGTGATAATATCAGACGACCGTTAGTTGGTGCTGTATTCTGCCTGATTATAGGGATTATAGTCGGGCGGAGTGCAGGTATTTTAGTTCTGGCTGCTGTTATATCTGTGGCCATTTTAATAGTTTCTTTCAGGATTTATAAGAAGAAAATGCACAAAGCATACCTTGTTTATCCTGCTCTTATTCTAATAGGTTTTCTAATTATTAATTATTCCAATAGAATTTATAATTTTACAGAGAGTAATATTGAAATTACCGGAACTGTATATAAAGTAAAAGAATCGTCATACGGATATATGCTTTATGTCAGAAAAAATATTTTTGACAGGGAAAGATTTATTATATATTCGGATAAAGAATATGATGAAGGCATAATAGTAGTACCTGAGGGCATGCGCTTAGGTTTTGACTAGAACACAGGTGAAGGGAAATGCCACATGTTTTGTCATGCCATCCAATCCCGGAACGTTTAATACAAAGGTGTATTATAATTCCCTGAAAATCAAAGGTAAAATTAAGCCTGATTGCATTAAAATCATCAAAGCTGATTATGATAAAATCCTATCATATACCTGTAAATTATCGGATATGCTTGAAAATAATTATAAAAAAATATGCTCAGATAAATACAGTTCTGTATTTTCAGCTATGATTTTAGGAAAAAAGGATGAACTTGATGACGGACTTGAGACACTTTTTTCCGATAATGGAATAGGACATATCCTTGCAATTTCCGGACTGCATATTTCACTGATTGGAATGGCTTTATATAAATTGATAAAGCGTACAGGCGCAGGAGATATTTTATCCATGGCAGTCAGTGTAACTATTATCGGATTGTACGGAATAATGACCGGCAATAATGTTTCCACAGTCAGGGCGGTTGTAATGTTTTTTGCAATGGTATATTCAAATGTTGCAGAGAAAACCTACGATATTGCTTCAGCATCTGCACTTGCGGCTATAGTTTCATTACTTGATGCTCCATTACTTCTTTTTAATTGCAGTTTTCTTCTTTCATATCTTGCAATTATAGGAATTGCTTATATTTTTCCCGCTATTAAAAATATATTTGAATATAACAGTAAACTTCTGGATGGCTTTATTGCAAGCCTCTCAATACAGTTGGCTGCTCTTCCGGTTAATCTTTTTTATTTTTTCAAGATACAGCTGCTGTCTGTATTTGTGAATGTTGCTGTTATACCTATGATGACGGTAGTAATGATTTCCGCAATAGTGTCGGGAATAATCTGTTTTATCAGTCCGGAAATCGGAAAACTGACAATCGGAGCAGCGGTTTACAGTTTAAAGTTTTTTGAGATTTTATGTGGAATATGCAGTAAAATTCCTTCATCCGTATGGACGCCCGGAAGACCTTCCGGTGCCAATATTGTAATTTATTATTTGGTCATCCTGATTTTTCTTATGCAGCCATTTAAAAAGAATAGAATATGGAATATTGGAATTATTATTCCATCCATCGCTGCAGTAAGTATAAGATTACATTTTTATTTTGAAATGACATTTATTGATGTTGGACAGGGAGACGGAATTTATATGGAAACACCGGAAGGAACCACGGTTTTAATAGATGGCGGAAGTTCGGACAATAAGAAATTATATGAATATACGCTTGAACCTTTTTTATTGTCAAAGGGCAGAAAAAATCTTGATGTGGTGATTGTTACACACTGTGATAATGACCATATATCAGGTATCAGAAAAATATTTACGGAAGATAATATTAAAGTTAAAACTTTGTATATGCCGTCTACAACCATGACGGATGAGGTATATACGGAACTTATTGAACTGGCAGCGGAGTCAGGAACAGATATTAAATATATTTACGAAGGCTACAGTATGACAGAGAAAGACTTTTATATGTATTGCCTGCATCCTGAATATGAGTATGACACTTCGGAACGAAATGATTATTCCACAACACTTTACATACGGTATGACAATTTTTCAGCATTGCTTACAGGAGATATTTCCGGAGAGATTGAAAATAATATTCTTCAGAAATATAAGGATTTTCCGCAGGTTACAATATTAAAAGCAGCACATCATGGAAGCCGTTTTTCCAATACGGAAGATTTTATTGATGAGTTTGCCCCACAAAACATTGTTATTTCATGCGGAAAGGACAATTCTTACGGTCACCCTCACAGAGAAACAATTGAGCGTTTTGAAAATAAAGGTATTCCGTGGCTTACAACTATGGAAAATGGAGCAATAACAGTGATTGTAAATAAAAACAATACCAAGATTAATACATATCTTGATAAGTAGAATTTTAACAAGTTATTTTTGCTTTAGTATTATGTAAATGATATAATAACTAAAAGAATTATTTAAAAATCCGGAGAAACTGTATGAAACATATACTTGACAATATAAAAAAGAATGAGTTTGAGCACGCGTATCTTATTTACGGAGAAGAGGATTATCTAAAGAACTTTTATAAGAATAAATTAAAAGAAGCAATCTGCGGAGATGATACGATGAACTTTTCATATTATGGCGGAAAAGACATTGATATAAAAGATTTTATAGATACAAGCCAGACCATGCCGTTTTTCTCAGAAAGAAGACTGATTCTTGTGGAAGGAAGCGGCCTTTTCAAGAAAAGTTCAACGGAAGTTGCGGAAGCTGTGGATATTGCGCCTGAAAGCACATATTTTATATTTGTAGAGGATGAGGTTGATAAAAGAAATAAACTTTTTAAAACCATATCCGAAAAAGGTTATGTCTGTGAAATGAAAGAGCAGAAGGAAGCAGAGCTGATGACATGGGGCGCCAGAATTTTTGCGGCGGCTGATAAAAGAATTACCAAAAGCAATATGGCATATTTTCTTTCAAAAACCGGTAGTGATATGAATAATATTAAAAACGAGGCAGACAAGCTTATCGATTATGCAAAGGACAGTGAAGAAATTACCAAGGAAGACATAGATGCTGTATGTATTGTACAGATTCAGGACAAGGTATTCGATATGGTAGAGGCACTGGCAATGAGAGACAGAGATAAAGTTTTAAGACTTTATTCAGATCTGCTTGAATTAAAGGAACCTCCTATGAAGATACTTGCAATTATGGGAAAACAATTTGCAACATTATATGGGGTAAAGTGTATGATGGATAACAACAGCCCACAAGGCGAGATAGCCGATAAGTTAGGCATACGACCATTTTTTATAAGCAAATATATATCACAAGCAAAAGGGTTTACAAGCAAAGAACTTGAATGTGGGATGAAAGAAATTGCGGAATATGATTATATGGTTAAATCGGGTCAGATGGAAGACACATATGCGGTAGAACTTATTATAATGAAATACGGTAGGACTTTATGACAGAGGATAAAAGAAAGAAAATTATAACCGGCTGTATAATAGCGGGAATGGTAGTACTTATTATTGTTTTGACAACAGTAATTCTTAAAATTAAAAAAACAAAAGTGAGAACTGCAGACAAGACAGATCCGTCGGAATACAGCTCATCTGATATAACAAGTAAAGAAACAGAAAACGTAACCGTGCCACAGGAACAGCCGACGGAATACAGCTCGTCTGATATAACAAGTAAAGAAACAGAAAGCATAACTGTGCCACAGGAACAGCCGACGACACCGGCCGGTAATGATAAAATTACGAATACGGTAAATTATAGTGTAATACTTAAAAAAAATAATTCGTGGAGTGACGGAACAAATGAGTTTTTTCAATACGAATGCATTGTTACCAACAATACGGGATATGATATTACAAGCTGGAAGTTTGAAGGTAACATTGGCAATGTAGCCAATATTGAAAGCTCATGGAACGGAAACTTTGCTTATAAAGACGGCATGCTTGTAATTACACCTCTTGACTGGAACGGCAATATTAAGGCAGGACAAACTGTGAGTACCTGCGGTGTAATTATAAAAGGAAGCAATCTCAAAGAATCTGTTGAATATGGCAGTAGTTGTAATAATAATTATAATAATAATACATCCGCATCGACAGAAACCCAATATGAACTTCCGGAACTTGAAAATGGGACACCGCTTGCTAACCACGGTAAATTGTCTGTAAATGGTGTCAATCTTGTTGACAGTAAAGGTCAGAAGTTCCAGCTAAAAGGCGTAAGCACCCATGGAATTCAATGGTTCCCTCAATATGTAAATAAAGACACATTTAAGGATTTGAGAGATAACTGGGGTGCCAATGTGATAAGACTTGCAATGTACAGTGCCGAAGGCGGATATTGTAATGGTAATACGGCGGAATTTGATAAAATAATTGACAGAGGAATACAGGCGTGTTCTGAACTTGGAATGTATGTAATTATTGACTGGCATATATTATCGGACTCTAATCCTAATACAAATAAAGAACAGGCGAAACAGTTTTTTGCCAAGATGTCAAAACAATATGCCGATTGCAATAATGTTATTTATGAGATATGCAATGAACCAAACGGCGGTGTAAGCTGGAGTGAAATCAAGAAATATGCCGACGAGGTTATTCCTGTTATAAGACAATATTCAAAGGATGCCATAATTATATGCGGAACACCGACATGGTCGCAGGATGTAGACCAGGTTGCGTCTGATCCTTTGCAGGACGGACATAATGTTATGTATGCCGTACATTTCTATGCAGCCACACATAAAGATGATTTGCGTAATAAAGTAATAAATGCCATTAAAGCAGGAACACCTGTATTTGTATCGGAATTCAGTATATGTGACGCTTCAGGTAACGGCGGTATCGATTATGACTCTGCCGGTAAGTGGAAAGAACTTATCAATAATTACAATCTTTCTTTTGCAGGCTGGAGCCTTTGCAATAAGGGAGAGACTTCCGCACTTATAAAGAGCGGAGTAAGCAGGCTATCAGGATTCACAACTTCTGATTTAAGTGAAACAGGAATATGGCTTAGAAATTTTATTTCAGGAAAGTAATAAAAAAGACATCTCACCGGGTTAAAGTGAGATGTCTTTTTCAGATTGAGCAGCCGAATTCAATCTGTAATATTTTAAAATTAATTCATTGCATTAACAAGATTAGTTAAACGAGAAATCTTTCTTGCAGCATTATTCTTGTGGAATACACCCTTTGAACAAGCTCTATCGATTTCTGTAGAAGCAACCTTAAGTGCAGAAGCAGCAGCTTCCTTATCATTAGCCTCAACAGCAGCTTCAACTTTCTTTGTGTATGTCTTAATAGCAGATCTGATTGATTTATTTCTTTCTGCTTTTGTTTCATTAACTAAGATTCTCTTCTTAGCAGATTTAATGTTAGCCAATTTAAGTACCTCCATATAATAAGCGTATAAATAATAATGAATGCGTTACTGTATCGGAACGACGACCCGATTCGCAACCCTACATTAAAGCCGGACACGGACGTTTCAATGTAAACATACTACTGTATAATAGTGTAAATTAATGGGTTTGTCAATACATAAACTACAGTATTTTGGGAAAAATAAGAAAAAAACGTAGGGTGGTAATTATGAAAATCAGAACAGACCTTGCAATGGAAGCAGAATCATTTACTACAGCAACAGGAAAACTTCAAGGGATAAAAGTAACGGAAAAAAAGGAAGATGATATTACAATAACGAGAATGGACATATTAAATCATACAGGTGAAGAGATGATTGGGAAAACAATGGGCACATATATAACAATTGACGCACCCATGCTATCGGATTTTGATGATGATTATCATGAAAAAATATCGGTTATCATAGCAAAAGAAGTAAAGGAATTGGTTATAGGTGCATATCATTGGCACAGCAAGGCTCCCGAAATATTGGTTGCAGGACTTGGCAACGGTGCGGCAACACCGGATGCACTTGGTCCCATGGCTGTATCCAATCTATGTATTACAAGACATAGTGTAAACGAAAATAATCAGGAAGCATTTGCGGTTGTAAGTGCCATAAGTCCCGGTGTCCTTGCAGAAACGGGAATTGAAAGCTCGGACATAATCAATGCGGTGATTAAAAAAACAGAACCGGATATTCTTATAGTGATTGATGCACTGGCTGCAAGAAATCTTAAGAGACTTAATAAAACGATACAGATATCTAATACGGGGATTGACCCGGGTTCAGGAGTGGGAAATCACAGAAAGGCAATCAATAAAAAAACAATGGGAATACCTGTTATCGCAATAGGTGTACCTACAGTGGTTGATGCGGCAACAATGATATATGACGCTCTTGACAACGAAATGTCAGACGAAATATATAAGAAGTATTGCAGGATGTATGTTACATCAAAGGATGTAGATGCCATTGTAAACAGAGTAAGTTATACTATTTCGGAAGCATTAAATAAGTGTATGGGTAATATAATTTAAAAAAACGGAAAAGAAAATGTGAAAAGAAGAAATAGATGGAATCTGGTTATAATATTATGTCTGACGGTTATCTGCTTTTTCGTAGTTAAAAATATAAGAACAGTATCAAAAATTACCTTTGACTGCATATATTTTACCTTTGTCAAAACTTTGTTTCCATATGAAAACGTATTTGTGGTTGAAAAAGAAAAAATAGTAATAAAAGAACCTGAAAAAAAAGAGAAAGAGGAAACAATTGTAGATGCTGCAGCTAAAATAATTGACAGAGAAAATCTTTTAAATTATGACTATGTCATAAAGAATTTTTATGTTGTACAAGGTTCTACCAGTTTGTCAAAGGATAGGCTTAATCTCGAAAAAATAAGTAATATTGACCTCACAATAGAAAAAAATGCAAATGAACCCCAGATACTTATTTTTCATGCACATGGACAGGAATGGTTTGCCGATACCAAGGAAAATGGTAAAACAATTGTAGATGTGGGGGAGCATCTTGCGGAGATATTGAGGAAACAGTATGGTTTTAACGTATTGCATATAACGGAATCCTATGACCTTGTTGATGGTGTATTTGACCGGGCAAAGGCATATGATTATGCCAATGAGCGACTAGATGAGATATTAAAGGAAAATCCCGGAATAAAAGTGGTTATCGACCTTCACAGGGACGGAATTGATGAGAACCGTCATCTGGTAACTGAAATCAACGGAAAACCCACGGCAAATGTAATGCTTTTTAATGGGATAAGTTATTCCAATGAGGAGGGAGAACAGAAAGAGTTTGCCAATCCTTATCTGGAAGAAAATCTTGCAATGACTTATAAAATGTTTTTACTTGGAAAAATATATTATCCTGAATTTTTCAGATGTATATACATATCTGACTACAGGTTCTGCCTGTATCATGTGCCACGTTCAATGTTAATAGAAGCAGGGGCTCAGACAAACACTTATGAGGAAGTGTATAATGCCATGGAGCCCCTTGCACATCTTATTAATATTGAACTTACCTGTAAATAGTATAGTTATTGGACGATAGTAAATTAAAAGCCAGATCCATACTTGGCTGGTCATAAAAAGCGATAAGCAGTACACCATTTACAAATTCCCTGTTATGGATAATTTCGATATTACGGATATTTATATGATTATCCGAAAGCAGGAGTGTGATGCTGCTTATTGCACCTTCCTTATCTTCAATATCACAATATAAAGTATAATCTTTTGAAATAGGACCTTTGTTAATGCCGATAGAATCCCTGTATTCTTTGGAATCAATAAACATGTTATATATACCGTCACGGTTTTTTTGTATAATCATATTTCGGACATTATTAAGACTTTCGATATATCTGTCCAGTAATGTGACTATCTGTTTATCATTTGTCATACATATTTGTGACCACATTTCAGCAGAAGATGAGGCAATTCTTGTAATATCTTTAAAACCGCCTGCAGCCAGTGTTTTCATCAGGTTTGCATCTGTATCGTTATCTTTTACAAGATTCACGAGGGAAGATGCGATGAGATGGGGAACATGACTGATTCCGGCAACGGCATAGTCGTGGGTGACAGGGTCTGTAATAATAGGTATGGCACCTGTCATGCGGACAAGTTCGGTAAGTTTTGCCACATCCTTGTCTGTATTGTAATCTGTTCTTGTAATTGCATAGTAAGCGTTTTGGAGAAGGATATCCGTTGAAGCAGAATATCCTGTTTTTTCGGAACCGGCCATAGGATGTCCGCCGATAAAATTTTTATCAAGGTTAAGTTTATGTACCGAATCGTAAATATAACTTTTGACACTTCCTACATCACTGATTATACAGTTTTCGTTAATAAGTCCGGCAATATCTTTTAAATATGATTCATTATATTCTACCGGTGCACATAAAAAAATAAAATCGCATTCATTTAATCTGTCATTTAACGAAGAAAGTATTTCATCTATTACATCGTCCTCCTTAGCCTGCATAAGAGGATTTATACTTCTGCTGTAGACCATCATATATATTGAAGAATCAGATTTTTTTAATGCTCTGGCTATGGAACCGCCAATTAATCCGAAACCAATAAAACCCACCTTTATATTCATAAAATTCTATCTCCAATTCTTGAATGATTTCATAGAAATTTTACTATATAAGGTGGGTTTTTGCAATTATTCCGTTAAATTATTTTAGTTACATGTGTATTCCTTACCATTTATAACATTCTCACCAGGTTCCATTGCTGCGTTTGACTGGTTATTTGGGCGTGAGGATGAGTTGCTTGCCATAATAGCCGTCAAGGACAGGCTGAAAGCGACCGCTTCCGGTGTAGTCAAAGA
>ENA-UEOJ01002646-UEOJ01002646.1-human-gut-metagenome-genome-assembly--contig:-NODE-2646-length-10231-cov-15.184459_pt1 | contig 10231 bp, 7 predicted proteins | sample MGYA00242885_ERZ507886 | MGnify/ENA primary metagenome ERZ507886 (study PRJEB26167, sample SAMN06115505) | human gut metagenome | host: Homo sapiens | place: China:Anhui | collected 2015-08-07... | reverse complement strand
GCATACAATCAGGAATTTGACAAGAAGATGGCAGGGCTCAAGGAAAAACATGCGAAGGAAGTCAGCGAAGCGATTTCAGCAGAGACAGAAGCGAGAAATGAGATCCTTGCAAAAGAGGTATATCTTTCTGTCGGACGTTTTGGTTTCCGCAAGCGTATGAAGCAGAACAATGCGCTGCTGGATGCATTAAAAGAGGCAATGAAGCTTGGCGTTGATCTGAATGATGAAGAGCAGAGAAATGCTGTTTTTGATAAAGTTACATTCCGCGTAAAATATCTGGATGAGAACAGTGAGAGATTACATGGAATCTGTATCTTAAACCTTGCAAATATCAGGGATGGAAGAGACTGGAGCCAGATACGTGGTACAAAGATCGCTACGGTATTCCAGGATCCTATGACATCCTTAAACCCAATTATCACGATTGGAAAACAGATTACATCTGTCATCATGAAACATCAGGATTGTACTGAGAACGAGGCAAGGCTTCGTGCGCTTGATCTGATGGACAAGGTTGGTATCCCGAACCCGGAGGCACGTTTTGATGATTATCCGTTCCAGTATTCCGGTGGTATGAGACAGCGTATCGTTATCGCGATCGCCCTGTCCTGCCAGCCAAAGATCTTAATCTGTGATGAGCCTACCACAGCGCTTGATGTTACCATTCAGGCACAGATCTTAAAACTGTTAAAGGATTTACAGAAAGAGTTCAATTATACAATCGTATTCATCACACATGATTTAGGTGTGGTTGCCAATATCGCAGACCGTGTTGCAGTTTTATATGCAGGACAGATCGTAGAGGTTGGTACAGTAGAAGAGGTATTCTATGACCCGCGTCATCCATATACATGGGCATTACTTTCTTCCCTGCCACAGCTGGCTGAGAGAAATACAACTCTTTACTCGATCACAGGTACACCACCTTCGCTCTACAACAGTATCGTCGGCGATGCATTTGCACCGCGTAACCCATACTGTATGAAGATCGATACCTTAGAGGAACCACCAATGTTCAAAGTAACAGATACGCATTACGCCAAAACATGGCTGTTACACCCGGATGCTCCAAAGGTTGAAAAACCGGAAGGAATCCAGAACATTCATGAGAAACTTGTTAAAGCATTCAATATATAGGAGATTTAGATCGTGTCTAAACTAAATCGAAACACAGAAAACCAGGAGCATGCTTCTCATTTACCAGAGCATGGTCCGATTGATGAAAATGGTAAAGAAGTATTATTATCTTTAAAAAATGTAGATATTACTTTTGGCAAGGGCGATAACGCTGTCCGCGCTGTAAAAAATGCGACATTTGATATTCACAAGGGAGAGACTTTCTCCTTAGTAGGAGAGTCCGGTTCCGGTAAGACAACCATCGGCCGTGCAGTCATCCGTGTCAACCCATTGGCAAACGGAGAGATTTTGTACAAAGGTGTGCGTATTTCCGGGAAAATCCCAAAATCTCTGGATCGTGAAGTCATCCGTAACATCCAGATGGTATTCCAGGATCCGGCAGCTTCCCTGAATGAGCGTGCAACTGTCGACTACATCGTATCCGAAGGTCTGTATAACTTCCATTTATATGAGAATGAGGCAGACCGTGTGCGTAAAGTTGAGGAAATGATCAACGAAGTAGGTCTTTTGCCGGAACATCTGACAAGATACCCACATGAGTTCACAGGTGGACAGCGTCAGCGTATCGGTTTAGCCCGTGCCATGGTAATGGAACCGGAACTTGTTGTTGCCGATGAGCCAATCTCTGCACTTGACGTATCCATTCGTGCACAGGTATTGAACTTACTGAAAAAGTTCCAGAGAGAAAAAGACTTAACATATTTATTTATCGCACATGACCTTTCCATCGTGAGATTTATCTCTGACCGTATCGCCGTTATTTATAAGGGTGATATTGTGGAGATCGCAGATGCAGAAGAGTTGTTCAACTTCCCACTGCATCCGTATACACATTCTCTGATCTCTGCGATCCCGATCCCGGATCCACAGTTAGAGAAAAATAAAGTGCTCTTTACTTATGATCCATCCATTCATGATTACAGTACAGACAAACCGGAGTTAGTCTGTATCGGTCATGATCACTGGGTATTTGGTAATAAGAAAGAGATTGAAGAATACAAAGCTACGCGTGAGAAGAACGTGCCTTTAAAAACAATTACGATTTTAGACAAAGATGCACCGAGACCAGAGGAACATCATGACAATGTTGCGCATGATGAGATCCAGCTTCCGCCACTTCACGACACAGGAAGCACATGGTATGCACTGCTTTCATTCTTACTTCCGGTCATCGGTATTATTGCAGCGATGATCTTTAAGAAACACAGACATTATCGTAACTACAGGATTTATTGTGCTTGCAGTCATTCTTGCATTGTTCCTGCTGGCACTTGCAGCAGTGTTTATTTAAGATATGGGGAGAACCGTCAGAGGTGGCAGCAGAAACCATACGCCGAACGTGAGACCGGTTCAGAAGGTGGAACTTTCGGAGAAAAATACAAGACAGAGATTGATCGCAGTGATCGTATTACTGGTCATTGCTTCGGGCGCATTTATGTATGCACTGAATGGATTGATGTCAAATGACAGCGGATGGACAAACATTGAAGTGGGTTCATCCGCTGAAATTCATTGTGGAGATGATTATATCTTCCGCTATTATGTTGGAGCAGCGGGCGTAAATGCCACCGCAGAAAAAAAAGCGCTGACGCTGCTCTACACAGATTCCATTGTAAAAGCCTATAAAATATTCAGCAGTGATGAATCATTTGAAGGGATCACAAACGTGTATGATCTTAACCGGCATCCGAATGAGACAATGGTTGTGGATGATGCATTATACCATGCTTTTGAGCTGATCGCAGAGACCGGGAACCGGGCAATTTATCTTGCGCCTGTGTATACAGAATATGACAATCTGTTTTTCTGTAATGATGACTCCGAGACAGTTAACTATGATGCTTACCAGAATGGGGAAGTGGCAGCTTATTTTTCAGAGGTGGCTGCTTACAGCAATGATCCGTCTGGCGTGAACGTCGAACTGCTCGGCGGCAATCAGGTAAAATTGTCTGTATCCGACGATTACCTTGCTTTTGCAGAGAAGAATTTTATTTCGGATTTCATTGATTTTTCGTGGATGAAAAACGCTTTCATTACTGATTATGTGGCGGATGTCATGATAGAGAACGGTTATACACTGGGTTCGCTGACAAGCTATGATGGATTTACGAGAAATCTGGATCTGACTTCTGCTATTACAAAATTAAATGCCGGTCCGGATACTTCCGGGACAGCAGAGGAAAATGCTGATTATTCTTTCAATATATATGACAGGCATGGGAATATCATTTATCCTGCCGGTGTCATGCATTATAATGGGGCGGAAAGCATTGTCAGTCTGCACAATTATCCGATGTCGGACAAGGAAAAATATCATTATTATGAATTTAAGAGCGGTGATATCAGGACCCGTTATGCAGATACCACAGACGGACTGTGTAAGTCCGCAGTCAATAATATGGCAGCTTATGCGGACGACATCAGCTGTGCAGAACTCATTTTGAAGGTAAGCCCGGTTTACATCGCTGATATGATGGATACAGAGGCGGTAAAAAATCTCGCAGAAAACGGTATCCAGACGATTTTTGGAGAGAACAGTGTGCTCTATTACACGGATCCAGGGTTAGAACTGACAGATTTATATGACAAAGACGGCGTGCATTATACATCAGAGTTATTAGAGTAAGCAGACAGGCAGTTGCGGAAAGCCGCAATTGCCTGTTTTGCTGTCTTGGATTATACTAAGCAGAGAATATTAGTTGAATGTTCGCAGGTTGTGGAAGAGGAGAAGACAGACATGATTTTCGGAGAGAAGACAGAGGAACAGAAACGTGTGGCGGAACTGACGCGCGAGGTAAAAGAACTCCGCAAAGAACTGCTGGCGAGTAAACTGGACAAAAAACAGGTGGAAGTCCAGATGAAAGATTTAAAGGACGCATTAGAACTTGGTGGAAACCTGCGTCAGGGGTATGTCGATTCGCAGGAACATATGGCAGTTGCAAGGCGCGGACTGATCAATATGATGGAAGACATGAACGAGATTCCCATTGAGGATGTGAAGCGAGATCTCGACAGACTGAACGGACATTTGGATCAGATCTTCCATGAGTGCAGTATCCGGGAGGATGATCCGGATTTTAAGTCCACAGCCGACGGACTGAAAAATATGGCGGCAAATATGGACAAGATCAATCTGATCATGCTGCGGAGCGAGTTGGAAAATCTGCAGGCATTGCTGGAGGATACATCGGAATGGCGGTCGCCAAATTTTTTTGCACTCGCATATTATCTACAGCATGAGGAAGAGAGCAAAGTCGGAGAGATGGAAAATGAGTTCCGCAACAGCTTTTTAGAGCGATATCTGGAGGAACATCTGATGGAATCGCTGGCTATGGAAGCCAATTATGCGGGATGCGGAGAGAAGCTGGAACATATGATACAGCACTATATTTATGCGTAAAAATCGTATAGTATGACACACCTGCATAAAAACCATAACCACAAGTTATCATAATGAGTAAATTGCATAATTTGACGTTAAAATACATCAATAATTTAGGTGATTCTGAATATTGTGCATAAAAAGAAAATTTGATAAGATTCTCTACAAGAAAAAGAAAGTTGAGAAGAAGAAATTAGATTATCTCAATAAAATTTAATTTTTGCTTTTCAAAAAGGAGGCTAAATCCTCTCCTCACTCAGAGGAAAAATTTTACTTCGTAAAATTGGATTTGCTTCGCAAACAAGGAGGATTATTATGAAGAAAGCAGTGAGTATGTTTTTAGCAGCTGCACTGGCAGTTGGCACATTCGCAGGATGTGGATCATCCGCAGATACAGGAAGCACAGGAAGCGCAGCATCAACGGAGAGCGGTTCCACAGACAGCGCGGCAGATGGAAGCGTATTTAAGATCGGTGGTATCGGACCTACAACAGGTGCAGCAGCAATTTATGGTTCTGCAGTTATGAAGGCCGGACAGATCGCAGTAGATGAGATCAATGAAGCAGGTGGTATCAATGGATATCAGGTAGAATTCAAAGCAGAAGATGACCAGAGCGATGCAGAGAAATCTGTCAATGCTTATAACTCTTTAAAAGACTGGGGTATGCAGGTTCTGATGGGAACTGTTACAACAACTCCATGTATTGCAGTTGCAGATAAGACAGCAGAAGATGGTATGTTTGAGATCACACCATCCGCTTCTTCCACAGATGTCATTGAAAACGACAATGTATTCCAGGCATGCTTTACAGACCCGAACCAGGGTACAGCTTCTGCACAGTACATTGCAGACAACAATTTAGGAACAAAAGTTGCAGTCATCTATGACAGTTCGAGCGTATATTCTTCCGGTATCGAAGCTACTTTCGTGGAAGAGGCACAGAATAAAGGACTTGAGGTTGTAGCTGAGGAAGCGTTTACAGCAGATTCCAAGACAGATTTTTCCACACAGCTTCAGAAAGCGCAGTCTGCAGGCGCTGACTTAGTATTTTTACCGATTTACTATACAGAGGCATCTATCATTTTAACCCAGGCAAACGGTATGGGTTATGCGCCGGCTTTCTTCGGTGTTGATGGTATGGACGGAATCCTTGGCGTTGAGAACTTTGATACATCTTTAGCGGAAGGTGTACGAAGGCCGTGGACCGTTGGAAGCAGCAAGCATCGGGGTGGAGTTGCAACCGGGCGATATGGCTATGCGTTGTAACATTATCTGCATCGAAGATGAGAAGATAAAAAATCACTCCGCCGGACATATCACTACCGAAGAAGCTGATGTGCTGGTTAGATATTTGGAAGAAAAATTGGGTTCTGACCGGATTCATTTCTATACCGGTGTACAATATCGCCATTTGTTGGTGATAAAAGGGGGAAATAAACAATTGGACTGCACCCCGCCCCATGATGTGCCTTTGCAGCCTTTCCGTCCGCTCATGGTGAAGGCGGAAGTACCGGAGGCGCAGGAAACAGCCGGATTGATAAATAATCTTATCCTGGCTTCCCAGGAATTGTTGGCAGATCATCCGGTTAATCAAAAACGTATAGCCGAAGGCAAAGATCCTGCTAATAGTATCTGGCCTTGGAGTCCGGGGTATCGCCCGCAGATGGAACCTCTCTCCGGGAAGTATCCGGCCATAAAGAAAGGGGCTGTTATTTCAGCGGTGGACTTAATCAATGGCATAGGACATTATGCAGGATTACGCCGTATTGCTGTAGAGGGGGCTACCGGTTTATATAATACGAATTATGAGAATAAGGTGGCTGCGGCATTGGAAGCATTGAAGACGGACGACTTTGTGTATCTGCATATTGAGGCCAGTGATGAGGCCGGTCACGAAGGAGATTTTAAGTTGAAGCAGTTTACTATTGAAAATCTGGACAAACGTGTTGTAAGACCTGTTTATGAAGCAGTGAAGGATTGGGATGAGCCTGTGGCTATCGCCGTGCTTCCGGATCATCCTACGCCTTGCGAACTCCGTACCCATACGGCCGAACCTGTGCCTTTCCTTATCTATTATCCCGGTATAGAACCGGACTGTGTGCAGACCTTTGATGAAGTGGCATGTGTGGAAGGCAGTTATGGAATATTGAAAGAAGATGAGTTTATGAATGAATTTATGAAAAAATAATGTGGCAGTTTGCTAATTTGCCCCAATGGCAACCCTCCATGCAAAGCCCTTGGCACATTAGCACATTGACGCATTGAAAAATTGTTTACTATGAAATATTACAGTACGAATCACCAGGCTTCCGATGCTTCTCTGGAAGAAGCTGTAGTGAAGGGGCTGGCTTCTGACAAAGGTTTGTATATGCCCGAGGCCATCAAGCCATTGCCGCAAGAGTTTTATGATCAGATTGAGAATCTGTCGTTTCAGGAAATTGCTTATCGCGTGGCCGATGCTTTCTTCGGTGAGGATGTTCCTGCTGAAACACTGAAGCAGATCGTTTATGATACATTGAGTTTTGATGTTCCTGCCGTAAAGGTAAAGGATAATATTTACTCTTTGGAACTGTTTCATGGTCCCACATTGGCATTTAAAGATGTAGGTGGACGTTTCATGGCCCGTTTGTTGGGCTACTTCATTAAAAAAGAAGGGCAAAAGCAGGTGAATGTACTGGTTGCGACTTCGGGGGATACCGGTAGTGCTGTAGCCAATGGCTTCCTCGGAGTGGAAGGTATTCATGTGTATGTGCTTTATCCGAAAGGAAAAGTCAGTGAAATTCAGGAAAAGCAGTTCACTACTCTGGGGCGGAATATCACAGCGTTAGAAGTGGACGGTACTTTTGATGACTGTCAGGCATTGGTTAAGAATGCGTTTATGGATGCTGATTTGAATGCGCACATGAAGTTGACTTCTGCCAACTCCATCAATGTGGCTCGTTTCCTGCCACAGGCATTTTATTACTTCTATGCCTACGCACAGTTAAAGAAAGAAGGAAAAGCGGATCATCTGGTAGTGTGCGTACCTAGCGGAAACTTTGGTAATATCACCGCCGGACTATTTGGTAAACGCATGGGCTTGCCTGTCAAGCGTTTTATTGCAGCCAATAACCGGAATGATATTTTCTACCAATACTTACAGACCGGAAAATACAATCCTCGCCCTTCCATAGCTACTATTGCCAATGCAATGGATGTGGGAGATCCAAGTAATTTTGCCCGTGTACTGGCATTGTACGGTAACAGTCATGCTGCCATAACAGCGGATATCTCTGGTGCGACTTATACGGATGAACAGATTCGTGAAACGGTGGGTGAGGTATATTGGGAAACCGGTTACTTGCTCGATCCGCATGGAGCCTGCGGTTATCGTGCTTTATCCGAAGGATTGTCCGCCAGCGAAACGGGTATTTTCCTGGAAACGGCACATCCGGCTAAATTCCTGGAAACTGTGGAAGGTATCATTGGAGACAAAGTGGAGATTCCCGCCAAACTGCAAGCGTTTATGAAAGGAACCAAACAAAGTGTTCCGATGGAAAAAGACTTTGAAAGTTTCAAAGGCTATTTGATGAAAGAATAGCTTTTAGAAATAGATATCTGATAAGAAAAGAGGGGGCAAAAGTCCAAAGTAACTATCCAATGGTTCACCGTAGGGGCGGATTGAATAGTTACTTTGGGCTTGTTTACATAAAGAACAAAAAAGTTCCGTCACAGCAACGTGCTCATTACTAGTTGCTTTCTGTGTAAAAGATTCTCAAATCTCCTTCAATCGGTATGCTTCCGGCTATCGAATCCTGTTACGTATGTAACAAAAGTTTGTTCCTACCGTATCTTTCACTCCGTTTCATTTGATATTTCACTTGGGTGAAGCAACTGTTTCACTTAGGCGAAAACGGCTGTTCACCTAAGTGAAATCGCCTCTTCACTCGGGTGAAGCAACAAATGCAGATGGGCAAAAATACGCCTTATGACGCTCTCCTGCAAGGAAGTAACCGCAACTATGGCACAGGAATTAGAACAACCGATATACGTCAAGCCGAATCGCGGAGACGCTTACGAATTTGATAGCGGAGAATGGAAAACCGTTTCAGGGGAATTTAGAATGTTTTTTCACATTATATTGTTGATTTACAGGGAGATACTGCACGTAATCCGGAATGGTTGATGCGTGTCTTTATTTTATTTCTTCCAGCAACTTCCCGAACGAAGTGAATGTCCGTTGTTTCCCGCCCCGGGTGAGGTACAAGGCATCGGGAGCGATGACTTGTAGATGGGGCAGACCGGCAGGAGCGTTTTGGGTTTGCAGACAAGTATATCCGTGACGGTTCAGTGCGTTGATAGTCCAGTGCAATAAGGTTTCGTCTGTCGCTTCCACCGTTATTTCCTGCTTTCCATTCACGGTTGGATAGTAGATGCCATGATCATAATCGAACCGGATATTACTGTGTGAGAATAAGTTGTCCATCTGATGGCTTAGAATCATATCTTCCGTCACTCCACATTGCAATCCTTTCTCTTTAGACAACAGCCAAAGCTTGTCCGACAGGACTAGAGCTTGTTCTATATCATGGGTTGATAGCAGAATAGCCTTGTTTTGTTCCACGGCCAGTCTGTGCAGTAAAGTCATGGTTTCTATTCGGCTTACTACATCCAGGAAGGCGGTTGGCTCATCCAGAATAATCAGTGGACATTCTTGTACCAATGCTTTGGCTATCATTACTTTCTGTCTCTCTCCGTCCGAAAGTTCGGCTGTATAACTTTGTGCTTTGTGAGTGATTCCTACGGCATTTAGGGCTTCTTGAATGATGGCATGGTCATGCCGGTGCAATCTTCCGAAGAACCCCGTGTGCGGCTGGCGTCCCAAAGCTACCAGTTCATACACGGTCAATCCTCCTGCTTGGGTCTTGTCCGTCAAAACCACGCCAATGGTACGGGAGCGTTCTTTTTCCGAATAGTGTTGTAAAGGTTTGTCCAGTAATTGTAAATCTCCGGCTAAAGAGGGTTGTGAGGCGGATAATGTACGAAGTAACGTCGATTTTCCGGCTCCGTTGGCTCCAAGCAGACTGGTCAGTTCTCCTGGGTAAAGCTCGAAAGAAAGGTGTTCGTGCACTTTCTTCTCTTCTTTATGGGTGCGATAACCTATACATAGGTCTGTTGCGGTAATGACAGCTTGCTTTTCCATTAGTTGAAATACTGGATTTTACGTTGGTTCACAATGACATAAATAATAATGGGCGCACCAATGACCGGGGTGACGGCGTTTAGCGGAATGATACCTGCTTCGCCCGGCAAAATACAGATAAAGTTACAAACTAGTGCAATCACTCCGCCGGTCAGCATAGTGACGGGCAGCAAGGAATTATGATTGGATGTTCCCAACATCAGACGGGCGATATGAGGTACAGCCAGTCCGATGAAAGAAATCGGGCCGCAGAAAGCGGTGGTTGTCGCTGTCAGTATTCCGGTGGCGATAAGCAGCAGGTTGCGTGTACGGCGAATGTTGATTCCTAGGTTTTCGGCATAGCGTGTGCCTAGCAGCAAGGCATTCAGAGGTTTTATCAAGAGTATGGTAATCAGCAGCCCTGTCGCTGTAACCAGAGAGAAAAAGGGAAGCTGTTGTAAAGATACTCCTCCAAAGTTTCCCATTCCCCAAATCATGTAGGAATGCACCCCTTCTGCCGTGGAGAAAAAGTTGAGCAGGGAGATGGCAGA
>ENA-UEOJ01002645-UEOJ01002645.1-human-gut-metagenome-genome-assembly--contig:-NODE-2645-length-10233-cov-3.452737_pt1 | contig 10233 bp, 9 predicted proteins | sample MGYA00242885_ERZ507886 | MGnify/ENA primary metagenome ERZ507886 (study PRJEB26167, sample SAMN06115505) | human gut metagenome | host: Homo sapiens | place: China:Anhui | collected 2015-08-07 | study... | reverse complement strand
CAGATGGTCAAAACCGCGGGCATCCTCGATAACCGCGAGACGACCTAGCACTTCGAGCAGTACGTCGAGCAGTATTGGGTCGCGGACGATTTTGACTATGAGACGGTCGTCTCCGTCGACCTCGCCGCGCTGAGCCTGTTCCCCGACAATGCCGAGATGTTCAAAACGCGCGTTGACCTCGCCATCGACCATCACCCGAGCTACGAGGGCTTCGGCAAAGAGAGCTGCGTGCACCCCGAATGCGCCGCCTGCGGCGAGATCCTCTGCGAGCTCGCGCAGGAGCTCGGCCAGCTGACGCCTGCTGTTGCGCTGCCGCTCTATGTCGCCGTGTCGACCGACACGGGCTGCTTTGTCTACTCCAACGTCACGGCGAACACGCACCGCGTGGCCGCGGCGCTGATGGAGACGGGCATCGACTATAAAGCCGCCAACAAGCTGCACTTCCGCACAAAGAGCAAAAAGCGCCTGGCGCTTGAGGGAGAGCTGCTGCGCACGATGGAATTCTACGACGAGGACCGCGTCGTCATCGTCGCCGTGCCGCAGTCCTTACAAAAGAGCATGGCGCTTTCCGAGGCCGATATGGAAGACCTTGCGTCCCTCGGCGGCTTGGTCGAGGGCACGGACTGCGCTGTGACGATGAAGGAAACGAAGGACGGCGCGTGGAAGGTCAGCGTGCGCACAGGCGCGCGTGTCAACGCGACGCGCGCCTGCTCGTTCCTCGGCGGCGGCGGACACCGCGCGGCGTCCGGCTGCCTCATTGAGCACGCGGACTATGAGACCGCGCGCGCCATGATCCTGAACGCCATCGCCGAAGCGGTGGCGGAAGAGGCATGAGCACGATCCGCAAGGCAGCGCGCGCCGATTTGGACGCGGTGTGCCGCATTTACGACCAGATCCACACGGCAGAGGAGCGCGGCGAGGCCACGATTGGCTGGCAGCGCGGCGTATATCCCGAGCGCGAGACGGCAGAGGCCGCGCTCACGCGCGGCGACCTCTTCGTGCAGGAGCAGGATGGTGAGATCGTCGGCACGGCCATTCTCAACCAAACGCAGGTCGATTCCTACGCGGGGGCGAACTGGCGCTATGACGCGCCGGACAGCGAGGTCATGGTGCTGCACACGCTCGTCATCGACCCCGAGGCCAAATCGCGCGGCCTTGGCCGCGAGTTTGCGGCATTTTACGAGGGCTATGCCCTCGCGCACGGCTGCCGGTACCTTCGCATCGACACGAACGCGCGCAATGCGCGCGCCCGCCGCTTCTATCAAAAGCTCGGCTACGCCGAGATCGGCGTCGTGCCGTGCACGTTTAACGGTATCGCCGGTGTGCAGCTCGTGCTGCTCGAAAAGCTTCTGCCGCCGCTGCGACAAATCACGGCGGACGAAGCGCCGCGTCTGCGCGCGTGCGTGCAGGCCTTGTCCGAGCACCACAACCGCGTGTCCGTGAATTTCAAGGGCAGCTATCCGAGCCGGCCCTATGATAAAACGTTGTCGCTTTTTGCACAGGCGCTGGAAGAAAACGTCTCGCGCATCGCGGTCATCGAAGAGGTCAGCGGGATCGTCGGCTTCTGCAAGGTCGACCTGCACGGAGACGGCATGGGCAAGCTCGACTACCTCGTCGTTCTGCCGCAGTGCCGCGGCAGGAAATACGGCAAGGCCCTGATGGACTGGGCGATGGCGGTATTTTCGGGCAGCGGCGTCCGGAAAATCGAAGTCAAGGTGGTCGACGGCAACGACGCCGTCCACCTCTACGAGAAATACGGCTTTCGCATGAACGCGCATATCTTGGTGCGCGGAGAGTAGAAAGAGAACTGCGTTTTGCCTGCCGGCAAAACGCTTGTACGGCGCAAAAGCGCCGAAGGCTTGGCGCAAAGGAGGCCATTTATGCCCAACGGCATTGTAATTATTGATAAGCCCCAGGGCTGGACGAGTATGGATGTGTGCGCCAAGCTGCGCGGCATTTTGCATGAAAAGCGCGTCGGCCACGCGGGGACGCTCGACCCCATGGCGACGGGTGTTCTGCCCGTGTTCGTCGGGCAGGCGACCAAGGCCGTCTCCTTTGCCGAGGGCGAGCAAAAGGTCTACGAGGCCGTTTTACAGCTCGGCCTTGTGACCGACACGCAGGATACGACCGGCGAAACGCTCGAAGAGCGCGCCGTGACCGTCACGGAGGACGAGGTGCGCGCGGCGCTGCCGCGCTTTCTCGGCGAGATCGAGCAGATCCCGCCGATGTACTCGGCCATCAAAGTAAACGGCCAGAAGCTCTACGACCTCGCCCGTCAGGGTCGTGAGGTCGCGCGCAAGCCGCGCAAGATCACGATCTTCGACCTTGCGCTCACACAGAATTTGGGAAACGGACAGTACGCCCTGCGCATCGTGTGCTCGAAGGGCACCTACATCCGCACGCTGTGCCACGATCTCGGTCAGGTGCTCGGCTGCGGCGGCTGCATGGCGGCGCTGCGCCGCACGGAGGCGTCAAACTTCCGCATTGACGAGGCCGTGACGCTTGAGGACGTGCAGCGCGAGGGCGAAGCACTGCTCCGCCCCACGGACAGCCTGTTCCGGCAGTATCCGGCCTACACCATCCCGAGCACTGAACAGGAGCGCAAGTGCCTCTGCGGCAATTCCCTGCGCGCAAAGCTCCCCGACGGGCTGTACCGCGTCTACGGGCGCGACGGGGCGTTCCTTGCCCTGTCGGAGGCGAAGGACGGCACGCTCACCTCGAAACGAAATTTTTTCAGCGTGTGACGCTGACGCAAAAAGGAAACCGAAACTATGAATGAATCCACAGTCATCGCCCTGGGCTTTTTCGACGGGGTGCATATCGGGCACGGCGAACTGCTCAAAATGGCGGTGCGCCGCGCACAGGAGCGCGGCTGCCGCTCCGCGGCGTTCACGTTCGACCGCTCGCCGCGTGAATTCGTCACGGGAAAGCCCGTGCCGCTGCTGACAACACCGTCTGAGCGCGCAAACATCATCCGCACACAATACGGCGTGCAGGAGGTCTTTGTCGAGCCGTTCGACCGGAACATGATGACCATGCCGTGGGAGGACTTTATCTCTGAGCTTCTCGTCAAGAAGTATCACGCGGTGCACCTTGTCGCGGGACATGACTTCCGCTTCGGCCACAAAAATGAGGGCGATGTGGAAAAGCTCAGAAGTTACTGCGCCGCCCACGGCCTCGGCTGCGACATCATCCCGCGCGTCGAAAAAGACGGTGTGACCGTCTCTTCAACTTATATCCGCTCGCTTCTGGAAGCGGGCGAGGTCAGGCGCGCCGCGGAATTTCTCGGCCATTATTTTTCCGTGGAGGGCACGGTGCGCCACGGCGAGGGCATCGGGAAAAAATCCCTTTTCCCGACGGCAAACCTCATCCCTGAGGAACACATCATTGCCCTCAAGCGCGGCGTGTACGCCACGCGCGCGCATCTGCCGAACGGCGAGACGTGTGTGGGCGTAACGAACGTCGGTGTGCGGCCGACGGTGAGCGACAAGAACACCGTGACGATCGAGACATATCTTGTCGGCTTCGATGGCGACCTGTACGGGCAGAAATTACAGCTCGACTTTTTCGACTACCTGCGCGAGGAGAAGAAGTTCTCCTCCACGCAGGAGCTGCACGACATGATCGCGCAAAACGCCCGCGAGGCAGAAATGATCGTCAAATAAGCATCAACGTAAACGAGAGAACCGGCAGTTTTCAAAACTGCCGGTTCTTTTTTTTGCGCGTGTATTTCCCGACAAGCTTTTTCTTTCCGCTCGTTTACAATAATCCCCGACACAATAAATCGACGCACAGGGAGGGGACAGGCTGTGAAGGTGATCGAGCTGCTCAAAAGCAAGGAATGGTCCGGAAAGGTCATCGACTGCGTGCTGCGCTTTGCGCTCTCGTTCGCGCTGGCGGGTGCGCAGGTGTTCGGCGGCTACGCGCCGCTCGCGCTCGGCATGATCGGCGCATCGGGCGCAGGATTGCGGGGGGTGAGCGCGCTGATCGGCGCGTCGGCGGGCGCTGTGCTGTTTCTGCCGTTTTCGCACGCGCTTAGGACCTTCGCCGCGGGCGTTCTGATCTTCACGGCGAACAACGCGTTTTTCGATCTGAAACTCTACAAAAAGCGGGCGTTTCTGCCGCTGCTGTGCGCGGGGATGATGTTCTCCGTCGAGTTTGTCTACGTCTTACGCGACGGCGTGGGCGAGGCGGCAAACTGCCTGATGGCGCTGCTGCTGTGCGCGCTCGGCGCGATGAGCGGCCGCGCGCTTTTGTCGACCGGCGGCAAGGAAAAGGAGGACCACCCCTACGCGCCGCTTTTCATCCTGCTCGGCGTGCTGATGGCCGCGTCCTCGTTCGAAACGGCGGACGGCTTTGCGCCGGGTCGCATCCTCTCGATGCTGGCGGTGCTGCTGTTCGCCTTTGAGCGCGGCAGCGCGTTCGCCATTCCGGCGGCGCTGTGCATCGGGCTGGGGATGGACCTCGGCGCGGGGGGCGGCAGCTTTGTCCACGCGGCGTCATATGCGTTTTCCGCGGTGCTGGTGAACGTCACAGCGCGGGGCAACCGCGTGCTCTCGGCGCTGTGGTTTGCGCTGAGCATTCTGTGCTTTGCCCTGCCGATGAACGCGCACGCGGGACTCGTGCTGCTCTACGAAGGGCTGGCGGCGACGCTGTTATTCCTGCTGATCCCGTCGCGGTTCCTGCGCGGCAAGCGCCTTTGCAGCGACGAGGCCGCGCAGGAGGACGCCGCCGTGCGCAGAAAGATCGCGGCCTCTGCCGCGGCGCTGCGCGAGCTTTACGACAGCATCGCCCGTCCGCGCACGCTGACGGAGGAAAATCCCGCCGCCATCTTCGACCGCGCGGCGGAAAAGGTCTGCCGCGGCTGTGCGCTGTGCAGCTACTGCTGGGAAAAGGAGTATCAGCGCACCTATACCGCGCTCAACGACGCGACGGCGGCGCTGCTGCGCCGCGGGCAGGGCAGGGGCGAGGATTTCCCCTCGTACTTTTCCGAGCGGTGCATCCATTTTTCATCATTTCTCTCCGCCGTGAACGGCGAGCTGCGCGCCTATCTTCTGCGGCGGCAGTACCGGCGGCTGCTGGAGGACGACCGCGCGAAGGCCGCGTCGCAGTACGCCCAGCTCTCCGAGCTCATGCAGAGCGCGGCGGACGGCGCGCTGCGCCCCGTATCGACGCAGCCGGTGCATTCTTATGAGATCGGTCTTTCGCTGCGCCCCAAGCGCGGGGAACGCGTGAGCGGCGACAGCGCCGCCCACTTTGAGACCGAGGACGGCACGCTCTGCCTGCTGCTCTCCGACGGCATGGGCTGCGGCGAGGCCGCGCAGCGCGAATCGTCGATGGCCGCACGGCTGTTGGAGCGCTTTCTAAGCGCGGGCATCGACGCGCCGCCCGCGCTCAAGACGCTCAACAGCGCGCTCTCTCTTCGCGCCGAGTCGACCGACAGCTTTACGACAGTCGACCTGCTGACGCTTTCGCTCCAGACGCTCGAGGGCGAGCTCTACAAGTACGGCGCGGCGCCGAGCTATCTAAAGCGCGGAGGCACGGTGCGCCGCGTGACCTGCTCGTGCCTGCCCGCGGGCTTGCAGGAGGGCTCGCCACCGCCGGAGGCGACGCATATCAAGCTCTCGCCGGGGTGCTTTTTCGTAATGCTCTCCGACGGCGTGGCCGACTCGCTTGACGACGAATGGCTGCAAAACCTGCTTGCAGGCTGGGAGGGGCATGATCCCCAGCAGCTCGTCGCGGCGATCTTGGCCGACAGTATGGAAAAGCGCGGCGGCACGGACGACGCGGGTGTTCTGGCGCTCTACATTCCCGAGGATTCGGGCGGCGCGCAGGCGGTCTGAACGCAGCAAAAATTTTCGCTCTTCCCGTATAGCGCCCGCCGCGGCGGGCATACTGGAGGCAGAATGTTTTTCCATCGGGAGGTGCTGCTTTCAATATGGTCAAGGGAACATCGCGGAGAGTGATCGTGGTCGACTCGCCGGATACGGAGCTTTTTGAACAGGCCATTTTCATCGTGCGCAACGACGCCATGAACCGAAACGGCGTCACGGCGCAGCGATTGGTAGACGAAGCCTGCCGCGTGGCGCGCACCTGCGGCCGCACGGCGACATGCAGCAAGCGCAGCTTTTTTAGGCGCGGCTCGCCCGCGCTGTGGGGCTGCATCGGCGCGGGCGGCATCGCGCTGGCATGGTTACTCAGCGTACTCATTTAGTCCATTGTTTTTTCTCCTCCGTTTTGGGGCGCGGCGAAATTGCCGCGCCCGATTTTTTTTGCGCAAAACGGCAAATCAGCGCAAATTTTTAATTTACAAGCGGTTATCAATAGACTATACTATAACCTACCGTATTTTATTTGACGAGGTTATTGCCATGAATGCTGACTTTTCCCGCACCCTTGCCCTGCTGCGGCAGGAAAAGGGGATCTCCCAGCGCAAGGCCGCGAAAGAGCTCGGCATTTCGCAGGCGCTTTTGTCCCACTATGAAAACGGCATCCGCGAGCCGGGGCTCGCGTTCGTCAAAAAGGCGTGCGATTACTACCACGTCTCGGCGGACTATCTGCTCGGGCGCACGCTCGATCGCGACGGCGGCATGATCGACGCCGAATCGCTCTACGATTCGAGCGATGAAAAGGGCACGCTGCGCGGCAGCATCGCCGCGACGCTGCAAAAGAAGATGCTCGTCAACACCGCGGGCGTCCTCTTCGAGCTGCTGGGCAAGACGAACGACCGCACGCTCATCACGTCGGCAGGAAGCTACCTTGGCGGCGCGTTCTACCAGCTCTACCGCGCGCTGCACCGCGCAAGCGGCGGGAAAGAGGGGTACTTCGGCTTAGATGCCACGGCCTACCAGTCCGGCGCGGTGGACGCGCAGATGCGCGCGGACTACATCGCCTACGCCTCCTCGCTCGCGCAGCTTTCCGAAAAGGACGGCGCGTTCGCCTCTATGGAGGATGAAGCGCTCGCGTCCCTCTACCCCGGCCTCATGCAGAGCGTGACGCAGGTACTCCACAGCACCGAAGAAAAGACGAATTCCCTGCTCGGCAGGAAATAAGAATTTCCCCTGCGGCAAAACGCTTGGACGCGCCATTTGGCGCGCGGCGCCGCCTTGCCGACAACAAACAGGAGCAACAGCTATGAACGAAAAGAACATCCGAAATTTTTCCATCATCGCGCACATCGACCACGGCAAGTCGACGCTGGCGGATCGGCTTCTTGAAAAGTGCAACGCCGTTTCTGCGCGCGAGATGGAGGACCAGATCCTCGACAACATGGACTTGGAGCGCGAGCGCGGCATCACGATCAAGGCCCGCGCCGTCACGTTCGATTACACCGCCGCCGACGGGCAGGTCTACACGCTCAATTTGATCGACACGCCGGGCCACGTCGACTTCAACTACGAGGTCTCGCGCTCGCTCGCGGCGTGCGAGGGCGCGCTGCTCGTCGTCGACGCCTCGCAGGGCATCGAGGCACAGACGCTCGCAAACACGTATCTCGCGATGGAGCACGACCTTGAAATTCGCCCCGTGCTCAACAAGATCGACCTGCCCGCCGCCGACCCCAAGCGCGTCAAGCAGGAGATCGAGGACATTTTAGCCATCCCCGCCGAGGATGCGCCCGAAATCTCCGCCAAGCAGGGCATCAACATCGACGCGGTGCTCGAGGACATCGTGCAGAATCTTCCCTGCCCGCAGGGCGACCCGAACGCGCCGCTTCAGGCGCTGATCTTCGACAGCTATTACGACGCCTACCGCGGCGTCATCGTCTACATGCGCTTGAAGCAGGGCACGATCAAGCCCGGCATGGAGGTCAAGATGATGGCCACGGGCGCAACATTCAAGGTGCTCGAATGCGGCTTGATGCGCCCGCTGGGTCTGGAGCCTGCGAAGCAGTTAGAGGCCGGTCAGGTCGGCTACTTCACCGCGAGCATCAAGGACGTGCATGAGACGCAGATCGGCGACACGGTCACAGGCGTCGAGCATCCCGCGAGCGAACCGCTGCCGGGCTACCGCAAGGTGCGCTCGATGGTCTACTGCGGCATTTACACCGAGGACGGCAGCAAATACCCGGATCTTCGCGACGCGCTGGAAAAATTGCAGCTCAACGACGCGAGCTTAACGTTCGAGCCGGAATCCTCTGTCGCGCTGGGCTTCGGCTTCCGCTGCGGCTTCCTCGGCATGCTGCACATGGAGGTCATTCAGGAGCGCTTGGAGCGCGAATTTGACCTCGACCTTGTCACCACGCTCCCGAGCGTCATCTACGAGGTATACAAGACTGACGGCACGATGGTGCGCGTCGACAACCCGCACAACTACCCCAACCCCGCGCACATCGAGCACGCCGAGGAGCCCTACGTCAAGGTGACGATCGTCACGCCGCCCGATTACGTCGGCAATATCATGCCGATGTGTCAGGACCGCCGCGGCGAGTTCAAGGACATGCAGTACCTCGACACCTACCTTGTCGAGATGCATTACGAAATGCCGCTCAACGAGATCATCTACGACTTTTTCGACACGCTCAAGGCCAACACCAAGGGTTACGCCTCGCTCGACTACGAGCTCTCCGGCTACCGCCCGAGCGAGCTCGTCAAGGTCGATATCCTGCTCAACGGCGATCAGGTGGACGCGCTGTCGTTCATCGCGCACCGCGACAAGGCCTACGCCCGCGCGAGAAAGCTGTGCGAAAAGCTCAAGGACAACATTCCCCGTCAGCTCTTTGAAATTCCTATTCAGGCGGCCATCGGCGGGCGCATCATCGCGCGCGAGACCGTCAAGGCCATGCGCAAGGACGTTTTGGCCAAGTGCTACGGCGGCGATATCAGCCGAAAGAAGAAACTGCTCGAAAAGCAGAAGGAGGGCAAAAAGAAAATGCGCTCGCTCGGCACCGTGCAGGTGCCGACAGAGGCGTTCCTCGCTGTCCTCAAGCTGGATGAATAAGAAAACCACGATCAGAAAGACAGTAAAGGAGTGCGATCAGATATGCTTTTGGATCATTATGTCAGTGCCATGGACAGCTGGAAAGGGCGCATCGACAGCGAGACCGATTACGACGCGTTTCGCTGGCACCAGTGGGTGCAGCCCATCGACCTGAACGACGGCAGCGCGCCGTTCACCGGCAAGCTCGGCTTTGCTTTCATCGGCTTTTGCAGCGACAAGGGCGTCGCGCGCAACAAGGGCCGCACGGGCACGGCGCTCGCGCCGGACTTTGTGCGCGGCCAGATGTCGGGCCTTCCGTGCACGTTCTCGCAGGAGGTCAAGCTCTACGACGCGGGCGATATCATCTGCGATGAAATTTCGCTCGAAGAGGGCCAGCGCGAGCTGGGCTGCGCCGTGGAGGAAATTCTGCGCCGGAACCTGTTCCCCATCGTGCTCGGCGGCGGCCACGAGACGACGTTCGGCCACTTCCAGGGCCAGCATAACTTCTTAAAGGACAAGGGCAAGACGCCGGAGCTCGGCATCGTCAACTTTGACGCGCACTTTGATCTGCGCCCGTACGACATGGGCAACTCGTCCGGCACGATGTTCCGCCAGATGGCGGACGTCTGCAAGGCCGAGGGCACGCCGTACCACTATTTCCCCATCGGCATCCAGCAGCACAGCAACACCGTGAGCCTCTTCAAAAAGGCCGAGGAGCTCGGCGTCGACTATGTGCTCGCCAAGGATTTACAGGCCTCGAACTTGGAGTCCATCCTTGAGCGCATGGACCAGTTTCTCTATCAGTGCGACGACACGTACATCACCGTCTGCTCGGACGTCTTCTCGTCCGCGTTTGCCCCGGGCGTCAGCGCGCCGCAGTCGCTCGGCCTCGACCCCGAGATCGTGCTGCCGCTCATCAAGCATGTGCTGCGCACGCGCAAGGTCCGCGGGTTCGATATCTGCGAGATCTCCCCGCGGTTCGACCAGGATAATACGACCGCCAACCTCGGCGCGGTCATTATTTTTGCGGTGGTCAATACATTGTGCAGGCTCAATGGTTTGAGCATCTGAAATTTCAGCGCGCCAGCGCTGCTCCTTATTCCCCTGCGCCGCGCAGGGGAGCGGACAAAGGGGGATACTCTCTTTCACAAAAGAGAGTATCCCCCTTTTGATCCCCCGAGAGAAAGGTTTTAATTGGCAGTCTCAATCTCGAATGACCTTTATGCCTCCGGAATGGGAATGCCTGCGCGCGGCGAAGCCGCGTTTAGCGCTGCGATACGATTTGCCTCTGCTTCTATCATCCGCTGCCGCTCTGCC
>ENA-UEOJ01002636-UEOJ01002636.1-human-gut-metagenome-genome-assembly--contig:-NODE-2636-length-10272-cov-3.007847_pt1 | contig 10272 bp, 5 predicted proteins | sample MGYA00242885_ERZ507886 | MGnify/ENA primary metagenome ERZ507886 (study PRJEB26167, sample SAMN06115505) | human gut metagenome | host: Homo sapiens | place: China:Anhui | collected 2015-08-07 | study... | reverse complement strand
GGTTTCTGGCGGCGGGCGTCAACCGGATTTCGCTGGGTGTGCAGTCGCTGCATGACGGGATGCTGGAGACGCTCGGACGGCTGCACAGGGCGAATGCGGCGCGGGAGGCGTTCCGGGCCATACGGGAAGCGGGCTGCGCCAATTTGAGCCTTGATCTGATGTGGGGGCTCCCGGGGCAGACGCTGGAGCAGTGGCTGGAGGATGCGCGCGCGGCAATCGCGCTTGGGCCGGAGCACATTTCCGCATATGGGCTGACTTTGGAACCGGGGACGCCTCTTGCGGAATCCTGCGGGGATGCGGAGCTGCCTTCGGAAGACGTGCAGTGCGCCATGTATCTTGAAGGCATCCGGCTGTTTGAGGAGGCTGGGCTGCATCATTATGAAGTATCCAACTTTGCCAGGGATGGTTTCCGGTGCCGCCACAATCTGGGGTACTGGGAAGGCCGGGACTATCTGGGGGTCGGCCCTGCGGCGACATCCACGATCGGCGGGGAGCGCTGGACCAATCCGGAGGGGGAAGGCTGGTTGGAGCAGGTGCGGGAAGGGCGCCGCTGCCCTGAGCGGGAACCGTTGGATCGGGCAACGCGGGCGCTGGAGCTCATGATGCTGCGCCTGCGAACCGTGGATGGTTTGCCGCTGGATGCCTATGAGTCCTTGGCCGGACGCTCGTTTCTGGGGGATCACGGGGCGTTCGCCCACCGCCTCTGTGCTGAGGGGCTGGCCCGCATGGAGAACGGGGTGTTTCGGCTTACGGATGAAGGGATGCTTGTTTCCAACAGTATCCTCGGTGAACTTTTTGAAGAGGAACCCAAAAGCGCGGAATGAGCATTTCATCGAGGAAAAGAGGAACGTCCCTTATAATTATAGAAGGGGGGATTCCCATGCCCCTCCCCTCGCTGGACAAGGGTGACGTGCCCGTATATGGTATTTGCCTGTATATGTTTCAGCTTATTTATTGAAAATATTTATAAAAACAAACGGATGCGATTATGTCCGAACAGATGTGCGAACAGCGCCGCGAACGCCTGCGTGCGTTGATGCGGGAACAGGGAATCGAAGCGCTTTTGATCAGCCACGCGGCGAACCGGTACTATCTTTCGGGTTTCGAACTGCATGATGTGCAGTTGAACGAAAGCGCCGGCCGCCTGATTGTGATGGCGGACGGTAAAGACTGGATCTTGACGGATTCGCGCTATCTGGACGCGGCCCGGCGGCTGTGGGAGCCCGAGCGGGTTTTCATCTATGGCGCGGACGCGCCGGAAGATATCGCCAAGCTCTTGAAAGGGCTTGTGCCCGGCAAAACCATCGGCTTTGAGGCCCGCGCGGTCACGCTGGAATTCTATGAAAAATTCGCGGAAACGCTGGCGGGATCGGGCTGCCGCCTTTCAAAGGCTGACGGTCTGGTTGAACGGCTTCGCGTAATCAAAGATACGGAAGAGATCCGGCGTATGGAGATTTCCTGCCGCCTGAACCAGCAGATGATGGAGTGGCTGCCCGGCGTGCTCGTTCCCGGGCGAAGCGAAGCCGCCGTCTCGTGGGACATTGAAATGTTTTTCAGGCATCACGGGGCGACCGAGCTGGCCTTTACGAGCATTGTGGGGCATGGCCCCAACGCGGCGCTCCCGCACTACCTGCCCTCCAAAGACGCCCTTCTGGAGGCGGAAAATCTTGTGCTGGTGGATGTCGGAATGGATGGAATCGCGCCGATCCGTTTATCAGATGTTGCAAAGACAGAAGTGGTGGATGATACAGGGGATTCCTATTCCAAAGTAAATGGAAATCCGGCGATCATGCTTTCCATTGAAAAGCAGACCGGATACTCCACCCGGCCTCCCAAGCCGTGTGTACAACTATTATACATTCAACCGGCTGCTTTCTTTCAACTATTGACTTGGGATTTCGGGCTAATGAATAGCCGGGGATATGTCTCGACGACATATCCCTTTTTTTATTCTGCCCTAAGTTTAAGAACCGCTTGCGGCATACCTTCCGGGCCGACTTTTACCGTAATCTGTCCGTTTTTTCGTTTACTCCTGCTCATGGCTATCGCCCGTCCGTTCCAAGTATTGCGTTCATTCTCCAGATAAGATCGGAATCTTTCAGCGAGGCATGTCTACTCCGGAATGTTCCGGGAACACTCCGGACCATCGGCCTGCATATTAAAAATTACTCCGTACGATCAACGACACAGAAAATCGATTTGCTTCCGGATCGCCTGACTACATACGGGGCAAAAGATATCGATGGTATGCAGGTTATTCATCAGACAGTTGGGCCATGGACGATACACTCCTTTATTCACATAGCCACCTCCTTCATAAACCCCTAATTTCTGAGGTGTTTTTTCATTGACAGGAGTAGGAACCGGCGTTTTCGTGTCCAGCATCTTTTTCCATTCCTTCCGGCCGAAATCGGTCAGGGTGGTCAGATTGGCTTCCCATGGCTCTACATCGGTCGGATACATATCGTTGTACGACACGTTGCCAATATATTCATCCCCTAATCCCAGCAACACATGTCCGAATTCGTGTACATAGATTTTACCGGTACGGTTAGGATGGTGAGCTGCACAGATACCATAAAAATTATAGATTCCGCCACCACCATATTTCTGCGTATTGGACAACACATAAATATGATCATACGGCACATGGGCAGCGATATCCCGGAGTCCCTGAAAGTCCTCGATCATTTGATAACGTTCCGAGTCGAAGGTATAGTAGCGGGCTTGAGCCGCCGTATTCCGCCATACATGTTCGCCGGGAATAGTCACACCCGATTCCATCGAAGGTGCCCACACCGCCCGGATATTAAAACGGGCAGCATTCTCCTTGAAAGGAGAGTAACTGAAAAACTCTTCAGCAAACACCCGGCAGGCAGCTGCAAATTTCTCCTTCTCATTCTGGGTATACCCTTCGGGAACGAGTACGATATCTACCCGCGTCGAGGGATTACCGTTATAGGCCACCTCGAAGGTCTCGTAGCGGGGAGTAAACTTTTTCACAAAATAAGAATTGGGATCGATGTCCTGTTCGAATTTCTTTTCAAAAACTCCTTTCCGGTTACGGGCATAGATCTCGATCCGTACCTCATTTTTCGGGTAAGGGAAAACCACCGACTCAGGCATGGCTTTACGCACAGTCTGCGCTTCGGGAGTGGTTTGCCACTCATTGAACAAGGTACAATAGCTTCGGGAATAAATCTCTTTACCACTGGCTTTATCGAAGATTTTAAACAATTGCACCCCATAACCGGTATCATCCAGCAGAGACACTTTCGAACCTGCCCAATAGGGTTCTTCCTTCAATTCGTCGAAAAAATACTCCTGGTTCCGGCTATCTCCGCAATGGTAGTAGTCGAACCGTAGTGTCTTGTCCAGAAAATACCGTTCAAAGGGTGTCTGGGCCGTCAACTCTCCTGTCATCCAGGTACAGAAAAATAAAAAAATGATTTTCAATAAGTTCATGTTTTGTTAGTTTGATTTTCTTTACAAAAATAACAATAATGACGAGGTAAGCCAAAAGTTATTTCACTTCCCACTCAAAAATTCCTGCCGCATTATCCTCCGGCAATTGAACTTCGAGTTTCACCGCAGCGGTTTTCACCGGTTCGAATTCCACCGTACAGGGAGCATCTTTCTGAATCGGATAATCAGCCGTATTTTTCACCGGGACCCATGCTCCGGCTTCATTTTTATAATATACCTTCCATGCTTCCGGTATCCGGCAACCACCCCACGGGCCGTCGTCGAACCAGTAAACGGTAGAAGAAGAGACAGTCTGTTCGCCTTTGAAGTCGTATACAATCCATTCGGTTGTATTCTTTTTCGGCCACCAATGGTAATAAGGCATCGAGCGATCCTCGGGATTCTGTGGTTGCAAACGGTCGTTTACCGCCGAGATAGCACTACTCCGGTGAGAGGCAGAAACCTCACTTTCGGAAGCAATCGTCGGCGGCATTGCCGGACGGGTAGCATTCAGGTCGATCGGTAGCCAAACGGTCATCTCTCCGGCTCCCCGATGTGCCCATGCATAATAAGGAATCAGGGATAAAGTGACTTCTTTTGCCTCCAGACGTCCCTCTTTATCGAACTCCAGCGTCTGAGCCTGTGTTTTCAACAGCTCTATGCCGTACAACAGATCACTGCGGTTTTCTACGGTAAATTCGGGTGTTTGATTCATCAGGATTCCCCGGACACTGAAATCATTATCCGGCCATTCGGCACAATACACCACCGGTCCTCGCTCGACGGATACCCGTCCACGATCGGCTTCCACTTTATAATTCGCTTTTACAATCCGCGGTTCCATATCGAAATGAATATCTACGATATCCCCTTTTTTCCATTTGCGTTGAATGGTAAAATAACCTTTTTCCAGCGTACTCTCTGCCGGCTTACCGTTCACTTTCACTGTATAGCCTAGTTTTTTGCCATCGGCATAACGGTACAAATCGCTCGGTACGACCTTTCCCTGCACCCAACCCGGAATCCGGATTTTCATCGCAAAATCGGAAATTCCGCGGGGAGTCACGGCCACTCGTATATCCCCGTTCCAGGGATAAGAGGTGGACTGTTTCAATCCTACTTTCTTCCCGGCGACTTCGAGGGTCGATTCGTTGGCCACAAACAAATTGACATAAACTTCCTTATCTTTCACAGCATAAATATATCCCGGAACAGAAGGAATAAAACGGCAGGCATTCGACGGGCAACAGGCACATCCGAACCAGGGCGAACGTTGATGCTGGCCGATAGATTCCAAAGGATTGGGATAAAAGAAAGCCCCACCGTCCAGAGAAATCCCCGACAATACGCCATTATAAAGGGTACGTTCGAGTACATCGTAATATTTGGCATCTCCTTTCAGCAGAAACAAGCGATAATTCCAATACACATTACCGATAGCGGCACAAGTCTCACAATAGGCCGACATGTTGGGTAATTCGTAATTTTTACCGAAAGCTTCACCACTGCCGGTAGCTCCGATTCCGCCTGTAATATACAACTTTTTAGTAACGACATTCTCCCAGATCCGGTCGATCGCATCGATATACTCCTGATCACCGGTCAGGGCAGCGACATCGGCGATACCGGAATACATATAAGCAGCCCTGACAGCATGTCCGACGGCCTCGTTCTGTTCCAGAATCGGCTTATGAGCCTGGCTATATTCGTCTTTCCGTTCCGTATATCCCCGCTTATCCAGGAAAAATTTCGCTTCATCCAGGTATTTTTTATCCCCGGTCACCACATACAACTTCGCCAAAGCCATCTCGGCGATCTGATGTCCGGGCACTTTCACCTGCTGTCCGGGTTTATCACCGATCTCACGGCAAACACAGTCGGCATAGCGGATCGCAATATTCAGAAAGTTTTTCTGTCCGGTAGCCTGATAGTGAGCGACAGCCCCTTCAACCATATGCCCCAGGTTATAAAACTCGTGGCTCAGGTCTTCCACTTTTTCCCAGCGTTTCGATCCGGCCCATTCATGGGGGTGTTCCGGATTCATCGTCCGGGAAGTATACAGATATCCGTCCGGTTCCTGTGCCCTGGCAACGATCACCAGCACACTGTCGATATATTTTTTCAATTTTTCATCCGGATACGTCTGCAACAGATAGCTGGCCCCTTCGATCGTTTTATACACATCGGTATCGTCAAAAGAAAATCCGGTTACTTTATTATGAGGACCGGGATTAGCGGCCATTTCGAAATTCTTGTAGCGTCCTGTTTCTTCGCATTTACTGAATGCCAGCGGAATCGTCACTTCACGGCTGGCTTTCAGTCGTTGTCCCCAAAAGGCATCGTTCACTTTTACAGCTGTAAAAGGAACCGGGGTAATGGGATAACCGGTATGTCCATTCTTCTGAGCACACACACTCAGTGCCAGACATGCGGCAACAAAAGTCATCACTCTTTTTTTCATAAGCTTTTTATTTATGATTCGATTTTATTTCTTTTCCTCTTTATTCCAATCCGGAGTTTGCAGGCCTTGTAAATGCCGGATAAAGAAATCCCGTCTTTTCCGTTCACCGTAAGCTCCGCCCATCGTATGCCGCTGGTTGGGCAATACTACAAATTCAAACTCTTTACCGGCACCGATCAAAGCATTCACCACCTGGAAAGTTGTCGAAGGATCGACATTATCGTCCAATTCCCCCAGGATCAGCATCAATTTCCCTTGCAGACGATAAGCATTCACCGTATTGGAGCATTCTTCATATTCTTTTCCGACGGGATACCCCATCCACTGTTCATTCCACCAGATCTTATCCATCCGGTTATCATGGCAACCGCAAGCAGCGACACTCACTTTATAAAAATCAGGGTGGAACAATACAGCTCCCATCGCATTTTGTCCGCCTGCCGAGCAGCCATAAATCCCAACCCGGTCGATATCCATCTCAGGATATTTAGCCGCCGCAGCCTTCATCCAGGCGATCCGGTCGGGAAAGCCTCCGTCTTTCAGGTTTTTCCAACATACATCATGGAATTTTTTCGAACGGTTAGCCGTCCCCATTCCGTCGATCTGTACCACGATAAAGCCCAATTGCGCCAAAGCGGCATCTACCGGAGATACGGTGAAAGATTTCGGGACAAAAGAATCGTGTGGTCCGGCATAGATATACTCGATTACGGGATATTTTTTGGACGGGTCGAAATCTACCGGACGGACGATAACTCCCCAAATATCGGTTTCTCCGTCTCTTCCTTTAGCACAAAACACTTCAGGCATTCTCCACCCTTCTGCCAGCATCTTGCTGATATCGGCCTTTTCCAAAGACAACAAGACCGATCCGTCTTTCGCACTACGCAAAGCAGCTACCGGCGGACAATCGATCCGGGACCAGCTATCTGTAAAATAGGTATAATCCCTGGAAAATTCCACTTGATGGTTTCCATTTTCAGGTGTCAGGCAGAGCAATTCTCCATTCTCTATATTCAGCCGGTATACTTTCTCGAGATAGGGATCTTCACCGGCATCTTTTCCGCACCCTACCAAATAAACCACCCTGGCGGCATCGTCCACATGCAACACCCGTTTCACTACCCATTCCCCTTTGGTCAGTTGTCGTTTCACCTGACCGTTATCCGCATCATAGAGATAAAGATGGCGCCATCCGTCACGCTCCGAAATCCAGAGGATCTCGTTCCGGTCTTTCAGATCGTAGCGATACAGCAAATTATAATAAACAAAAGTAGGCATCTTCTCCCCGATCAGCACTTGAGCCTTCGGGTTGTCCCCGGTGACTTTATAAACTATATATTCCTGATGTCCCCGTTTGTTATAATCGAAAGTAAAAGAACGACTGTCATCGGCCCAACGGATATTGTTCAGGTTAAACTGTTTTTCCGGTTCGGCAAACTCGATATTTACCTGTCGTCCTTCCTCCACCAGAAACAATACCGGTCGTTTGACAGGCAGGGCATCTCCCGGTTTCACATAATCGATCTCTTCCATTTTGGGTTGCAGTTGTCCGGCAGGCGAAGACACGACGGTCTTCAATTTCCGGATCCAGGCGGGGCGGTATTTACAACTCACCAATTTCCGGGAATCCGGCGACCAGCTGATAAAAGAAGAATAGTATTCTCCGGGGGCTCCGTCGTAGCTCAGCCGGTTCACCTTGCCGCTACTTATATCACGGACAAACAGATTTCCTTCACTGACAAAGGCTTCTTTTTTTCCATCGGGCGAAGGAGTAGCTCCCTGCCAATTCTCTTCATTCACACCTCCCCAGTGGCCTTCCCGGCGGCGGGGTTCTTCTTTCACCTTACCGATCACCTTATTTTTATTCCGGTCGTAAGTATATTTCATGCCTTCGGTCACAAAAGTCAGTTGTTTCAGATCGTCCGAAAACACAATCTCCCGGAAAGGCATTTTCCCGGGTTCCACTTTTCGTCCCAGTTCAGCCGTCAATGCTTTAGCCATAGCTTTCTGATCGAAAGCCGGTTGTTTCTGTCGTTTACCGGCATTCACCAGTATAAAATCAGTACCTGCAGGAGTCTTGACCGCATACCAGCAAAAATGTGTATTTCCGATCCAGCGGGGAGTGATATTCCCTCCAAAATATCCGGCCTCATACTTTTGCCTGAACCCATCTGCTTCGGCATATTTTTCTTTCAGCTCCTGTGCACAAACGGCACAACTGAACACCAATAATAAAATAACAGGAATAATTTTCATAAGTTTATAATTTTATCAGTTATGATTTTTCTTCAACCTGATAGCAAATCCTCCTCCCGGAGCAAGTTGCATCTTCAACCGATCCTCTCTTTTTACATCACGATATTCATGCCGGTAATCCTCTCCCTTTTTATCCGCATTTATACCGTCGCAGAAAATTTCAGCCCGGAACATCCCTTCCGGCAAGAAACTCAAATCCAAATCCACCGTACGTGCTTCCCAATCGGTCAGTCCTCCGACAATCCAGTCTTCCCCCACCCGCCGGGCAGTAACGATATATTCTCCCATTTTCCCCTGCAATATCCGGGTTTCATCGTCCACAACGGGTAAGCCGGCGATAAAGCGGGTACATTCGGGTTCTTTGCGATAGGCGGTCGGTGCATCACACAACATCACCAACGGACTGTCGAACACGATATAAGTAGCCAATTGATGACAACGGGTCCCCTGACTCATCGGGCTACTGTAAATATCCCTGAAGTCCTTTTTCACTGCATTCCGCATAGCTCCCTGGGTATAATCCACATTCCCGGCCATCATACGAATAAAAGGCATAGTTACGTCGTACAAAGGCATATCGGGATTACTCCATTTCAGTTCCTCCATGCCGAATACTCCTTCGAAATTGATCGCATTCGGGAAAGTACGGTTGATTCCGGTCGGTTTATACATACCGTGAAAATCCACGAACAGCTTATATTTTGCAGTAGTTTCCGCGATCCGGTAAACCATCTCTACCGCTTTCTGATCATCCCGGTCGAGGAAGTCGACTTTGAAGCCCTTAATCCCCATACCGGCATAATACCGGCAAGCCTTTTCGAGCTGCTCGTCCAGCACGTTCATCACCGCCCACAGAATCAGTCCGACCCCTTTGTTGCGGGCATATTCGGCCAATTCCGGTAAATCGATCTCCGGAACAGTGGTCATGATATCTCCCTGTTTGGGATCCGACCAACCTTCGTCGAGCACCACATATTCGATTCCTTGTTCCGCAGCAAAGTCGATATAATGTTTATAAGTCGGCGTATTGATTCCTACTTTAAAATCCACTCCGCTGATCCCCCAGTCGTTCCACCATTCCCAGGCCACTTTCCCGGGTTTTATCCAGTTGTAATCACCGATCCGGTTGGGAGCGGCCAGCGCATACACCAGATGATTCACCGGCATCTGAGTATCTTCTGCAGTCACTGCCATAATTCTCCAGGGAAAGGTACGTTTACCGGCTACCCGCGCAATATAAGGCCTGCGGGTTTTCACCGTCTCCTGACAACGCCACTTATTCTTAAACGTTTCCTGAGGATAGGCTGCAAACACCCCTTTCAAAGCCGGCGTTTTTCCATCTCCACAGACGAACATGCCCGGATAAGCTTCCAAATCGGATTCCAGTAAGGTCAGTTTCACCGCACCGGCATCCACAGTCAAGGGTAAAAAAGCAGGTAACTCTGTATTATATTGTGTAAGAGGAGCTTTGGTGTAAAAATTTTGAAAAGCCATATTCCAGGGATCTTTCGGATTGGTAGAATACGGTATATAGGCTTCGAAATCATCAGCAAAATTAAATTCGGCCCTCTCCTCCACCACTGTCATCTCTCCTTTCCGGCCGGCCACGAACCGATAGGCCATACCATCGTTATAGGCCCGCATCAGCAGTGAAAAACCATTGTTCAACCGGAGTTCGAGTTCATTACAATCGATTCCGAACTCCTTCACCCGATAGAACGGAGCCTGTACCGTCTCCGACACATGCCTCTGTTTTGTTCCCGTTATACGGATATTTTCCCAATGATCGGCTTCCGGCAGGTCGGTATGAAGGGCTATCCGGGAAGGTTTTAATAAAAGCCGGCCATCATAGAAAAGTGAATAAGCTATCCCCTGTCCGGCAGTCACTTCGAGTTTCACTTTACCGTCCGGCGACTTTAAAGTATACATTTTCACTCCGGCTTGCAACGCCAAAGCCAGGACAAGTAATACTCCTGTTCCAACGATTTTTTTTACCATATTCAATTTTTATAAAAATTTACTCTCCACCGTTACTTTTCTTTCTATCCTCCCATTTCCGCTCCGTTAAGTGAGGTTAAAAATAGTAT
>ENA-UEOJ01002634-UEOJ01002634.1-human-gut-metagenome-genome-assembly--contig:-NODE-2634-length-10282-cov-3.802744_pt1 | contig 10282 bp, 8 predicted proteins | sample MGYA00242885_ERZ507886 | MGnify/ENA primary metagenome ERZ507886 (study PRJEB26167, sample SAMN06115505) | human gut metagenome | host: Homo sapiens | place: China:Anhui | collected 2015-08-07 | study... | reverse complement strand
AGTTATTAATCTGGAAAAGAAAATTTCCCACAAACCCGCACCGGTGCTGCACGCCGCCAATAACAATGCCCAGGTTTACAGCATGTATCTCGGAGACAACATTCACGCCAAGATTCCCTCCTTGTTTCACAAAATGCAATATTTAATTCAAAACGGCTATCACGGTGTCTCGCTTAACAAAGAAAGCAAAAGCCTGGTTTGGGAAAAACAAACGGCGGCCAGAAACAACAGTCTCAGCTTCGGCTATATGCTCAAAGATAAAGCGGCCTCATTTTAGGCCGCTTTTTTTGCCGTCCCCAAATAATACCACTCCGTATTAACCGGAGCCTGCAAATTAGGCAGCAGAATAAAACCATCTTCCGGAGCATACAAAAACTCCCCGCTGTCATAAACGGCGATTTTCTCTCCTTTAACCAGAGGATCCAAATGTTTATAGTTCCGGCACAACTTTCCTTCCCCGGTTTTGAGCCCAAAACTTTTCATCTGAATATGTGTTTTCTCATGAGCCGCCGGCTTGGACAAATCAACCATATCAAAAGCAGCCAAAGCGCCGATGATTGCCCGATAAGCAAGTTCCGCCGCTTTCGGTTCCTTATGGTAACCGCATTCCAAAGTCGTTGCCGTGTTTCCGTAAACATGCGCACATTGCTCGGTAGAAAAATCCTGAATCTGCGCCTGCCTGCCATATATCTCCGGCCAGCCCTCCAGCACGTAATCCACCGGCAGAGCCTCAATCACTTTCCGGTTATAATCGTCGGGATAGTCACAAAAAGCAAAAGGAACGTCACCGACACAATGCGTTGAATGCAAATCCAGCGTAAAACGATGGCTCCGAATAAGCGGACAAATTTCATTGGCCAGTCTCTGCTCATAAGACTGCGGATTGTCATGCATTTTGATAACCCGATTCAAGTTCTCGTCAATACTGCGAACATCTTTGCGATAAGCCTCCGGATTGCAAACCGGAACCAAAGTCAAATGACCGCCGGTCAACCGCAGTGCACCGCGGTTAAATTCATCAATAATTCGGAAACAGGCTTGTGTTCCTGCTGTTTCATTGCCGTGAACGGCTGCCAGAATCAACAGGCTGATGCCGTCTTTTTCACCTCTGAACTCATATTTCGTAATCATCATATCATCCTCTCAACCTGCATAATACAACCCCTGCCCGACTTTACAAGCAAAATCCGCCGCTCGGACAATTCCCTGCCTTTAAAATATCTCACATTATCTAAAAAAGTTGCCGCAATTTTGCCAAGAAACAAAAGTGCCGACGGGGAAACAAAGTATTGACAAAAATAGACAATTACACTAATAAGGGACTGTTATTGTTTCCGGGAGAAAAATTTTGAATATTACCGACTATATTGAAGAATGTCGTAAACAGCGCCATGATTTAAGTTTTGCTTTTCTGGCCGAGCGCTGCCCTGCTTCTGAGGAAGCTCCATACCGGATAAAGCCGTGTTCGCCGATTGCTCCGGATGAAAACTGCGTTTTAATTCTGGCCGGAACCGGAGGGCGGAACGTTAATCTCCGCGGATATAACAGCATACTGAAAAAAACCGATAATTTTGTTAAACAAAACATAGATTCATCCATTGTTCCCGTACGCACTTGCGTTGCCATATGTGATTTCGGCAAACGGCATCTTGATAACATCGCCCGTAAAGGAGCATATTTCGAAGCCTGGTGGCCGCAACATATCGCAGCGCTGAAACACGACATACCTGAAAACTGTATTGAAGAGACCTTTAATCCTCTGTATATTAAAGACATCTTCGATAATACAATTTTACCCCGCAATACTATTTCCCGTATAAAGCTGGTAGTATCTTCCCTTCTGCTCTATAAGGTCATCATGGGTTCCTCTCTCGATTATTCTTCCCTGCTCAAGAACCATTATACAATCACTGTTCTTTACGGTGGAGAGTCTGTGTGCGATGACGAAGGTTGTTATGCCGTGCATGAGCTTATCCATACCATCCTGTACCATCTTCTCAGTTCTCGTATCGATTGAGGAGGTAGCCTCATCAAGAATGAGAACAGGCGGGTCTGCGATTGCTGCCCTCGCGATTGCGAGAAGCTGTCTCTGACCCTGGCTTAAGTTAGCACCGTCACCGGTGAGCATCGTGTTGTAGCCATCGGATAGCTTGGTGATAAAGCTGTCCGCGTTGGCAAGCTTAGCCGCCGCGTACACCTCCTCATCAGTCGCATCGAGCTTGCCGTAGCGGATATTCTCCATGACCGTTCCGGTAAAGAGGTGTGTGTCCTGCAAAACTATTCCGAGGGACTTTCTTAAATCGCTCTTCTTAATCTTGTTGATGTTGATTCCGTCGTAGCGGATTTTACCATCCTGAATATCATAGAAGCGGTTGATAAGATTGGTTATTGTCGTCTTACCTGCTCCGGTGGAGCCTACGAAGGCAATCTTCTGTCCCGGCTCAGCGAACATCTTTATGTTATGGAGAACTATCTTGTCCGGATTGTAACCGAAATCCACATCATCGAATACCACATCACCCTTCAATTCCTTGTAGTCGGTAATGCCTGTGTCCTTGTGATAGTGCTTCCAGGCCCACATTCCTGTACGCTTTTCGCTCTCCTTGATTGTACCGCCATCCTTGACTGCATTTACAAGGGTAACATATCCATCATCAACCTCCGGTGTCTCATCGAGAAGTCTGAATATTCTCTCACCACCTGCAAGAGCCATGATGATACTGTTAAACTGCATGCTCACCTGATTGATAGGCATGTTAAGGCTCTTATTGAAGGTGAGGAAGCTTGCAAGACCTCCAAGTGTAAAGCCGCCGACTCCGCCGAGTGCAAGCGCACCTCCGGCTATAGCTATGATAACGTAGCTGATGTTACCAATCTGGGCATTGATAGGTCCTAAGATGTTGGCAAATTTATTCGCATTGTAGGAACTGTCGCAGAGCTCTTCGTTAATCTTGTCGAAGCGCTCCATGTTCTCCTCCTCATGGCAGAATACCTTTACGACCTTCTGACCACCCATCATCTCCTCAATAAAGCCGTTTACCTCACCCAGGTTCTTCTGCTGCTTTACGAAGTACTTTCCGCTCATTCCGGTAGCCTTCTTGGTGACAACGAGCATAAGACCTACAAGCACAAGAGTTAACAGTGTAAGCGGTATGTTAAGGATAATCATACTTGCCAGCACACCTATGATGGTGATTGAGCTGTTGATAAGCTGAGGGATACTCTGGCTTATCATCTGTCTGAGCGTATCAACATCGTTGGTGTAGATTGACATGATATCGCCGTGTGCATGTGTATCAAAATATTTTATAGGAAGGGACTCCATGTGTACAAAAATCTCATCCCTTAAGCTTCTCATGGTTCCCTGTGTAACATAAACCATCATCCTTGTATTTACATAGGCTGCTATAACACCCACCGCATAGAAGCATGCCACTCTTATGATGGCGTGGAGCAGCTGCGTATAATCAGGTACGGTCTGCTGCATGAGCGGCATAATATACTGGTCAATAAGTGTTTTCGTAAACATGGTTCCCTGTATCGTAGAAAATACAGTGAGTACAATACATACAAGAACCACTATGCACTGCAGCAGATAATTCTTAGCCACAAAGCCTATTATTCTTTTAAATACCTTTCCAGGATTAGCGACTGTAGGCTTCGCTCCTCTTGGCGGTCTTCCTCCCATTGGTCCCGGCATTATGCTTCACCTCCGTTTTCATCAAAATCACCGCTGCCTCCGGTCTGTGACTCATATACATCGCGGTATATAGCGTTGGAAGCAAGCAGCTCCTCATGTGTTCCGATTCCGTTGATACGTCCGTTATCCATCACGATTATGCGGTCCGCACCCTGAACACTTGAAATTCTCTGTGCAATGATAATCTTCGTTGTCTGCGCAATCTCCGTGGCAAATGCATGACGGATCTTCGCATCGGTTGCAGTATCAACAGCGCTTGTGCTGTCATCAAGAATAAGTATCTTAGGCTTCTTTAAAAGTGCTCTGGCAATACACAAACGCTGCTTCTGTCCACCCGATACATTCGTACCACCCTGCTCGATGTAGGTGTTGTACTTGTCCGGGAATTTCTCAATAAATTCATCAGCACATGCTAACCTACATGCTCTCATGCACTCCTCATCCGTGGCATTCTTATCGCCCCAGCGAAGATTGTCGAGTATTGTTCCTGAGAAAAGCACATTCTTCTGGAGAACAACGCTCACCTCATCACGAAGTGTCTCAATGTCATACTCTCTTACATCCCTGCCACCGACCTTTACACTACCTTCATCCACATCGTAAAGACGGCTTATAAGGTTCACAAGGCTTGACTTGGAGCTTCCGGTTCCGCCGATGATACCGATTGTCTCACCGGATTTGATTGTGAGGTTGATATCATTTAACACTCTCTTGTCGGCGCCCTTATTGTAGCCGAAATTTACATGTTCAAATACAATTTCTCCGTCCTTTACCTCATAGCAAGGGTTATCAGGATTGGTGATATCAGGCTTCTCCTCAAGCACCTCTGCGATACGCTTTGCACTTGCCACACTCATCGAAATCATTACAAATATCATGGAAACCATCATAAGGTTCATAAGAATTGTCATACAGTAGGACAGGAGGCTCATAAGCTTACCTGTTGTGAGCAGCACACCGCCGGAGCCTACAATCATCTTCGCGCCGACCCAGCTTATAAGGAGAATACAGGTATATACCGTAATCTGCATAACAGGGTTGTTGTATGCAACCGTCTTTTCTGCTTTTACAAAAATCTTGTAGATATTGTTGCTGGCATTCTTGAATTTCTTCTTCTCATAATCCTCACGGACATAAGCCTTGACAACACGGATTGCCGATACATTCTCCTGAACACTCGCGTTCAGCTCATCGTACTTAGGAAATGCCGCATTGAAATACTTGGTCGCATGTCCTATGATGACGGCAAGAATACATGAGAGTATCACTAGCGCGATAAGATATATAAATGCAATGCGCGGACTGATGGTAAATGACATTACCATCGCACAGATTAAGCTCACCGGTGCCCTCATACACATTCTTAAGAGCATCTGATATGTATTCTGTACATTTGTGACGTCCGTTGTAAGTCTTGTCACAAGTCCCGCTGTGCTGAACTTGTCAATGTTAGAAAAGGCGTAGGTCTGGATATTGTCAAACATACCCTTTCTGAGATTCTTTGCAAAACCTGTTGAGGCCTTCGCCCCGTAAACACCACCCATGATTCCGGCAAACAATCCGACCATGGCAATCACTACCATGCAGCCGCCGACCATGAGTATGTAGCCCATATCACCCTTCTCAACACCATTGTCGATAAGTGATGAGAGCAGATACGGAATGAGCATTTCCATAAGCACCTCTAAAATCATAAAAAAAGGGGTCGCGATGGATGCTCTCTTATACTCTTTTACATAAGCACCTAATGTCTTTAGCACTGTTCATCCTCCTTATTCATATCATTGATATTTTTTCTCATCTTCTCTATAACATTCAAAAAGACCTGTTTTTCCTCTTGTGTGACATTCTGTTCAAGCTCCTCGTGGAGCATATCGATGACGCGCACCGTAGCAGCGTGTGTCTCCTCGCCCTTTTGCGTGAGAACTATTTTCTTGCAACGTCCATCATTATCGTCCGTGCGGCACACCAGGTAGCCCTTCCTCTCCATAAGCTGAAGTATATTGGTAACCGATGACTTGCCTATACCGAACTCCTCACCTATATCCTTCTGGTACACGTCCACATCCTTATGCCTGCTTAGATATCCAAGGATATGCCCATGCATTACCGTTACCTCGTCAAAGCCGGCCTCTACCAGCTTCTTTTTAAGCTGACGAAAAATAGTGTTGTCCATCTTCTTAATCTCGAACCCCAAATAGCGTTTCTTTTCCAACTCGTGCTCCTTTCCTCATGATGTGGCTTAGATAAAAACCAATACATAACGGACATGGTGCCATTATCTATAGCCCGGTTATCCGTTAAAAGCCTTAACCTTCAGCAAAAAACTGTTCGAGGTCGAACAGTTTGATACTGAACTGTTCGACCTCGAACTATTATAGTTTTATTTTTTTTTAATGTCAAGAATTTTTTTCCATCGTTGGCTGTTTTCATCACGCAGCATGCGTATCTTGTCGTGGTCGCTTATGCCGTCTCCTACCGGCTCAATCCTGTCCAATATATGCACGTCAAAATATCTTCTCTCCACGCCGCCTGTTTTTTTTCGCGCATAATGTTCAGTATCTCCTGCATCGCGGCAGGTTATAAAAAGAGGAAGAACAGGCACATTATTTTTCACGGCATAGTAAAATGCACCGTTTTTCAGCGGGCGCGGTCTGTCATAGCCCCACCACTCAGACTGCTCCGGAAATACGAGGACACAGTCGCCTTTTCCAAGATAGTACGACACAGCACCGTTGAACCGTCTCACCAGCCTGTGTCCCCGTGGAAACGGCATTATACCGAACGCCCTCATGTACTCACCGAGCCACCCCCTCCGATTGTTAAAATCCGCCACCATGACCTTGAGCTGCCTTCCCCGCAGCACACCACTCCTTTTGAGTGCCCATTCTACCACCAGTGCATCGAGCTTGTTTATGTGGTTGCAGGTGATTATCATGCCATGATTATCTTCACCGCACTCTCCATCACCCTCTTGGTAAAAGCTATAAATTCGCGTGCGGAATATGAAGCGGTTCACAATCCACATAAACGGCTTGATTATAAACGTGCGTATCAATGCCTGCCGGAACTTTAAAGCCCCCGTCGGAATATAAGGAAATTTTTCATCAACCGGAAGGCTGCTGTCGTAATCTACCGGGTCAAGATGTGCATTGAAATCCCCCCTTTTCTCCGCCTCCTTTATCTTCACAAGCACATCGGGTGTTGTGTATGCAAGCTTAAAATAATTCATCAATACTGCACCCTCCCGATTTTCTCCCAGCCTTTCGGATTCACGCCAAGCACCGCACGCCCCACGATGAGGATGTATTCCATGTAAAAAAATGGGTGCACCAGCATTAGGCACAGCTTATTAAACCATGACAGTCCGATATTTTTCCAGTCTGCAAGCACTGCCATCACGGACAGCGCAAAAAAAGCGGTATAGATAAGCATGAATGCCGCCGCTGCCTGCCATATTCTAAATGTAACCAGATTAAATACTGCCGCCACGGACAAGGTTCCGATGTATGCATACACAAGCCACAGCGACAATATATAATAATTATCGATAGAAGCCCTCAACCCGCGGCGTTTTAGAAGCTTGCGACAGTAGAGCCTGTCTGCAGCCACCATTCCTGTCATCCAGCGTATTCTGCGCTTATTGGTGTCCGTATGCGATGGTGTCTCCTCAAGATACAGCTTCGCAAATGAATAGTGAAAGGTCTTTATCCCCTTGCACGCACAGTCGCGCTGTAGCTCCATGTCCTCCGTGAGCGTCTGTCTGTAAATCCAGCCGCCCCACTCCTCGACCAGATCTCCTCTTATAAGTATTCCCGTTGTTATCGGCATAGTGGTGAGCCCGAGCGCGCTCTTGTACCTGTTCCCAAGCTCATCTATAATCGGCCATACCAGGCCATTCTGACAGGTTATGGCATTTACCACTTTTTCTGAAGCGCTGTTTAAATAACCCATGCTATAATTTCCGACCAGCTTCCGCCCCGTTATCACCTGCGCCCCGCTTGCAAGCGCATCGTTCATATTTGCCAGGAAATCCACATCAAGCCGGCAGTCCGCATCGACGATTATATAACCATCATACTTCTTTCCCGCTGCCAGAATATGCCTTATACAGTAATCAAGACAGTCACCCTTGCTCTTCTGCGCCTCATCGACATACACCTTCGCACCAATCTCCCGCGCATAGCCAATCACCTCGTCACGCGGATTCTTCACGATAACATAAGTGTCGAACAGACTATCAACTGATTTTTTATCTGCTTTCCTATCTATATTTTTTTCCGTATGTTTATCTGCGTTTCCAATACCACCATTTAGATAATCTGCACCATAGCTCTGCTCCTCTATGCTCTTAAAAAGCGGCAGAACCGCCCTGCCCTCATCGCGCGCCGGAACAATGAGCGCAAAACGGTGCCTTCTCCCACACTTCCAGCTTTTCTGCGGAAAAATCCACCCGAACCAGCCAATCAGCCGTGGAAAATACAGTACCAGAAATATTATTGTAATAAAAATCAAAAAATTGTTTTCCATATATTATCCCCTTTTTAATCAGCTGCACTGCAAAATTTACATGCATATAAATGTTTTAAATATATTATCTAACATACAAATAAATTTGATTTCTCTTCCTCCCATAATCTATATATACCTAATCACTACGATGTTGGAGACAGAACATGCTCTGTAAACTTAGCGTGTTTAACGTATTATATTTTTTATCCTCTCATACTGCTCTAATATCTCATCGTGCGCATGGAGCTTATATATACTGTGCAGCTTCTCAATCTCCCAAGGTTTCACATTTACTGTGTGAATATACGGAAATATTCGGAGAGATTTGCAAAAATGCTGCAGCACGGTGTTTGGTCTATAACGCTTCTGCTCATTATATTTTTCGGGGAGAAAGAGCTTATTTTTACATACGCGGTTCAGCGCGGTCTGGTCGGGAAAGAACATTTTTCTCTCGCGGCACATTTTTCTCGCATTTTTAAATAAACCATTTTCACGACATCGCGGCATATTAAAAAGCAGCACGCCCGTGTTCATGTAATTATATTCAATAAACCATTTCCCGAGAAAATCCCTCACACCGGCTATCTCAAAATCAGATATACCCATGTTGTAAAGCGGCTCTATATCATCGCAGGCGACCACATCCGCGTCGAGGTAGAGAAGCCTGTTCACAAGAATGTCGTCCGCATATAGCCGCAGCATGGAATACGGCGTGTATACCGTGTCCTTATTGACCCAGCCGGCGAGCTCATTTTTAAAATCTTGCGTTTTATCAATCAGCAAAACATGACTTTGCGGGCACACACCCGTCACAATATTCTCGATAATTCTCGCCTGCTGCCAGCATATCGGTGTGTAGTCCTCGCGCATATTTTCAAGCCCTGCGGTAAAAATGTAAATATTTAACTCGCCCTTATAATATTTTGTTATAGAAAGAACAGCTATCAGTATACCGTCAAAGGCGCGTGAATTGCCGCAGAACAGGATATTCATGGGAGCCTCCTTAGATTAATAATTCAATCCGTTATCCTCAATCCGCTTTGTTGCTTTATAATAGTAAAATCACTTGTTCTTAATATATTCTACTTTCTCATAGGTGGAATTTTCACTGCGCGCCGTCATGGCATCGTGCACTTGATTTCGCAATTTCACGGCAGCTTGTCTTGGGTTTATTGTGGTGTCCGGATAGAAAGGTCCGTCAATATATATTGTGATTTTTGTCCTGAAAAGGTGTTTCTGATAAGTTATGGTAAAAGAAAATGCAGGGCGGTCATATATTACCGGATAACGGAAGGAGCTCTCGTTAAAAGGACGAATTCTCGTGTAATAAGGCCAGATATGTGCCTCGGGGTAAATAAAAACCGGGTGTCCCGTGCCGATGTAGTTCTCAAGCTCCCCAAGGAAATTTTTCATGCCCCCGAGCTTATTAGGTATCGGAAAGGCGCCCAGCATCTCCATGATATTCTTCGTTCCGTAGAGCGATACATTGTCAGGGTGTGCCAGTATGATGGCCTTCCTCGGGAAGCTTATGCATGCCGGAATGTAACCATCCCCCGGGATCTGGGTATGATTTCCATAGAAAAATGCCGGCCTGCACCTGCCATGACCGCCATCCCGTAGTCCGCACAGCTTATCTTTCCCCTCTATCCTCATGCAGAACCGCAGCTTCATGTATATAAATGCAACAGGAGTCATTATTATGTGATACAGCACCCATGCAGCCACCTTCCACAGCCTTCCGTGGCTGTAGCGGTAATTTTCATCGACAGTTATCGTGTTCCTCTTTATGCCGGAAAATTCATCCTCCAGCTCATTGTCATAGTAATATACTTTTCTGTGCTTCATGAGGAATATTATTTACATAAAATATTCAATTTATTCTATATGTCTGACGACATTCTATGATTTGCAAAATGCATAAGTTAAATCATTTTTTTCGTTCATTATATTCCTTTGGCAATTTGCCCGACTATGACTGACAAATTGATGCAAACTAATATTTACAATCCCCCTCAAAAAAAATATAATAATACATGTCAAAAACTAATATCACAAACACAAGGAGCTCAC
>ENA-UEOJ01002633-UEOJ01002633.1-human-gut-metagenome-genome-assembly--contig:-NODE-2633-length-10283-cov-3.540956_pt1 | contig 10283 bp, 8 predicted proteins | sample MGYA00242885_ERZ507886 | MGnify/ENA primary metagenome ERZ507886 (study PRJEB26167, sample SAMN06115505) | human gut metagenome | host: Homo sapiens | place: China:Anhui | collected 2015-08-07 | study... | reverse complement strand
CACTTCGGAAGTCATGCTACTGGATACCGGTTGGGAATTTTCTCAATCAGGAACAGAAAAGTGGATGTCAGCTACGGTTCCCGGTACGGTCCATCAGGATCTGATCAATCATGAATTACTGCCGAATCCCTTTTATGGAATGAATGAAGAGAAAATTCCCAACCGGTATCCAGTAGCATGACTTCCGAAGTGTCATTTCCCTGAGCATAAACCATACTACAGCAACATAGCAATCCACATGCTATCGGAGCTATCTTTTCTGTCAAATTTAAGATCATAGTGGGGGCATTAGATATTAACGGAGTAAAGATATTACTTTTTTGTCAAATATTTCCTATTGAAGCCACAAAATATCTCATTTCACCGCAAATTCAGCACGAAACGTCGAAGCAGGAAGTCCCGCACGATTAACCAGATTAGCCCGCGTGAAAGGTTGCCAGCCATACCGTACATAACGAGGATTCCGTACTTCTTTACTGTATACCTTCACTTGTTCTCCTACCACCTCAGCCGTTGCCGGATAATAGATACCCTCAAATTCCGCAACCTCAAAGCATCGCAAAGACTTTCCATCAGAGCTTCGCATCCCTTGTCCATAATCAAAAGACAAATAAACCTTCTCACCCCGAACATCTGCACCACGGAATAAGGGACCTGAAGGAACAATGTCTTTCAGATATGTCTTATTCAAAGCCCATCGTGCCAGACGTTCTCCCACTGGTTGTTTACAAGTAGGATGTACATCCAAAGAATCACCATGATCACTGGACACAGCCATTCCGATGTCAGAGATTTCATTCAGCATTCTGCGCTGACTATCACGAAACCAAGGCCAGGACGGACGATCTAGACTGGATAATTGCACATAATAAAAAGGTAAGCAATCATCATTCCAGTTCTTTCGCCAAGCATTCACCAGTAGTTTAAATAACGCCTCATGGGCTTCCCAATTATGAGCATTCGATTCTCCCTGATACCAGATTATCCCTCGTATCGGATACTGTTCTAAAGGACGAATACCCGACTCATATAAATAACAGGGCTCATACGGATGTCTCTGCCGATTGTTCACTGACTTTTTTATATTCAATGCAGCCCGTCCACGTACCCATTCCTGAATAAAATCATTTTGGGTCCAATCCTTTAAAATGGCAGGGAAATGATATTCCAGACTAGTTCTATCTATCCAAGCTTCTGTGGGAGAACCACCAACAGCATTACAAATCAATCCAACCGGAACTTTCAGACTGTCTCTTAACATCTTACCAAAATAGTATGCAATTGCCGAAAAATCAGAAACGGTTTCCGGAGCGCATTCTTTCCACTCTGTATCCTTATAATATTGGAGATGATTCAATGAATCAAGTACAGTCGTTTCCCATTCGACAGCATTTGTGCGCCAACGCGCTTTCATATCATACAGACGAAGCTCCTGATCTGCGGCACGTGGAATATCAAGCCGGGCAGTCGCAGCCTGTTTCAGCATAAATTCCATATTGGACTGACCGGAGCAAAGCCAGACTTCACCCGCTAATACGTTATGATATTGAAGTACCTTCTGATTGGTTGAAATCTTCAGGGTATAAGGCTCCCCTGCCTTTAAAGGAGGCAGCGTTACCGACCATTTCCCATTCGGACCTACCTTTGTTTTCATTTGTCGGTCAGCTATACTTACAGTCACTTGATCTCCCGCATTGGCAGTTCCCTGAATCGTTAATGGAACCTCCCGTTGCAATACCATATTATCTGTATAAAGCAACGGCATTTTTAGTCCGCCATAATCTCCGGTGATGGCTGAATATACTGTCTGAGCCAAAACAAATGCTCCTTCGGGATCAGGATGTACAGCGTCCGTCAACATAAAAGGATAAGGGTACAACGGCTTATGAAAATCAATCAACTGCACCCCGGCATAGCAGGCCACATTTTCAATCGCCAGTTGTATTTCTCCATGCCAGTCACGTGTTCCTGACAGGAAACGAGGATGACGGTCGGCAATAGGTGTGAGTCTGGCAATCATAATCCGGGCTTCGGGATTGGCAACCCGAAAAGAGTCAATCAGTGCAATGTAATCTTTCACAAAGAAATCACGGTAATCGGGCCAGTCACGAGGATCAGTATCATTGATGCCCAGGTGAATGACCACAATATCTCCGGCAAAGTCAATAGCCCTGTGGTATTCATCTTGCTGCATATAAGGCCGGTGCCCCTTATTCAACAGCGTAGCACCGGACTTACCGAAGTTTTCAACTTGATAGGACTCTCCCAGCATTTTCTGTAATTGCACCGGATATGACTGTGTAGCCCGGTCGGGCAATCCATAACCATAGGTTATACTATTACCTATGCAAGCGACTTTTATACGATGTTGCTGCGCATAGAGTACTACACTCAAAGTCAGAAACAAATAAATAATAAAAGACTTCTTCATTTTTCTTGTTAACGTAAGCTTTTACAATTTCTTCTCCGGAGAATAGATCAGTCCTTCCACAGCCTTTTCTCCGTCAAGAGTAACAAATACCGTAGTAAACATCCATTTCACCAATCGTACTTCATTCATCGAGAATTTACCGACAGGCAGTTTCAGCAATACCTTATTCCAGCCCTTATTCAAATGAACCTGTAGCGGCGGACGAGCCACACAATTTTCATTTCCTAAAGCTGTCTCCGAATTTTTCACCCGATGAGTAGCAGACCATACCGGAGGTAATATCTCCTGATTATTAATCCAAATACGGCTTTCTTTATAATCCCATTTCCCCGGTAATGGAGGCAGATCATTCTCCGAACGTCCATAGTTCTGAAATTCTGCCCATAGACCTACCTCCTGTGCTTTAGGAGAATAAACATACGTATAGGCATAAGCTGTATGATTTTCCTGCGGATCTTTATAAAAAGCCGGTACTATTTTGCCCCAGACATGTCGAAGATAAATACCAGCTCCTATGGCAGGACGTACTCCGTAGTGTTTTCCTTCATAAATATATGAATCTTTCAACTCCTCTTCCGGTGGAAACACTTTAGTCAGATCTCCTTCATTTGGAAAAGCATCTGTAATATTCCATTTTACATTAGTCTGTTTGACGTAGGCAAATGGATATCCTTTAAACATGTGCTCTTTATACCATAACATACGACTTTCGAAGTCCTTAAAGTTGCTAAAGACTTCCGACTTCTCATCCGCAGGAAGAATTGTTCCCTGCTTATCAAAATATTCAGTTCCTCCTCCCCGCCACGCACGTTCTGCAATCGCCAACATATTCGGGTAAAAGTTATTCTCCAGAATCATATTCCATTCCTTATCTATCAAACGATCATTCCAGATGCCCATAATAACTCCCGCAAGATCATCACTTCCCATATCCGCATTATAAATACGACTATTATACAATGCAATAATATCACCGAACGTATCAAAATGATTCAGATAATGGAAACGGGAATCAATGGCCGGAGTACCTTGCCGGGCTTTTCCCCGATAACTCCAAAGCTGCATCATGTCAATTTCACCTGCCTTATACTTCCATCCGGGATTCCAGGAAATCACTTTCTTTCCTTTGTTACGGACATAAGCCACCATTTCAGGGACAAACTGTGGATTGGTAAACTGCACCTCATCTGTACCAATATGGATATAGGGAACATCAAATGTTTCACAGACCTCATCCAACAGAAGCTTCAATATTTTCATTCCTTCCGGGCTTTGCATATCATGACGGAAAGTACGAATAAATGCCGCACTATGCCCGGGCATATCAATCTCCGGAATCAATAGTACCTGATGGGCCTTACAGAAAGCTACCAAGTCTTTGGCTTCTTCCAACGTGTAATATTTGCCCGCCATACGAGTCATATTGATACTATCGTTCAGCATTGGAAAAATTTTACTTTCCAAACGCCATGCCTGATTCTCCGTTAAATGCCAGTGAAAAGTATTGATTTTAAACCGGGATAATATAGCTATCTCACGCTTCAGTTCCTCTACAGACAAGTAGCTGCGTCCTACATCCTGCATGAAACCTCTAATCCGGAAAGCCGGCCAGTCAGTGATCGTACAACATTGCAAACGATTTCTTCTTCCACCCGCTTCTTTCAATTGAAAAAGTGTCTGCATCGCCCAATATACGCCACGCTCTGCTACAGCCTCTACCGTAATAGTCTTTGGAGTAATAGTCAGACGATAAGCCTCTTCCTGATTGACAGGTATATTTTCAATCGTGTCAATCAGTTTTATATTTATGGAGGATGCCGACTGATCGGCCAAAGTACCTCCCATCTCTGTCACAAACTGCTTCCATTCCTGTGAAAGCACAGGAGTAGAAAGCCGCATTTTACCCATGACAAAATATCCTTTTGCCAAAATACATTGCTGAGGTTGGGGAAGCAGATGCAACTGACCTGCTCCCAATATATATAATGTATGGAATAAAAATGCAATTCCTAAAAAGATTCGAAGACTTCTCATCGAATCAGATCTTTCAGTTTCACCGCTTGGAATGTCATATGAGCTGCACTGCTTTCATATAAGATGCCAATAGTCTCCCGATCGATCATTGTCAGACAGCTATATCCCCAGCCTTCTCCTTCATCCAGCATTAACTGATGTTCGGGAAGCCAGGTCACTCCTCCGTCCAGACTTGCTTTAATAGTTATATGATTACGTCCTTTGGTAGTATTCGGATTCGAGAATAAAAGAATATCCTTATCAAGTACATTATCTTTAGCTCCAACATGAATCAAACTTGCCATACACCACGACCTGCCAGATGTGGAGATAAAGGTTTTTCATAAAGATAGGATAATAGAGACTCTGTACTCTGTCCATGTCTTTCCTAAGTCTTTTGTAATTGCTACGGCACGGCTTCCTCCACGGTTATCCCGCATATTCAGCATCAGCACTCCGGGCTCTATTTCTACCACTTGCGCTTCGGTTGTATTGGTACGTGCCAGATTGTGCATCTTCCACGTTTTTCCTCTGTCTTTACTATACATGATTCCGGCATTAGGTATACGGGTAGAATCGATAAACTGAGTAGGAAATACTAAAGTTCCGTCACTCATCGTGATTCCCCGTCCCGGTCCCTGAAGCAAGAAATACCAGGAAGGATCTTTTACCTGATCGGTTATATTAATCGGCTTCGACCAAGTCTTACCGTCATCCGTACTTTTTGCCATAACCAATTGTGCCGTTTTATACATATCCATCCCGGGATGAGAACTCCACCAGGCACGCTGATTACCCATGCCGTGTGTCCATGCCGCAACAACCCATATTGTATTCGTTTGGGTATCTACCAGAATAGAAGGGTCCCCTACTCCATTCTGCGCAGCAGGCAAACCATCGTACTCACCAAACGAAAGAGGCAGTCTCATCTTCTCCCATGTTTTGCCGCCATCCGTGCTACGACTCAAACCGACATCTACATATTCTTGCAGATCGACACTGCTATTATAACGAACATCATATACGCCAAGCAGTGTTCCTTTATTGGAAGTGACCAATCCGGGAATGCGGAAAGAAGCTGAGCCATCATCACCGGCATGCCGAACACCGACAGCCATCCGGTGAATTATATCTTTCGGTGACCGTTCTTTACAAACAGCTTCTTTGCCATCTATCTTTACCGACTGGAGTTCGGAACTTATTTTCGTGAAAAGAGAAGCTTCGGGTTTCATCTGTAAACTGATCCAAAAGAAATTAACACCCGGAAATAACTTATAATGACTCTTCAATACGACTTTCGCAGAAGGTTTCTGTACTTCCGCACATTTAATTGAATAAGATGGTATCGCTGCCAATGTTCCTCCCGGACGATGACTGGATATATAATCGACCGGTGCAAACCTTTTCTTTCCTCTATCTTGTAAAGCTTCTGTACCTCCATAATAGAGTTTAACGGCCTGTACATCCGACAAATTCACACTCTTGCCAAAATCAAGAACGATCTCATCCATCATCCGGCTTTCTTTTGCATCTAAACGAAAGTAGAACAATACATTGTCCTGCCGCTCAATTAAAATAGGAATTTGTGTCTGATGGACAAAAACTGTGTCTGAGGCTTTCACATAAAGGGAGCACCCTATCAAGAGAACAAGGGTAAGTAAATAATGATTTCTTTTCATAAATGGGGGTATTAGTTAGTATAACGATGACAAAGATAAGATTTTCTCAGCATATATTTAACAAACAAAGCTACAAACTTGCAATTTTTACCAAGTTCTCGTAGGACTAGTTAACACCTTGACCACCGTCCTGGCGCTTGTCATCATCGACAAAGTGGGACGTAAGAAACTGGTTTACTACGGCGTATCGGGCATGGTCTTTTCCCTTCTCCTGATCGGTGCTTACTTTCTTTTCGGCGAAAGCCTGGGAGTATCCAGCCTCTTCCTGCTCGTTTTCTTCCTGTTCTATGTATTCTGCTGTGCCGTTTCCATCTGCGCCGTGGTATTCGTGCTCCTCTCGGAGATGTATCCCACCAAGGTGCGCGGACTGGCCATGTCCATTGCAGGATTTGCCTTGTGGATCGGGACGTACCTGATCGGACAGCTCACTCCATGGATGCTCCAGAACCTTACCCCCGCCGGAACATTCTTCCTGTTCGCCGTCATGTGCGTGCCTTATATGCTGATTGTCTGGAAACTTGTGCCGGAAACCACCGGAAAGTCGCTGGAAGAAATTGAAAGATACTGGACCGGTTCGGAACAGCGGGAAAAAAGACCTTAATAACAATAAACTAACAACTGAGAAGTATAGAGGGGCCACAGGCGGTTTTTGTATGGCCATTCAAAAAAACGTTTCCCTGCCTGCCGTGCCTCTGTACCTATCTATAATAAAAACAATATTATGGATTTTAAGAAATTAGCGAATCAATACCGGGATGAGCTGCTGGAAAACGTCCTTCCTTTCTGGCTCGACCATTCCCAGGATCATGAGTCTGGCGGTTATTTCAGCTGCCTGGACCGTGAAGGGAAGGTTTTCGATACGGATAAGTTCATCTGGTTGCAGGGACGTGAGGTGTGGATGTTCTCCATGCTTTACAACAAAGTAGAGAAACGACAGGAATGGCTCGATTGTGCCGTTCAGGGTGGTGAGTTTTTAAAGAAATACGGACATGACGGGCAGTTTAACTGGTATTTTTCACTGGACCGTTCGGGTAGACCACTGGTAGAACCGTATAATATTTTTTCATATACGTTTGCCACGATGGCCTTTGGCCAGTTAAGTCTTGCCACGGGAAATCAGGAGTATGCAGACATAGCCAAGAAGACTTTTGAGATTATCCTTTCCAAAGTTGACAACCCTAAAGGCAAATGGAACAAGCTCCATCCGGGCACACGTAATCTGAAGAACTTCGCACTCCCGATGATTCTCTGTAATCTGGCATTGGAGATTGAGCATCTGCTGCCTGCCGGTTATCTGGAGCAGACAATGGAGACCTGTATTCATGAGGTGATGGACGTGTTCTGCCGTCCGGAGCTGGGTGGCATCATCGTTGAGAATGTGGATGTGGACGGTAATCTGGTTGACTGCTTCGAAGGCCGTCAGGTAACTCCCGGACATGCTATTGAGGCGATGTGGTTTATCATGGATCTGGGGCAACGGCTGAACCGACCGGAGCTGGTACAACAAGCAATGTTAACCACCTTAACAATGCTTGATTATGGTTGGGACAAGCAATGTGGCGGCATCTATTACTTTATGGACCGTAACGGTTGTCCTCCCCAGCAGTTGGAATGGGATCAGAAACTCTGGTGGGTGCATATCGAGACACTGATCTCCTTACTGAAAGGTTACCGGTTGACCGGAGATAAAAGATGTCTGGAATGGTTTGAGAAGGTGCATGACTATACATGGACACATTTCAAAGACTCGGAATATCCGGAATGGTTCGGTTATCTGAATCGGCAAGGTGAAGTGTTGCTGCCACTTAAAGGAGGAAAATGGAAAGGATGCTTCCACGTACCGAGAGGACTGTATCAGTGCTGGAAAACACTGGAAAGTTTATAACCCTAAATTAATAACAACACTATGGATGGACGACGTAATTTTCTGAAAACCGCATTTGCCACATGTTCACTGTTAGCAGGCAGCAAGCTTCTGACAGCTTGCACTCCTATAAAAAAAGTAGCTACTGACGAAGAGACATTCGAGACGTTTGCTACGCCCGATGCTCTAAAAGGAATGCCTATTAAAGCGACTTTTCTGGATGAAATAAGTTGGGATATTCCGCATCAGAACTGGGGTACCAAAGAGTGGGATCAGGATTTTAAAGCAATGAAGAAAATGGGAATCAATACCGTTGTGCTCATTCGAGCCGGTCTCGCCAAATGGATTGCCTCCCCTTTTCAATGTTTATTAGGAAAAGAAGATGTCTATTATCCCCCTGTAGACTTGGTTGAAATGTTCCTGACATTAGCCGATAAATACAATATGGCTTTTTACTTTGGAATGTATGACTCCGGAAAGTACTGGCAGGAAGGACTGTTTCAGAAAGAAATAGATCTGAATATGGCACTGATAGACGAAGTCTGGAAAAAATATGGTCATCATAAATCATTCCAGGGCTGGTATTTGTCACAAGAAATCAGCCGGCGCACAAAGAATATGTCCAAGATTTATGCAGAAGTCGGGAAACATGCCAAAGCAGTTTCCGGGAATCTGTCGACCATGGTCTCTCCTTATATACACGGAGTAAAAACAGACCAGGTAATGGCAGGCGACAAAGCACTGTCTGTGAAAGAGCATGAGGAAGAATGGGATGAAATATTGAATAACGTCAATGGAGCTGTTGATATCATGGCTTTTCAAGATGGTCAGGTGGATTATCATGAATTATATGACTATTTGGTTATCAATAAGAAACTGGCAGATAAATACAACATGAAATGCTGGACCAATATTGAATCTTTCGACCGTGACATGCCTATTCGTTTCTTACCTATCAAATGGGAAAAGCTGCTGTTAAAGCTGGATGCTGCGAGAAGAGCTGGAATGGAAAATGCAATCACATTTGAGTTTTCTCATTTCATGAGCCCTAACTCGGCTTACCTGCAAGCCGGGCACCTATATGAAAGATATTGTGAACACTTTATTCTATAAACCTATCTAATATTGTAATGCAATGAAAAAAAGAATCAAATGGAATCCGAGGTTCATGACCTCATTGTTTATTGCGTTCATGTGCACATTGAGTTGTTTCGCACAAAACGTAATAAAAGGATCAGTAAGTGATGGTGGTGGCGAACCATTGCCAGGAGTGTCTGTAGCCGTCAAAGGTACGACCAGTGGTACGATAACAGACATGGATGGAAAGTTTAGTATCAATGCCCGAAATAATGATGTATTGATATTCTCTTATGTTGGTATGAATACTCAGGACATCAAAGTAAATGGTCAGCATTTCATTTCGGTAACCATGAAAGACGATGTTGCTTCACTGGACGAAGTGGTGGTAGTTGGGTACGGAACACAAAAACGTGGCAGTATTACCGGAGCCATATCTACAGTATCCGACAAAGAATTGTTGAAAGCTCCTACGATGAGTATCAGTAACGTAGTTGGTGCACGTATTGCCGGAGTTGCAGCCGTACAGTCCAGCGGTCAGCCGGGATCGGACAATGCAACACTGACAATGCGCGGTCAGAGCGGTATTGTATATGTGATTGATGGTATCCGCCGTACGTCTGCCGACTTTAACGGCTTGGACCCTAACGAAATAGAGTCTGTATCTATCTTGAAAGATGCCTCTGCCGTAGCTGTTTATGGTTTGGATGCCAACGGTGTTTTCATCGTTACTACCAAACAGGGAAAAGCGGAAAAGATGTCTATCACTTATACCGGTTCGGTCGGTTTCAGCCAGAATGCGGAACAACAAGAGTGGTTGGACGGTCCCGGATATGCTTACTGGTATAATAAAGCACGGGAGTTACAAGGTGACCCTACAGTATTTACCTCAGAAATGGTGCAGAAAATGAAAGATGGAGTTGATGGTTGGGGAAATACAAACTGGTATGATAAGATCTATGGTACCGGTACTCGTACACACCATAATATATCGGCAACCGGAGGTAGTGACAGAGTGCGTTTCTTCGCATCTATCGGTTATCTGGATGAGAAAGGTAATATCGACAATTATGGTTACAACCGTTTAAACCTTCGTTCCAATATCGATGCCAAATTAACCAAGAGTCTTACCTTCACATTAGGAGTATCCGGTCGTATTGAGAAAAGAGATTCCCCTCGTTATTCCGCTAATCCGGATGACTGGCATAATGTCCCACAA
>ENA-UEOJ01002629-UEOJ01002629.1-human-gut-metagenome-genome-assembly--contig:-NODE-2629-length-10299-cov-5.472999_pt1 | contig 10299 bp, 10 predicted proteins | sample MGYA00242885_ERZ507886 | MGnify/ENA primary metagenome ERZ507886 (study PRJEB26167, sample SAMN06115505) | human gut metagenome | host: Homo sapiens | place: China:Anhui | collected 2015-08-07... | reverse complement strand
CTACAACCTCTAATTTTATCATTTATGGAATTAAACAAGATCTTTAAAGACGGTCTTTGGAGCAGCGAAATCAACGTTAGAGATTTCGTAAGTCACAATATCACTCCGTATTACGGAGATGCTTCTTTCCTCGAAGGACCTACTGAACGTACAAAAGCCGTATGGAACCGCTGCCTCGAAGCATTGGCAGAAGAAAGAGCAAACAACGGTGTCCGCTCGCTAGATAATGTTACCGTATCTACTATCACATCTCACAAAGCCGGATATATCGACAAGGAAAACGAACTGATCGTTGGTCTGCAGACAGACGAACTTTTGAAACGTGCCATCAAACCTTTCGGAGGTATCAACGTAGTAAGCAAGGCTTGCCACGAGAATGGCGTAGAAGTAGACGATCGTGTAAAAGATATCTTCACTCATTATCGTAAAACCCATAATGACGGAGTATTCGACGTATATACCGAAGAAATCCGCTCGTTCCGTTCACTGGGATTCCTCACGGGACTTCCCGACAACTACGCTCGCGGACGTATCATCGGTGACTACCGCCGTATGGCTCTTTATGGTATCGACCGACTGATTGAAGCTAAAAAAGAAGACCTCCGCAACCTGACTGGTCCGATGACTGATGCCCGTATCCGCCTGCGCGAGGAAGTAGCAGAGCAAATCAAGGCACTGAAAGACATGAAGGTAATGGGCGAATACTACGGACTCGACCTGAGCCGTCCTGCCTACACTGCGCAGGAAGCTGTGCAATGGGTATACATGGCTTACCTCGCTGCCGTAAAAGAACAAGACGGTGCTGCCATGTCACTGGGCAACGTTTCTTCTTTCCTCGATATCTATATGGAATATGAATTGAGCAAGGGAACCATTACAGAATCTTACGCACAAGAACTGATCGACCAGTTTGTCATCAAACTGCGTATGGTACGCCACCTGCGTATGCAATCATACAACGACATCTTTGCCGGCGACCCGACTTGGGTGACCGAATCTCTGGGCGGACGTCTCAACGACGGACGTACCAAAGTGACAAAGACTTCTTTCCGCTTCCTGCAAACACTGTACAACCTCGGTCCTTCACCAGAACCGAACCTGACTGTACTGTGGAGCCCGGAACTGCCGGAAGGATTCAAGGAATTCTGTGCCAAGGTTTCTATCGACACTTCATCTATCCAATATGAAAATGACGACTTGATGCGCGAAGTACGCCAGTCTGACGACTACGGAATCGCTTGCTGCGTATCTTATCAGGAAATCGGAAAACAGATCCAGTTCTTCGGCGCACGTTGCAACCTCGCAAAAGCCTTGTTGCTTGCCATCAACGGCGGACGTTGCGAGAATACAGGCACCGTGATGGTGAAAAACATTCCTGTGCTGACAAGCGACACGCTGAAGTTTGAAGAAGTAATGGACAACTATAAGAAAGTGCTGACAGAAATTGCCCGCGTATATAACGAAGCAATGAACATCATCCACTACATGCACGATAAGTATTACTACGAGAAAGCCCAGATGGCTCTTGTAGATACCAACCCGCGCATCAACCTGGCTTACGGTGTAGCCGGACTTTCCATTGCACTCGACTCATTATCGGCTATCAAGTATGCAAAAGTTACTGCCCGCCGCAACGACATCGGCCTGACAGAAGGTTTCGACATCGAAGGCGAATTCCCATGCTTCGGTAATGACAATGATAAGGTAGACCACTTGGGTGTTGACCTGGTATACTTCTTCAGCGAAGAATTGAAGAAACTTCCGGTTTACAAGAATGCCCGTCCTACCCTTTCGCTGCTGACCATCACTTCCAACGTGATGTATGGCAAGAAGACCGGCGCTACTCCCGACGGCCGCGCCAAAGGTGTCGCTTTTGCTCCGGGAGCCAACCCTATGCACGGACGTGACAAGAACGGTGCCATCGCCTCTTTGAGTTCCGTAGCGAAATTACGTTACCGCGACTCACAGGACGGTATCAGCAACACCTTCTCTATCGTTCCGAAATCCCTGGGAGCTACTGAAGAAGATCGCGTAGAAAATCTGGTGACAATGATGGATGGTTACTTCACCAAAGGCGCTCACCACCTGAACGTGAACGTACTGAACCGTGAAATGCTTTACGACGCCATGGAACATCCGGAAAAATATCCGCAACTCACCATCCGTGTTTCCGGTTATGCCGTAAACTTCGTGAAGTTGAGCCGCGAACATCAATTGGAAGTAATCAGCCGTAGCTTCCACGAACGTATGTAATCAGATCTACTCAATATGACGATAAACGTACATTCATACGAAAGTATGGGAACATTCGACGGGCCGGGCTTACGGCTCGTCGTTTTTCTTCAAGGATGCAATTTCCGCTGCCTGTATTGCGCCAATCCGGATACGATAGCCGGAAAAGGAGGCACACCTACTCCACCGGAAGAAATCGTCCGCATGGCTATGAGCCAACGTCCTTTTTTCGGGAAACGCGGAGGAGTCACTTTCTCCGGAGGAGAACCTACGTTTCAGGCCAAAGCACTGGTTCCTCTGGTGCGTGAACTGAAAGAAAAGGGAATACATGTATGCATAGACAGCAACGGCGGTATCTGGAACGAAGAAGTAGAAGAACTTTTCAAACTGACGGATCTTGTATTGCTGGATATTAAAGAGTTCAATCCGGCACGCCATCAGGCACTGACCGAAAGAAGTAACGAGCAAACCATCCGCACGGCAGCATGGCTGGAAGAAAACGAGAAACCTTTCTGGCTGCGTTATGTATTAGTGCCCGGATACAGCGATTTCGAGGAAGACATCCGCCGTTTAGGAGAGGCTCTGGGAAAATATAAGATGGTGCAACGAGTGGAAATCCTGCCTTATCATACATTAGGCGTACATAAGTATGAAGCGATGGAGCAGGAATACAAGCTGAAAGACGTAAAAGAAAATACCCCCGAACAACTTGAAAAAGCCGCAGAGGTATTTAAAGAATATTTCACTACTGTGGTGGTCAATTAGTTGAAGAAGTTGAGAATTGAGAGTTGAGAGTTAACTATGCAGTATAACAGTGCGCAGCCAACTCTCAACTCTCCATTCTCAACTCTCAAATTCTTCAATCACCTCGAAACAGGGGCATTCTTTGATCCGTTCCCACGGGTCCACGATTCCGTTATAATTCGTATCAGGACTCAGATCCCGGTGTCCCACAACTTTCGCTTCAGGATAACGCTGTAACAACTCTCTCACCAAGCGATGCAAAGCCTCTTTCTGACGTGGGGTGCGTGTATCTGCCGGTTTCCCGTTCGCGTCCAATCCGCCTTCAAAGCACACACCCAAACTGATCGAGTTGTAGCCACGCGCATGAGCACCTACCATATCCTCGTCCCGCATCGGTTCTATCTGCCCCGACTTACGCACGTAATAGTGATACCCCCAGCACGAGAATCCCCTGAAACGGTGAGCCGTATCCACATCCTTTGCCGTAAAATCACGGTCGGCACGGGTGGCGGAACAATGAATGACAATCAGACTAATCTTTCTCATCTTCCTTCGCCCTTTCCGTTGTTTTCACGTTGCACACCTCCTTGTGCGTAGCATTATAACGCACTTCCCTCACTACTCTTTCACGTTTTCCCTTTCCGAAGAAAGGAATGAGGCACATAATCACCTCCAGGATTTTACTTACGATCTCTTTCATATTTTTACCAAATTAATGTTAGTACTATTATTCAGCCGGATCCGGAGCTTCTCCGTTGTTGTCCGATCCGCCATCACCGGACCCACCGTCACCTTTATCACCACTACCTCCGTCACCGTTGCCGCCATCGCTTCCATCGCCCGACTGGGCAGCCGCGCGTGTACGCACTTGCTGATAACTAAGAATCTTCAGCAATTCCGCCAACTGTTTTCCCGGACGGAAAATGATATGCGCTCCCTTGATCATCGAAGTGGCGAACTCCTTAACCGACTCTGCTCCCTCACTGGTCAACCCGATCTGCAAACTGCCCAAATCACCCAGCCGCACAATACGCCCCGCCTTCAACGAACGCTTCGCCTCATAAAGAATACCGGAAATCGAGGCACGCACATCCGTTTCCGTACAGGTGGAACGACTGGTGATCGCCTCACACAACTCTTCAAAATCCAACTCGCCCGCTGATTGCGCTTGGGCATAATACTTAGCCGGTTCATCCTTTTTTGCAGGATTCTTACGCGGCACTACTGAATAAGAAACTGTCATTGCCATACTAAAATAATTTTAAAGTTTTTGTACATTAGAAATGCATTTCCTTCTTGTTAACGACACAAAGATACAGCCTCTTCCACACTCCCTGTTCCCCAACGAAGTTTCTTGATCTCGAACGAAGTTTCTTGATTTCCAATGAATAAAAGTGAGGTTATTCCTTTCTCAAACCGTTTATTTTCAGTAACTTTATAGCATACAACAAGAACAATCAGTTATGAATAACAAAGAAAACCTCTTCATCATCCGCACCTATACGAAAGCAGAGCTGGCACATCTTTACAACCCTACCGTATGCATCAAAGTTGCTTTACAAATTCTCCGGAGATGGATTCTCTTCAACCTCCCTCTCCTACACGAACTGGAAGCGGAGGGTTACCGTGCACGCAACCGCCTGCTCTCTCCCAAACAGGTGGCTACCATCGTGCAATATCTGGGAGAGCCCTGAAAGAACTTTTCACTATTTTCCCGAAAGTTTCGTTACATCTCGCTGCAAAAGAGTTATTTCGCAGCCGACTAAAAAAGTAAACTAAAGAAATGAATCAATTCAACATTTTTCTTGACTTCTATCGCATCATAGCAGAAATGACCGAAGAAGAAATCGTATCTGCCATCGGTAGTCCAAAGTATCGTAACACAGTAGAAAGCGTACGACGCATCTTCCTGGAGCAGGGAGAGAAAGCTGCAAACGAAGAGAAGAAGAAACTGCCTTCCGTCACATTCTCCGCCAATTATCGGGGTGGCCGTTCCAATGCGACCCTTGTCAAATATCTGGGATATATCGTGATAGATATAGACCATTTGAGTAAAGAAGAGTTAGCGCGTATCCTGCAAACGGTGAGAGCGTGCAGCTACACCCGAATCGCCTTTATCAGCCCCAAAGGTATGGGACTGAAAATCATAGCGCACACACAACGGCCGGACGGGACATTGCCCGACACCATTCAGGAAATAGAAGATTTCCACAATGCAGCCTACAATAAGGTCGCTTCTTTTTACTCCCAACTTTGTCAGACCGAGATTGACACCTCCGGCCAGGATGTGGGGCGTACCTGTCTGTTGTCATACGATCCGGGCATCTATTTCAATCGTGACGCCACTCCCTTCATCGTGGAACAGCCCCCTCTGTTCTATAAAACGCAAAAGAAGAAGAAAACACCCGGAAGGAAAAAGCAGGAAACGGACAACAATCCGGTCAGTGAAGAGACCGCACTCAACTATCATTCCTCACACGCTTCATTAATGGTGACTCTGAACTACTATCACAACAAGTCGGAAAAATACACCGAAGGAAACCGCAACAATTACCTGCATCATCTGGCGTGCAAATACAACCGTCACGGCATTCCCGAACAGGAAGCGGCAGCTTTCATAAAGAGCCTGTTTACCGACCTCCCGGCGGAGGAAACGGATTCGTTGATTGCCAGTGCTTATGCACATACGGAGGAGTTCAACACGAACAAGCTGAACAGTACCCAAAAACGAATGCTGCAAATAGAACAGCATATCAGCGAGTGTTATGAGACGCGCTATAACGAGTTGCTTCACATCATGGAATATCGCCGGAGGGTTTCCGAAACAGAGCAGCCGGATCCTTTCCGCATTCTTGATGACAGGATGGAGAACAGCATTTGGATGGAGATGAATGAGCTGGGCTATGCCTGCAACGTGAAGATGATTCAGAATCTGATTTACTCCGATTTCAGTAGCAGCTACCACCCTATCCGCGAGTATTTTAAGGAACTTCCCGAATGGGACGGGACAGATTATATCCGTATTCTGGCGGACAGTGTCCGTACCAACCACCAGAGTTTCTGGACGGAGTGTCTGGAGCGTTATCTGGTAGGGATGTGTGCTGCCGCCACCCAAGACGATGTCGTCAACCACACCGTGCTTTTACTATGCAGCGAGGTGCAGAATATCGGCAAGACAACCTTTATCAACAACCTGCTTCCGCCCGAACTGCGCACTTATCTTTCTACCGGCCTTATCAATCCGAACAGTAAAGACGATTTGGCCAAAATAGCGCAATCAATGCTTATCAACCTTGACGAATTCGAGGGAATGAGCGGGCGCGATCTGAATACATTCAAGGATTTGGTGACCCGCAAAGTAATCAGTATCCGTCTCCCGTACGCACGCCGTTCGCAGAACTTCCCACACACCGCCTCCTTTGCCGGAACGTGCAACTATCAGGAGATTCTTCACGACACGACAGGCAACCGCCGCTTCCTTTGTTTCCATGCCGATTCCATCGAGTTTATCAAAATCAATTATACTCAACTGTATGCGCAGATAAAGCATTTGCTCAACACTCCGGGTTATCAATATTGGTTCACGCAGGAGGACAACAACCGGATCGAAAAGAATAATGAAGATTTCATTTTCCATTCACCGGAAGAGGAACTGGTACTCACCCATATCCGCAAGCCAGAACGGTTTGAAAAGGTACAGTACCTCACTGTCAGCGAAATTGCCGAACTGATCCGTGAGCGTACCGGTTATCAATATTCCATCGGAGCGAAGATCCAGATTGGCAAAGTAATGGTCAAGCATAATTTTGAGTCCAAAAAGGGAAGAAATGGAAGAAGATATGCCGTATTTGTCATTGCCCCCGAACAGGTAAAATCGAACAGGCTATACGAATAAAAAGAGCAACCCATGATTGGGTACAGTAGCTAATAAAAATGCAGAGTTGTCAAAGATAACTCTGCATTTTTTATCCCTACAAATTCATCGAAAATTCGATTCTACACCCTAAGGCATTCATTATCCGATATAAACTTAACAGGTATCCTATCCAGTGTCTCCAAAAGCATTAGCACATATAATATTTTATCTTGGGTCTTGCATCCAAGCTATTTAAGAACTCTTTAAAATATCCTTTATATACAATTATTTTCCTTTCCATACTGTTAAATATACGAGATGTTGTTCAACTATACAACAAAACTTCCTGTTTTTATCTGTTTTCATTCTATTTACCAAGAAAGTGTGAGAGGTGTGAGAGAGGATTTGTAACATTTGTATTTTTTAAATTGAATATATAGACAATAGAATTAAATAATAGAAAAGTAGAAAGTTGAAAACTCTCTCTCACACCTCTCACACTTTTGTATTCTCTTTCTGAAAAAGACAGCGGGAAATCTGAAAAAGCCCACCGTCTTTTTCAGATTTCCCGCCACGTTTTTCTCAATCCAGCAACCTGGCTTATCCAAGCCAGTCAAACTCCTCTTCCTTACAGCCCTCTATCTCTCCGGCATGTATCTTCTTCGCATAAGATACCAGTGTCTCTACCTTAAGTACCTTGCCAGTTTTCGGGCTAATCACGTCTATCACAGTCGCTAAATAACGGATAGTCTGTTCGCTATTAGCAGTTCCATTGAAAGTCAATCTCTTCTGATCAATAGCCTGCAGAATAATAGCGATGAATCTTTTCGGATCTCCCAGATATTCTATGCTAGCAGGTATCTCCGACTTCGTTTCCCGAATCAGTTGAGCGGATATTCTTTTTTTTGGTCGATCAGACCCATCAATTTTGCACTTTGCGCATCAATCTGTGCGCTTACCTCACTAAGTTCGTTTTTCAACGAACAAAATAACTCATCGTCAAATACGTGTTTCATAAAACAATCACATTAAATTATTAAATAAATAAAAACTATTCCGTGAAGACTTATAATAACTTTCACCCGAAATAGTTACTAATACTTCGAAAACTAAGACTTTATTTTTAACCTAATGTACTCACTTTTAATCAACTTCTTTCGACTTCGCATTCCAAACCAATAAGGCAAAGAAAACAGATAGTAAAGCCGCACCAATCCAGAACACAGGAGGAAAGCCCTGACTTTCAGGAGTAGAGCCTTTCTTTATCAATCAATATGATTATTTTGAATAGTTACAGTCTGATTAATAAGTTAAACGGACACCCGCCTGTATATTGAAATTGAACGGATTCTCCTTTCGTATCGTCTGAATATCCGAACCGTCATCGAAATAGTAAGCGACACCCGGTTCTACATAAATACCGATATGTTTCGTGGCATTCAACTGCGCACCCACTGCACCGGATACCGAGAATTGCAGAGGTTTCACCGTCTCCTTGTCCGAACCGAGCTTGCCATAAACACACTTCTCGACCATACCACCACCGGATACATAAAGAGTCACGAGTTTCTTATCCAGAAAATTCCAGTTGGCACGCAACGGGATACCGACATAGTGCAGCTTCTGTTCTATCTGATGTTTTTCATTTGCAAGTTTCGCGTCCGAAGAAAGTAATGTATAGGTCAGCCCCGTCTCAAGAGAAAAGCCTCTCGCCAAAGCTTTACGGACGGATAATCCGAAAGAGATGGGTTGGTGATGCTTAATGTCTACTACCCGCCTTTCTTTTTGAAGCAGATAAGGTACTCCACCCTCAAAAACCAATGTCTGGTCGTTAGGAATCTCCATCAAACCGTCTGAAACAGAAAGCATACTCACACGAGACATGTAAGGATTGATTCCTGTCCCCACTTCCGTCGAAGCCCCTCCGGAATTGCCGACTGAAAGCCCCATCGACCATGTTCCTTTTCGGGAAGTCGCTTTCTCTGCGGGAATATGATATTTATCCTTACCGGAAGGTCGGCGAGGTCTTCTGACAGTAGATCGGTCATCATTCTCAGTCTGTGTCATATCCGAACGCTTTTCTTCCATCTTTTCCGCTTCTTCCCTCACCGTAGGTTCAACTTCTTCCGAAACAGGCTCAGCCTCCTTCACTGCAAATTCGTCTTCTATCGCCTTATGTTCGGAAACTGCAGGAGCCGCCTTCGCCAACCGGTCTTCACGAGCCACCGGTCTCAATACAGGTTCCACGGAAGAGCCCTGCACATCCGGTCGCTGCACTCCCGGCAACGCATCGGGCATAGAAGCCAATGCCGGAGTTTGCGTATTACGTATATGATCCGCAGCAGGTGTTCCCAGAAAATACAGGCTTACGGACGAGACAACGGCCAGTAATATAACGGCTGCAGCAACCATCATCCATCTTCGATAAGGATATATTCTCCTCTCCACAGGAGGCATAAGCTCTTTCTCCAGTTGTTCCCAACCGGAAGCAGGTACAGGCTCGGAATAATCCGCGAGCTTCTCCTTCAACTTATTCATCCACAATTCTTTCTCTTCCATCTCTATCTATCCATTATGCATTATCCATTCTTTTACTCTTTTTGCCAATACACTCTTCGCGCGAAACAGTTGCGAGGCCGAAGATTTTTCATTGATACCTAATGCTTGGGCAATTTCCTTATGCGACTTGTCTTCGAAGGTATAAAGGTTAAACACGGTACGGTATCCGACGGGCAACTCTTCGATAAACTGCATCAGCACTTTTTGCGGAATCGCCTCTACATCGGATGCATCCGGCTCTTCATATTCCTCTGGCAGCTCTTCCAAAGGTGTCGACTGATTCATCACATCGTTCTTGCGAAGATACTGCAATGCAATGTTGACCATCACTCTCTCCATCCACGCCCGCAGGGAACCTCCACCCCGCCAGGTAAACTTGTCGAAAGAATCGAATATCTTTATAAAACCGTCGTGAAGCAGGTCTTGGGCTGTATCACGGTCGCCGGTATACCGAAGACAAATGCCAAGCATACGCCCCGAATACTGCTCATACAGTTCCTTGCGGGCACGGTTATTGCCTAGCCTGCATTGTTCCGACAACTCAAATTCTTCCATTCTCCTATACACGTGTTTACCTTATAAATGCAGCAAAGATAGAAATACTGCACCTAGAGAACAACTCTTTTTGCACTTTTGTTTCTTTAACAGATTCGAATGCAATATTTCCGTTCTCTACGCATTTCTCCAATACAAAGCAATAATTAATCAATCTAAAACCTAAGTATGTATATGAAGAAATTTAAATTCATTGCCTTTATCTTTGCTATTATGACCACTACGCTGATTCTTCAGTCATGCCTGGACGATAACGACGGTCCGGCCGACCTGCTGGTTATCAGCACGATCAACAAAATCAGCCAGGATAGCAAGGATTTTTATTTCACTCTCGATAACGGTGAAAAGATGTA